>ERZ724576.1-NODE-1-length-21189-cov-2.830548_pt1 | contig 21189 bp, 25 predicted proteins | sample MGYA00375870_ERZ724576 | MGnify/ENA primary metagenome ERZ724576 (study PRJEB28725, sample SAMN03264851) | marine sediment metagenome | biome: marine pelagic biome; feature: marine oligotrophic desert; material: marine snow | place: Pacific Ocean:North Pacific...
TCAGAAGTATTAATATATTGTTTTTATTTGCTTATGAGTTGATTTGTTTTCAATTATACTATATAATATAATACTTATATTGCTCTTAAAAAGTGATATTTTTATTCAAGGGCTTGTACATTTATAATAGCATATATATACGGAGGTATTTATGAATTGTTTTAATCATTTTATAATGGGTTTAGGATTCATATCTTTTGCTTTAACTATTTTTTTTAAAAATCAAAAAGTATATTCTAAAAATCAATCGTGAAGTTAAAATTTAAATTACTAAAATATACATTAACAACTATATTAATAGTGCTTTTAGTATCTTGTAGTATTTCTAAACCACCAAAAAAACCAAAACAAATTAAAAAAAATGATTATACATATTTTAAAGAATATATAACATGGTTTGTAAAAAAACAAATGCATGAAGAAGGTATTGTGGGGCTTTCACTTGCATTAGTTGATGGCCAAACTATAATTTGGCAAAAAGGGTTTGGATATGAAGATAAAGAAAAAGGTATAAATGCAAGTGAAAATACAATTTACCGCGCAGGATCAATAACAAAAACTATTAATGCAATGGCAGTTATGAAACTTGCAGAAGAACAAAAAATGGATATAGATAAACCACTTAAAATATATTTACCAGAATTTAGTATTAAAAGTAGATTTGGTTCAATTAATAAAATTACGCCTAGAAACATCATGACACATCATTCAGGAATACCTGGAAACTGGTTAGATAAAATGTACACAAAAAAACCTATACCCTACACAAACTATGTACAACTTATCAAAGATGAATATACTGCTTATCCTCCAAACACAATATTAAGTTATTCTAATTTAGCAATTACACTACTTGGTCATGCTGTAGAAAAAACAGCTAATATACCTTATTCAAAATTTATTAAAACCTATTTTTTAAATCCATTGGAAATGAATAGTTCAAGTATCAAATCAAAACTACAAAATGAAGAAACTTCAAAAAGTTATGCAAACGCAAAAGAAGTAAAAGATGAATATCAAATAAGCAAATTACCAGCAGGTGCTTTAAATACTTCTGTAAGTGATTTGGCTAATCTAGCAATAATGATTAATAATAATGGCATATTCAATAACAAAACCATATTAAAAAGAAATACTTTAAACGAAATATTAAAAGTGCAAAATAAAAATATTGTGTTAGATTTAGATATTAAAACTGGTTTAGGTCTTTTTATTAATGATAAAATATTTAATGGCTTAGATAGAATATATAGTCATGAAGGTGCAACAGTTAATCATCGTGCTTATTTTGCAAGTACAGAAAAATCAAAATTAGCTGTCATTGTCATGAGCAATACAGAAAATGCTAATGTCCATTCCATAGCAATTGAGATGTTAAAGCAAGCTAGAAATATTAAAATAGGCAAAAATATACCTTTACAAAAACAAGTTCAAACAAAGTTAAAAAAATCTTTAAACCTTGAGGGGACATATGCATCACAAATTGGAAAAATTGATATTATAAAAAAAGACAAAGATACATATCTTACAGAAATAACAGATACCCTAATACAATTAAAAAAAAGAAATGATAATAAATATTATGCAAAATATATGCTATTTGATTTAATTCCGATTAATCATCAAAGCATAAAAAATTTATCAATTTATACTAAAAATATACAAGGTAAAACTATTATAGTTGCTGATAATTTTGGAGAAAAAAATTTATTTGCAGTTAAAATAAAACCAAAAACTATTTCACAAACGTGGAAAAATAGATTGGGAACTTATGAGATTATAAATCAATTAGAAATAAAAAGTATGCAAATAGCAAAAATAATATTTAAAATAGAAGATAAATTTCCTATACTCGAAATAAATGGAATAAAATACATTTTGGAAATTATAAATGACAATGAAGCTATTATCGAAGGTATTGGACGAAGTATGAGAGAAACTATTAGGATAAAAAATGGTATTGTTCATTATCAAGGATTACAGTTCAAATTAAAAACTTAAGCTTTAAAATTGTATCACTATTTAACAGCTTGTCTTATAATAGTTTTGCTATTTTTAGAAGATGTTTTAATATGCTTATTTAAATATATTTCATGATAACATGCATTTGGCATAACTTATCAAGTTGAATGGGTGGTAAAACTCTCTAAATAGTACATTTTGAATTATCGGGAAGTTTTTGTTTTGTTTGATTTTATTGCAGAATAAAATATTGAGAAATGAGACCTTTTATTAATTGTAAAATATCGCAAAAAGCCTAGTTTATGGATAGAAAAGTATGGTGATCACGGACAGACTTGAACTGTCGACGTCTACCTTGTCGAGGTAGCACTCTACCACTGAGTTACGCGATCACTTAAGGATGTAATAGTACAAAAAAGTTACTTAAAAAAACTTTTTTGTACTGTACTTTTATCTAAACAGCAAGTGCTAGAGTGATTTTTCCTTCGTATACTTCTTTTTTGATAACAAGTTCTTTATATTTTGATAGTAAAATGGCACTTGGTTCACTCACACCTTTTAAGTCAAAAAACTTAGTTGCTTGAGATAGTGAGAATTCTTGTTCCAGTGAGTTGATTTCTTCTTTGTTGAAGAACTTGATATCAAAGTTATACTTTTTAGCAAACTCCAAAAGTCCTTTTTCATCATTTTTAGCTTCAAAAGAGCCAATATTGGTAATTTGTTTCATGTCTAAATCATGTTTGGCTAAAAACCATAATACTGATTTTTCTATATCTTCAAAAGAAGTATCTCTATTACAACCAATTCCTAAAAATACACTGGGTTTTAAGGTTAACTGTGGTCCGTTAAATGGCGTAATATTCACACATAACTCTCCTGTACATTCTTCAACTAAAGTGACATTGTCTTTGATATCAATGGTATCAAAAATACTTTTATAGGTTTTTACTTCAATTTGTTTTTTATTTATCAATGAATTTGAAATCAATGCCAATTGTTTGATATTATGAATTTCTAGGTCATTATGTTTTGCAAACATATCAAAAGCCAATGTTTTTGTTTGATCCGTTGCAGTTGTAATAAAATTTTGACATCCATCCATTCTCTCAACCAAAAGATCACTTAATTCATTTGCTCCACCTAAATGACCACTTAAAAGTGGAATGATTTTTGATAAGTCAAGATTGATAACCAATACACCTGGATCTGTTGACTTGTCTTTTAGTAAAGGTGCAATTTTTCGCACAACTGCACCTAAAGCCAAAATACAAATGATGGCATCATATCCATTCCATGCAGGCTCTAGAATATCATCCAGTTTTCTATAGATATTTAGCTTGTCAAGGTTATGCGTTAATTCAGCTTTTCCATATACATCCACCTCATGATCGTATAAATATGGTACCAGATTACAAGCACTGTTAAGACTTGGTTGGTTAATGGTAACAACGGCAATTTTCAGTTTTTTTAGTGTTTGATTAGACATGGGTTCTTGTGTCTCCTATTATTTCTTTGTGTAGTGGTTTAACGTATAAGTGCGATTCTTCAGTTTCTTCTTGATGTAAAAAATCTCCAAATAGTATGAGGGCAATACCTTTTATATGGGATACTTGTTCATGAATATCCTCAATAGTACCCTTATAGATTTTTTCTTCTGCCCAAGTAGCTTTTTCAACGACCCAGCAAGGAGTGTTTTTGGGATAGTCTAATTTATAAGCAGCTTTTTTTAGTTTACCCAACAACATAATTGATAGGTAAAAAACCAAGGAAGAATTTTTACAAGCTAGAATATTTTCTAGTTTTTCAGGATTGGGAGTTTTCCCTTCTACTCTTGATAAAATCATTGTTTGAGAGACACCTGGAATAGTATACTCAATTCCTAAAGACGCAGCTGCCCCAAAAGCAGCTGTGATTCCCGGTATTACTTCATACTTCAGGTTTTGATCATCTAAAAATGAGATTTGTTTTGCAATAGTTGAAAATAGTGCAGGATCTCCTGTGTGAACACGTGCAAATTTTTTATCTTTATATTTTAAATAAAAGTCAAAAATCTCAGGATACTTCATTCCTTGGGAGTCTTGAATAAGGGCTTCTTTTTTACATACACTTAAAACTTCTTTAGGTACTAATGAACCTGTAAACAAAATCACCTCTGCATTTTGCAGAATTTTTTGCGCTTTGACTGTGATTAAGTCTGGATCTCCTGGACCCGCACCTATAAAATAAATCATTTTTTATATACCTTTAATTGGAAAAGTTGACGTTCAGGTTCAACTAAATCTAGTTTTCCCTTATATGTTGTAAGTGAAATAGAATGTGTTTGAAACTCTATGTTTGCTTCGTTTAGAACAGTGATCATTTGGCTTAAGTTTTTAAGTGTGATGGCATTGATTAACATAACACCATTATCATCTAATCTTTCGTATAAATAAGGAAGTTTTGCAATAACATTTTCACCTCCGCCACCTACAAAAATTCTTTGTGGTGTTTCTTCACACCCTTCAAAAAAATCACATGCTTCACCCACGTGAAGTTTAGAGTCTACAACATGATGTTTTTCTAGATTTTTCAAAATAAACGCAACTCTAGTTAAGTTTTTTTCAAAATAGAGTGTTTTAACTTTGTATCTATTATAAGCCTCTATCCCACAACTTCCACTTCCAGCGCCTATGTCCCAGAGTAGTTGATTGGGTTCTAAATCAAGGTTTTGAAGGCTTAAATGACGTTTGTATTTTTTAGTAATCATTCCACGTTCTGTTTCAAATTCTATATCATCATTTAGACCAGAATTACTTTCAAAGTTTCTTTGAATCAGAAGCACATAGGGTTGTCTAAGATCATAAGAACTTGCTAGATCAAAGAGATTCACTTCTTCAATCTTTTCGTCTTTATATCCCAATTTATAACCAATGGTTGTACTAATAGCGTCTTTCTCAAAGTACTGCATTGCAAAAAATAGACGCTTTGCACTTCTTTCATCACATACCACAAAAGTATATTTTTGATTCAAAAACTGAGTTAAATCAACTTTATCACGGCCATGAAGAGAAATCACACCCACTTTTGTCTCATCTATCATTAGTTTAGCTAACAAATAGCTCTTAGATGAAGTATTGTTGATAATTTTCACTTCACCTTTTGGCAGTTTTTGAGCAAGAATAGTTGCAGCTGAATAAAAAAGAGGAGAACCTGTTACCACATAAAGTATATTTTGTTTACTTGCATGTTCAAGTAGATAGTCTTTTGCCTCTTTGTAAGAGAATTTAAAAATATTACTTGCTTCTTCTTTAAAGTTTTTGTCACAAACAATGACATCATAACTATTTAAATCTAACTTGATATTGGAAAAATCATAATCTCCCATACCCTTACCAATAATTGTTACCATACTTACTCCTGTGTAGTTTAATTAAAAGCATTTATAACTTTTTTTAAAAAGTCTTAGTTTTTAAAACTTATTAAAATAAAATCATTAGCTCTTTTGGTTTTATTTATTAAAGTAAATGCTAGATTTACTTTGTTCTAATATGACTGCTTCCACATTTATACCCTCAAACCATTCTCTGATTTGAATATTGGCTTTTCTTGCAATCATCGTATATAAATCATCTAAAAGTTTAATATCAACTTTCTCAAGCTCTATACTAATTCCCTTGACTGTTTTGGTAGACTCAATATCAACTGTATAGTCTAGTTCTTCTTTGATGTCTTTTTGAACTTTTATAAAGTCAATACTACCAAATCTATTGTGTGTGTTTTTAAAACCTTGATAAACTTTAGTCATTTTCCCAATCCCACATAGGAATAAAACATTTTTAACTTTTTCCTTGTAGGCTATTTCTATTGCATCATATACAAAGTTGGCCACTTCAATAATTTGTTCTTCCTCATAATGTTCACGTGCAAGTTTAAGCGCACTATTTCCCAAGGTAAATACCAAAAACTCATACCCATTACTATTTGCAAATGTAATTTCAGTTTCAATAGAATCAATATAAGCAGTACTAGAAACTGGTTTTACAATTCCTTTAGTACCCAGTATTGAAATACCTCCAATAACACCTACTTTAGCGTTGGCTGTTTGTTTTGCTATTTCTTCACCATTAGTTACACTCACACTACAGTACAAATTTAAATGTGTATTATTATTTGTAAGACTAATAAATATTTCTTCTAAGGCACTCATCGGTCGTGGGTTGATTGCTGCAAAATTAGGAGGCACTTTTAAACCTTTTTTAGTCACAACTCCTATTCCTAACCCTGCATAAATTGAAACTTTGTTGGTCATATTTTGTAAAAGATGAGCTTCATGTGGATGTGGGTTTAGTTTTAATTCTTCTGAGTTATCAGTAATAGTTACAATGATTTCACAACCTTTTGTAACATCTAAATCATCATTGTCATTTTTGTTTGTGATGGTATAAGAAGTATGCTTAGTCACCAAAAAAGATTCAAGAGCACACTTAAAAGCCATAGAAGTGAATACACCAGTGGTATATCCTTTTTTTAGTACTCTTTTAGGCGCTTCTTCTTTTGTTGACATGTTATTCGTGAATATCGTGAAGTTCTCTAAACATATAAGCCGATACTATTTCTGCGATACTGTTTTGTTCAGGTGCAACGAGTACCATAATATTTTCATCTAGGAAAGGTTCCACATCTTCTTTATTATTTTTTACAACAAGACATTCAACATATTCTTGAATATCATCTCTCTTTTCAAAAAACTCACACTTCCTCATTTCCCCTTCTGCCATTTCTATGTAGGCCCAATGTTTGAGGTCATCTAAAAGTGTAATACTTGCTTCATCTTGTTTGTTTTGATTAACGGGTATGATGATATTCATTATTCTTTTTCTTCTAATTCTTTCATGGGCACAAGTTTAAAATCAGAGTTTTCTAATTTTTCATTGTTGCTTAGTGTTTCAAACAACTCTTTCCATCTTTTTTCATCATACTTGTGGATATTTTTTAAAAAAATATTGTTGTTTGGGATAAACCCATTGGCTCGAGTGTTTTCAAAAACTACAGCAACTTGTCTAAAACGACAAGCACCAAAACAGTTTGCACGACTCACTTTAATACGAGAAGAACCTTTAATATGACCTACTTCTTTTATGTACTCTCTTAAGGTATCACCTAAAGCTTCATCTTTGCAGGCATTTTTACATCGTTCACCCTCACAAACAAGGATGTGTGATTTGTAATGCATGATAGGTTTATTAGGGTCTAGTTTTTTAGGTTTACAAATAAAGCCATCAACTACTTCACTACCTCTTAGGTTAAAACGTACATTGTCTTTGACTGTACCGTAGATTTCAAATCGTCTACTTTCCGTTGTATTTTTCGGTTCCATCATAATCTTTTATTAATTTGTAAATTGCATGTAAAGTTGCAACTGTCATTGTTGAACTACCAAAACGTCCTTGCATGATAATTCCACTCACTCCATAATGATCACAAAACCTTCTTCCGTAATCTTTACTCTCAACCACATTTACAAATCCAACTGGAAAAAGTAAAAGTGCAACGTTGTTTAAATCTACTTTGAGTTCAAGCAAAGTATTAATTGCAGCATAAATAAAAGTTGGAGCATTTCCACAAGCCAATATCATTGGTTCGTCTTTATGTTTTTTAATTGCTTCAACTACTGCTGCATATGATCTTGTGGTTTTGTTTTTTTCTGCTGCTTCATAAGTAAAAGCTTCTTTGATATAACAAACCACTTCATTTTCATATGTGTTTAAATAAAAATCACTGAGACCCACTTTTATCATATTTACATCAACAATGATTTTTGCTTTTTTTAACAGTAAATTTTTAATCTTTTCAATTGAATTCTCTGAGAAATAAATATTGTCCAAAACCTGTTCAAAACAAGTTGATGTATGTATAAGTCTACTAATAATTGCCAATTGATGTTCATCAAAATCTTTTGCTTTATCGAATGCTTGTATTTCTTCTTCAATCATTTCAAATGATCGAACAGAAATGTCTGCACCAATATTTATAGGGGGTTCTTCTCTTTTAAATTCCAAAATATTCCTTTACTATATGTAAATTATTACGAAACATAGTATGTAAATATGTTCCCATTACATTTCGTGTTTTCCATGATCCAAATTCAGATTTTCCATTTATTTTTTTAGACAGTTGATGTAAACCTTCGGGGGCATCAACAGGCTTGGTATAGTGAAATGAATGACCCTTTGTGTCATTGGAAGCATAATAATATCCTAATCTACTTCGTTTATCTTTAAGTTCAAAATCTACATCTAATATACCACTCATATTATAAGAGTCAACTTTATTAGCAAGATATAAAAGCCCAGCACATTCTGCATAAATATGTTTGCTCTGTGAATGCTCAATGAGTGAAGTTTTAAAGTTGTGTGATTGTTCTATTTTTGAATAAGCATCTTTGGTTTCAACATAACCTCCTGGTATAAAAACAGCATGACAATCTTTTGGTATTTTTTCATTTTTTGTGCTGTCAATCAAGACTACTTCTTCAAAGATTTCTTTTAAAACTTCAATGTTGTCATGATAGATAAAAGAAAAGTTTTCATCTTTGACTAAAGCTACTTTTTTATTGCTTTTTTGAATAGCCTCAAAAGGATAATCGTCTTTTATTTCAATGGGAGATAAACACTGTGCCACTTCGAGTAATTTACTCATATCTATGTGTTCTAAGACTTGAGTTGAAAGTTCTTCTAGAACCTCTTCTTTTGCATTTTTTAATTCTAAACCTAAATGAGTGCTACTTAAACTCTCTAAGTTTTTTCCGATATATCCAAGAACAATAATATCATCAAAATCTTTTTCAATTTGATTTTTTATGAGGGTATAGTGCATATTAGAAGAGAGTTTATTTAAAATAACGGCTTTTATTGTATTGTCTTCTGTATAAGTTTTGAGACCTTTTAAAACAGCACTGACTGTGGTATATGAACCACTTCCATCAAGTAAGAGTATTGTAGGGATATTTAGTAGTTTTGACATGGTGTATGCACTACACCCTTTATCTGTTCCATCATAAAAGCCCATGACACCCTCTAATATGGAAATGTCATTGTTAGAGTATTTATTATATATCCATTGAACTTGGTCTTCATCCATAATAAAAGAATCAAGATTAACAGATGGGGTTTGGCAAATAATTTCATGAAACTGAGGATCAATATAATCTGGACCCACTTTAAAAGGACGAACTGATTTTCTAAAGTAATATAATAAAGCAGTTGTAAGTACTGTTTTACCTTGATTGGATGCAATTGCTGATATTAATAGTGATTTTTTCATAACTCTTCAATATAATTTTGTGCTATTATAACAAACAATACCAAATTAAATTGATAAATAAGGGTTTAAATGAAAGAAATAGTACAAAAATACATTAACGCTTATAATAATTTTGATATTGAAAGTATGATGTCATATATGCATGCAGATTGTATTTTTGAAAGTAAACATAATGGAGTGTTGTCTTTTACAACAAAAGGGAAACATAGTTTTAGACAAATCTGTAGTGTTGCAAAAAACAATTATAGTTTCAGAAAACAAATTATTGAAGGTTTTACCTCAAAAGGTGAATTGTTGGAAGTGAAGTTTTATTTTAAAGGAACACTTGCCCTTGACATACCTGAATTGGGTAAAAAAGGTGAAAACATTGCTTTTGAAACCAAATCTATTTTTGTATTTAAAAATGGATTGATTTACAAACTTACAAATCTTGATTAAGTAATTTTAAGAAGAGATATTTCTATCAACCAAACTTACTATGTCAAATATTAAACGATTGATTGCTTTTTGACCTATATTTGCAATGTCATATTGGGGATTAAATTCTGCAAAATCTATAAGTTTTATCTTTTTTTTGTATTTAGAAAAGAGATACTCTAAAATATCATGGGTAATATTTACTTCAATTCCACGTGCTGCTGGTGCACTAACCGCTGGTACGATAGAAGCGGTAAATACATCAGTATCAATGGTTAAATAAATAAAATCTTTTTTTGTTAAAAACCTATCTATTTTATATAGAATTTTTTCTAGATGTATGTAAGTCATTTTGGTATCTAAAATATGTTTTACATTTAATTCTTTGGCTTTTGCAAAAAGTGCTTTTGTATTTGAAGCCTTTGAAACACCTAAACACATGTAGTTGAAGTCCACATTATGATCTTGACATAAAATTGCTATTTGAGAAAATGGTGTTCCTGAAGTAGCAATTTTATTGAAACGCAAATCAAAATGTGCATCAAAATTAATAATTGCAATATTATCTTTGCTTTTTAAAGAATTAAACAAACCTAGAAAACTGGCGTAGGCAATTTCATGACCTCCACCTAAAACAATAGGAAAATGTTTTTGTTTGAGCAATTTTGTCACATGAGAAGCCAAATGTTCTTGTGCGATTTCTAAATCTTCTCCTGCTACTATCTTACCTACATCATATAACTTTGTATTTTCCAAGTGATAAGCAAAGTTTCCCATGCCTTTTTTTAATACATCACATGATTGGGCAGCACCCGTTCTTCCTTTATTTCTTTTTACCCCTTCATCACAATCAAATCCTAAAAGAGCAATCCCTTTGTCTTTTTTATAAGGATAAGATAGGGTTTTAATTTTTTGATGCCATCTATATCCAAGCTCTTTATCTTCACTGTCAACTCGGCCTTGCCACAAATTTTTATTGCCTTTATTATACATTTACTTTTTCTCCATTTACAACTGAATAATACAAAGAATTTGGCATATATGAACAAATTAAATCCCTTGGATGATTAATATCCCAGATACAAAAGTCTGCATCAAATCCTACTTCTAAACTACCTTTTGAATTTGTAAGTCCTAATGCTCGCGCTGCATTTCTCGTAACACTTAAAAATGCTTCACTAACGGTGAGCCCAAAAATAACACTACTCATGTTCATCATAAGTTGAAGTGAACATAAAGCAGATGTTCCTGGGTTTAAATCAGTGGCGATTGCTATTGGAATTTTATGTTTACGAAATAAACCTATCGGGGGAATTTTTGTTTCACGTAAAAAATAGTAAGCACCAGGTAATAAAACAGCTACTGTGTTACTTTTTTTCATAGCTAGTACTGAGTCCTCATCACAATATTCTAAATGATCCACACTTAGGGCATCAAAAGAACAGGCAAGTTTGGTGGCACCCATTTGTGAAAATTGTTCAGAATGAAGCTTCACATTTAGCCCCAGCTCTTTAGCTTTTTTAAATACTTTTTGTGTTTGTTCAAGATTAAATGCCAAATGTTCAGTGTAGGCATCCACACAAGTCACAAGTCCTAGTTTATGTATTTCATTGAGCATAGTATCACAGATGTAGTTGATATAGGTATCTGCATCTTTTTTAAACTCTGGTGGAACAGCATGCGCACCCAAAAAAGTCTTTTCTATATGTATAGGATAATTTTTTTCAAGTTTGGCAGCAATTTTTAACATCTTAGTTTCACTCTTGATATCTAAACCATAACCTGTTTTTATTTCAATAGTGGTAACCCCTTCTTTAATAAGAGATTCTAAACGTTTTGCCGAGCTTTTGTAAATCTCATCAAAAGATTCTTCTCTGGTACTTTTTATACTAGAAGCAATTCCTCCTCCATTTGCAGAAATTTGTGAATAAGACATGCCATTGAGTCTTTGCTCAAATTCATTGGCTCTATTTCCACCATAAACTAAGTGGGTATGACAGTCAATAAGTGAAGCCGAAATTAGTTTTCCTTCTATATCGATAATTTCATCTGCATTTATTGTGTCAAAACTTTTCATATTTTCAATTTTTGCAATTTTTTTATTTTTAATTGCAATAAACATATCATCTTTAACAAATACTTCGCTGTTGTTATCAACTTGCACAACTCTAGTATTTATCCATACTTTGTCGTAATTGTTCATTTATATACTCTTTTCCATTTAATTGTATTTACAATATAATCAATTGTGTATATAATTCTATCATAAAATAAAAAAGGAGACAAGTTTTATGCAAAATGAAAGTAGTATAAGTGAAATAAATGATGTAACACCAATAAGATTTTCAAGTTTATTGTTCCAATTGATACGGTTTTTCTTCTTTTGTAGATTCTTATTCTTTTGGTTTATGAGGACTGGTATTTTCAAACTTATGCCCTTATTTATTGTCGTAGAATATATTTCTCACCTGCTTCTTGTGTTGCAGCTTTCAAAACCAATGGTAGTTACAAAAGCTCCTACACTTGGAATTACAGAAATATTTTAGGTGTGTGATTGGCGTTGTTTGTACTTCTTATATTTTGTTTTCCTCTTCAACGATTAATTTAAGAAAAAAAGGTTAATTGTATTGACAATTAACCTTTTTGTATGTATAATGCAGAATAAGAAATACATATTAAGGAAATAAAATGAGTGAAAAAAGAGTAATCAAATCAGCAATTGGAACAAAACTTACTGCAAAATCTTGGTTAACAGAAGCACCATTAAGAATGTTAATGAACAACTTAGACCCAGAAGTGGCCGAACGACCAGAAGATTTAGTTGTATATGGTGGTATTGGAAAAGCTGCAAGAAACTGGGAGTGTTTTGACAAAATAGTTGAAGTTCTAGAACGATTGGAAGCTGATGAAACATTGTTGGTACAATCTGGTAAACCTGTAGGCGTTTTTAAAACTCACGAAAATGCACCAAGAGTATTAATCGCAAACTCAAATATAGTGCCATATAAAGCAACTTGGGAAACATTTAATGAGCTTGATAAAAAAGGTCTGATGATGTATGGTCAAATGACAGCTGGTTCTTGGATTTATATTGGTTCTCAAGGTATTGTTCAAGGGACTTACGAAACATTTGTTTCTATGGGTAAAAAGCATTTCAATGGTGACCTAAGTGGTAAGTGGATACTTACAGGAGGTCTAGGTGGAATGGGCGGTGCTCAACCTCTAGCATCTACAATGGCTGGAGCGTCTATGCTTGCAGTTGAGTGTGATGAAACACGAATTGACAAAAGAATCGAGACTGGATATTGTGACTATAAAGCTTTTACTTTAGACGAAGCTATTTCTCTTTTAAAAGAAGCAAAAGAAAAAAATAAAGTAATTTCTGTTGGTTTGTTAGGAAATGCAGCTGATATTTTTCCGAAAATTTTAAATGGTGATTTTATGCCAAATGCAGTTACTGATCAAACAAGTGCCCATGATCCATTAAATGGATACTTACCAATTGGTTGGAGTTTAGAAAAAGCGAAAGAATTAAGAGTCTCTAATCCTGATTTGGTTGTAATTGAAGCAAAAAAATCAATGGCAGTACAAGTTCAAGCTATGTTAGGATTTCATGAAAAAGGGATTCCTACTTTTGATTATGGAAACAATATCAGACAAATGGCTCTAGAAACAGGAGTTGATAATGCTTTTGATTTTAAAGGGTTTGTTCCTTTATATATAAGAGACTTATTTTGTGAAGGTACTGGACCCTTTAGATGGGTAGCTTTATCAGGAGATAAAGAAGATATTTATAAAACAGATGCCAAAATGAAAGAGTTATTTCCAGAAAACAAATCATTACATACTTGGTTAGATGGTGCAAGGGAAAAAATTCATTTCCAAGGACTTCCAGCAAGAATTTGTTGGATAGGTGCAGGGGATCGTGCTAAAGCTGGACTTGCTTTTAACGAAATGGTAAAAAATGGTGAGCTTAAAGCACCAATTGTTATTGGACGTGATCACTTGGATTCTGGTTCAGTCGCAAGTCCTAACAGAGAAACAGAAGGTATGATTGATGGTTCTGATGTGGTTTCAGATTGGCCATTATTAAACGCACTTTTAAATACTGCTGGTGGAGCTACTTGGGTATCATTACACCATGGAGGTGGAGTTGGTATGGGCTTTTCACAACATAGTGGAGTGGTAATTGTGGCAGATGGTACGACTGAAGCACATAAAAGATTAAACAATGTATTAACAAACGATCCAGCAACGGGAGTAATGAGACATGCTGATGCAGGATATGATATCGCAATTAATAAAGCGAAAGAACAAAAGTTAGACCTACCAATGGTAAAGGATATTTAAGATGTTTAAATTAAATTTAGTTCCAGGACAATTAAGCCTACAAGATTTAAGAAGAATAAGTAAAGAGCAAACCCACATTATTTTAGATGAAGGTGCTGCTGATAAAATCCAAAAAGCAAATGATACAATTTTAAAAATTGTTGAAGAAGATAGAACTGTTTATGGGGTAAATACAGGATTTGGACTTTTAGCAAATACAAAAATTGCCAAAGAAGATTTAGAAGATTTACAAAGAAGAATTGTTTTATCTCACAGCGCTGGTATGGGTGATTATGTTTCCAATGCTACGGTTAGATTAATGATTATATTAAAAGTGAACTCTTTATCTTTAGGGTATTCAGGAATCAGACTTAAAGTAATTCAAGCTTTAATTGATCTTGTAAACAGCGAGTTATATCCTTGTGTTCCTAAAAAAGGATCAGTGGGAGCAAGTGGAGATTTAGCACCCCTAGCGCACATGAGTGCTATTTTACTTGGATATGGATATGTAAATTATAAAGGTAAAATTCTAAAAGCTACTGAAGGGCTTAAAAAAGTAGGAATGGAGCCAATTGTTTTAGGAGCAAAAGAAGGCTTGGCATTATTAAATGGAACTCAGCTTTCAACGACATTTTCACTTGAAGGTCTATTTCATGCAGAAGATTTGTTTTCAAGTGCTATTGTTATTGGTTCTATGTGTGTAGAAGCTGTATTAGGTAGCAGATCTCCTTTTGATAAACGAGTTCATGAGATACGTGGACATAAAGCTCAAATTGATGCTGCAAAATTATATAGGGACTTACTAGGTTCTGAAAGCGAAATTTCACAATCACACGTAGATTGTACACGAGTTCAAGATCCTTATTCTATTAGATGTCAGCCTCAAGTTATGGGTGCTTGTTTAAATCAAATAAGAAACTCAGCAGAAACTTTATTAACAGAAGCAAATGGAGTTACTGATAACCCTCTTATTTTTGTAGATGAACAAGATGTGATTTCTGGTGGAAACTTTCATGCTGAGCCAATTGCATTTGCAAGTGATAATCTTGCCCTAGCGATTAGTGAGATTGGAGCTTTAAGTGAGAGAAGAATGGCTTTATTAGTAGATAAACATTTAAGTCAATTACCACCTTTTTTAGTAAACAACGGTGGAATTAACTCAGGTTTTATGATCGCTCAAGTAACAGCTGCAGCACTTGCAAGTGAAAACAAAGCTTTAGCACATCCAAGTAGTGTAGATTCACTTCCCACATCAGCAAATCAAGAAGATCACGTATCTATGGCAACATATGCTGGACGAAGACTTTCTGATATGGCTGAAAATACTGCTGGTATTTTAGGAATTGAGTTACTTTCAACTGCACAAGGTATGGACTTTAGAGCACCTAAATTATCTACAACAAAAATTGAAGAAGCTAAAAAAATCATAAGAGATGAAGTTACATTTTATGATGAAGACAGATATTTTACAGATGATATTGAAGCTGCTATTAAAGTGGTTCAATCTGGTATTTATAACAAATTTCTCGATAAAGACTTGGTACCAAGTTTCTAATTAAAATGCACTAGATATTGCCAAAGATAGCTTTGTGCTATCTTTGGCTAGAATTTGGAAATTATGTAAAACATGTAAAGAACCGAGGATTGAAATTGGGAACAAAACAACCACTTTTTAAAGAGATAAAAGAGTTTATCAAAGAACAAATCAATAATAAAATATATCTTCCTGATGATAAGATTCCTACAGAAATGGAATTATGTGAGATGTTTAAAACGAGCAGACCTACAGTAAATAAAGCCATTAGTGAACTTGTCCTTGAAGGTGTAGTGGTCAGATTTCCCCGAAGTGGTACTTTTGTAACACACCAAAAAGCCCAAACTTCAATTTTAGATTTACAAAATATTTCTGATGAGATAAAAAATAGGGGGAACATTTATAGTAATGAACTTATATGCCTAGAAGAAGTTAAAGCCAATGAGCAAGTTGCAAAAATTTTAAACGTGGTAAAAGATCAAAAAATATTTGTTTCAAAAATGATTCACAAAGAAAACAACGTACCCGTTAGATTTGATGTTCGATACATCAAACCTACAATTGCACCTGAATATATTGAACAAGATTTCAAAAAAATGACACCCAGTGAATATTTACAAAAAAACTGTCCTGTTCAAAAGGTTGAAAATAATATTGAAGCTACTTTGGTGAATGAAAATATACAAAAATACTTGGATATTGAATCAACTGAACCCTGTTTACTTATTTCTAGAATTGTTATATCAAATGAAGAAGTTGCCAGTTATTCAAAACTATTTTATCCAAGTTCTCGATATAAACTTAGCTCAACCATAGAGTCTTCAGGTAAAAACTTCGTTTAAAGATAATAGTAAATTAAACAAAGAGGGTCGAATTTTATCTTTTATTTACTAACGTGAGTTACACTTTTATTTGAATCTGATAGTGCTAAGAATAATTAACGTTAAGTCTGCAGATTTACCTTCTCTCATTGTTTGAGAAAAAACATATAACATCGTATAGTCTTTAATTATTTGCTAAGTAAATATTTTAAGTAAGCTGCTTTTAGAAAACTTAGAATCATCGGATGTGTTTTATCTTTAAAAGCTGAACGCTCCGGTTGATAAGCAGTTCCTACAAAAAATGGATGGTTTTCAAGTTCAAATACTCTGGGTTCTTTATTATCATCAAAACCTGTAAAACGTAAATCTGTATTTTTATAAATCAATAAATACTTAGCATTAACTCCAAAACTACATTGATATTCTTCTTCAATATTTTCACTTTGATGAATTTCAGATACTTTTGAGTTGGGACAAATATTGATGGTATCTGTTTTTTCTATGAGTTTACAAGAAAGTGCAGAAATAAGTGGCATAGAAGTTTCTGGATTTACTTCTGCATTATCTGCATTTTCGTAACCCAAGACATTTCTTGTAAACTCAAGTATTGCATGTTGATATCCACCGCAAGTTCCTAAAAATGGAGTTTTACTTTCTCTTGCATATTGAATGGCATTTAAAGCACCATCCATACTCTCATATGGACTTGCAGGTACAACCAAATGGCATCAAATTCTTTTAAATCTTGTGTTTGACAATCTGGTGTTGAAATCCATTTAATACTTGAGTTAAAACCAAGTGATTTGGATGCCAAGTCAATTGATCGTGGAATGGCTTTGTGTGCGGTGACTTCTTTCTTATAGTCTCCAATTAAAGCAATGGAAAGTTTCATAAAATTAATCCTTTAAAAAATTATAAATGCGATAGACTTGTTAATGTGAATGATAAATTAGAATAAGCATTTTGGTGAATATTGCCTATACCAATAAACCGAGGAGGTGTATTATCCTATAAAGATTTTTCTATTGAAAACTGCACAATATTAAATTTTACGCTTTTCCCAAGGTATTTATTCTTCAAAAAGATAATTTACTTTGTAAATTCTTCTAGTATTTGAAGTGCCTGTTGTGCTTGATGGTAAGGCACAAACACATGATCATGGTAGTGACCTGCAATAACATTTGCCGAAATATTTTTCTTTGTGAGGGCAGCTGTTATGGCAGCTGTTAATCCAACGGCTTCTAAACTTGAGTGAACCTCTAAAGTAATCTTTTGAAGCACTACACCATATGTAAAATGATGAACATCTGCTTGTTCTTTTGAAATCACAAGTGTCATACCTTCTTTTTCAAGAAAAGTTGCTATGGGGTTGAGTTTTACGATTTCTTCTGTAAGTTCATAAGATTCTTTTGTGGTAAATACATACTTTGTATCATCTAAGACAGGTTTCATCTCTTTTAATAAAGTGTTTATATCTATAATTCCCGACATGTTATGGTTTCCTTTTAAGTTTCTGATTTATTCATAGTTGAGAGTAATACTCCTGCACCTACAAATACCCCACCTGTTATTCTATTGAAAAATTTTGCGCGACCCTTTTGTAAAAACCAGTTTGAAGATTTATGTCCTAAGTAGGCATAAAATAGCAACCATGATAATTCTAAAATAGAAAAGGTTGTGACAAAGATTATGTACTGGGAAAATAAAGATGTATTAAGATTTATAAACTGTGGAAACAAAGCAATAAAAAATATAATCGATTTTGGATTACTTCCACCAACAATAAAACCACTGATAAAAGAAGAAATCTTATCTTTTTTACTTAAGTTGTCATTTTTCTCAAAATTGTAGCTTTCCTCTTTTGAGATGAGTGTTTTATATCCCAAATAGACTAAATACAAAGCACCTGCATATTTAATTGCTGTAAAAATTATATCTGAAGATGCAATGATTAATCCCAATCCTGTAAAAGACAAAGTCATAATAACAATGGTAGCCATTAAACTACCAAAGGCTGTATAAATAGCATGATTAAATCCATGGGTAACTGACTTTGTGATACATAATAGTACACTAGGTCCTGGTGATGCTGTTAGTATTAAAATTGCAATAAGGTAATATAACCAAATGTCTAGTTCCATTTTATCTCCTTAGATGTGTGTATTAATATATTATTTTGTCAACGAATTTGTTTTTATATATTCAATCATTTTTTCAACTTGTAGGTCTCCAAAACCATATATGGGTTCTCTTTTTAAAAACTCTCTAAAAATAGTTCCAAAATTCTCAGTTTGAAGGTCTTGTATTATACTAATAATCGAATCAATAGGTTTTCCATAACTGTTCTTTGACGGAAGTCTTTGAATATGAGCTTCAATCGCATCTAGGACAAAAGGATATTGCTTTTGAATTTCTTTCGCAATAGATGTTATTTTATCTAAGTTCCCATTTTTATACAAGGGCCACAATTGCCCAAGTTTATTTAAATGAGCAAGTTTAACTTTTCTTTTATAACCTTGGTTGAGTTCGTTTTGACTCATGGAACCAAAACTGTATTCATGTCCACTTAGTGGACGAACGAGGAAATATTTATAGTTTTTTTTGTTATTACTCAATAAAGACATTACAAACCAAAAATTAACTTGACAAAACAAATCATCCTCAAACCAGAGGTTTATTTCTGAGTTTTCCGGAATATCTTGCATTTGCTCAAATTGTGAGACTGTGATGTTATAATAGTTTTCTATTTTACATCCATAGGTATGGCTTATAAAAGTAGCTCTATTTTTAAAAAACTCTTCTTGTGAGTCTCCTTGTATGTCCCCATCAACAAGGCATTCTCTTGTTACTATTATTTGTCCCAAGATGCTCTTTGGAAATTGTTCTTTCAAAGAATCGCCATTTAAGATATGATATACATTTTTCACTAATATTCCTATCTTATAAGTTAATGGCTATTCAAAAATGGGTTTAAAAAAACTTCTTTCATAAGAAATGATACAGTCAGTTTCTTCTGCATACTTAAAAGCTTCTATACACTCAATATCGTTAAATGAGTCATTTCTATATTGTTCATAAGTGGTCAAAGAAGGAAAAGTAAATAATGCTAACGCCACGTTGTTTTTGCCCTCTGATGGTAAAAAATACCCGTGGTGCGTTCCTCCAAATTTATCAACCAAAGGAATCCATAACTTCGCATAATGCTCAAACTCTTTTATTTTTTTAACATCTATTATGTAATTTAAATAGCAGGTAACCATTTTATGCCTTTATGTATTTTGGGGAGTTGGAAGATTATATTTTTCCATGCATGTGAGCAATTTCTTCAAATATTCTTCATTTTTTTCGTCATCACCTGGAGGATTTAACAAGTTACAACATAAAGCTGATATTGTTTGATTTTCTTTTGTTTGAATGACTATAGACTCTGGAACATATGCCGTCAGTCCTGAACCTTCATACAAAGAAATGATTTCCTCATGATTGAGTGAATAAACCATCCCAAAAGCTTGTGCATTATTATCTCGAAGTAAAGTTGCCATCTTTCCTACACGTAAGTGATACCCAGGAGCAATAGCTGCTCTTTTATTTCGTGGATTTACATTTTTCCTTTTTAGTATTTCTTCATCCATGTATAAACCGTAAAAAAATACGTCTAATAATCTATCTTTTGAATTATCCATTGTTATCCTTTTTTATTCTTTATATTTTAGCTTTTTAACTTTAAAAAATCACCATCAATGATAAGTAACTTTACACCATTTTGTGTAATTGATCGGTGAGAACTTAACTCATCAGAAACCACATATGACATACCTGGTGTTAGAGTTGATTTTGAACCGTCTTTGAGCTCATTTATAACTTCACCTTCTAAACAGTGAACAATATGTCCTTTTTCACACCAATGATCTGCTAAGTACCCTTGTGAGTATTCTACTAGTCGAATGCGTAAACCATCAAACTCTTTCTTATATTTATTTAAAAGTATCATAAATAAATATTTCTATATTTTTATCAATGGTACAATAAATAATAAAATTTTCGCCATCAAAAATTCACGCTATCATACAAATATGAAAAATCAAAACATATTTTTAAATAGTTTATATCATCTTGATAATCCTGAAGAACCTTTTGCAAAACAACATTATGGATATTATCTAATGGCAAGAAAAAAAAACAATACTTTAAGAAGAGAATATTATTCTCAAGAGCATAAAAATGAATACATGAAAGAAATGATACATCGGGGTAATTATAGACTTAAAGGACAACTTCAAAAAATAGCAAAGTCAATTTTAATTACTGATAGTTTGGCAAAAGAAAATATATTTATAATTCAAATGGTCACTCAAGTATTTGGAAATAGAATTTTAGCTAGAGACAAAACTTATGTTCTGTTAAGAGGTATTAGATTATTTATAGAGACTTGTGTGGATAATGAAATCACATTACCCTTTAAAGATGGTATATACTCAATCAAAACTGAATATCAAATATTTATTTATCAAAACTTGAGGACTTCTTCGGATAGAAGATTGATTGGAGAATTTTTAACAGAAGTCGATAGACGATCAAAAACTTTTAATAAGTATAAACAAGTCATAACAGAATCAAAGAATGAGAAGTTTGCAATACCCTCTGTTGTTATATATCAAATGAGTAAGTTTGCAAAAAAAGATATAAATGACATAATTAAAAGATACAGACACTACCAGTCTTGTATTGATAGATTAGACGAAATATTAAGTCAAAAAAACATGCTAAAAAGCATAATAAACGAATTTGAAGAAAAAAATAGAATCTCAACTAACTTCTATACAA
>ERZ724576.2-NODE-2-length-20039-cov-2.637254_pt1 | contig 20039 bp, 21 predicted proteins | sample MGYA00375870_ERZ724576 | MGnify/ENA primary metagenome ERZ724576 (study PRJEB28725, sample SAMN03264851) | marine sediment metagenome | biome: marine pelagic biome; feature: marine oligotrophic desert; material: marine snow | place: Pacific Ocean:North Pacific...
GTTTTGTATTGTTAGGATAGGATGTACTTTTAATAAATCGTTATTCAAAACTACACCCTAGAGGATGAATCTCTACTTTAATTGCATATTGTAATAAAAATACAACAATGATTTTTATTGGTATATACTTTTCCCATATAAATAAAAGGGTTTAGTATGCCAACACGAGCAAGAATTGAAATTTCTGGATATCATCATGTTATCAATAGAGGTGTGAATCGTTGTGATGTATGTAACCGTAATAATGATAAAGATATGTTTTTGCAAATCATTCATAAAATAATATTATATGATTATGTTTTAATGGACAATCATTATTATTTATTTATTGAAACAATATCTAAGTTTTTCGTCTTTAACAACCTCTAAGAAAGGCTATTGTACTATCCCATAAAAAGAATGACTTGGTATTTTCAAGCATATCATGAAAGACAATTACATGTACAATACAATCTTATTTGATAATGATGGGGTTTTAGTTGAAACCGAAGTTTGGTATTTTAGAGCCAATGTTAAAGTACTAAAAGAGTTGGGTGTCACCCTACATGAGGATGAATACTTAGAGTTGATGGCTGTGGGTAAAACTTCCTGGGAAGTAGCTCGTGCACAAGGAATTTCGGAAGAAACAATCGTGCAAACACGTTATAAACGAGATGAATACTATCAAGAATATCTTAAAAATGAAGACATAGAAATAAATGGAGTAGAAGATATACTTCAAGAACTTAAACGAAAATACCAAATGGCGATTATCACCACATCCAGACGAGTTGACTTTGAGCTTATACATGCCCAAAGAAACATCACTAGGTACATGGATTTTGTATTGTGTGTTGAAGATTATCCAAGAGCCAAACCCTACCCTGACCCATACTTAGCTGGTTTGGAAAAATTTAAAGCCAAAAAAGAAGAAACGTTAGTGGTTGAAGATTCCCAAAGAGGTTTAAAATCTGCAGTTGCAGCAAACATTGATTGCATTATTGTAAAAAATGATTTTGTAAGTTCCCATGATTTTTCAAGTGCAAAACATAAAATTGACAATTTAAGTGGTTTATTGAATATACTTTAACCTCTATATATCTATCATTAAAAGCTACAATAATTCAGAGACAGTATATTAAGAAAGTGTGCCAATAATTGTACCAATTAGAGTAAGTTCAACAATGCTATGTGTTGAATTTATTAATGTCAGTTTTGAAGATGTACGCGCAAAGCCATTGTAGTAGCCTAATGATGTAGCAATAAATACGGCTGCGACTATTGCTCCAAAAAATGCTCCGCTCAGAACGCCAGATATATTTGCTGCTGCCATAAGCAAGGCGACACATACAGCTTTTGATAACCCCGAAATTAACGACATGATAAAAGCACCTCCAAGACCTTCGGTATTGTCAGCTTCCTCTTTTGTGATGCCTAAAGCATTTGCCCATGCCTCACCAAAAACTGTCCAATGGTACCAAACAAATCCAAGGATATAGCTTGTAATTGTCGCAATTACTACAGCTATGTAATTTATATTTTGTAATTCTTCGATCCAGTTCATATATTCCCCTAATCTTATTTTGAGCTGCCTAACTATGTATTCAAGGACATTATATCACAAAACTTATCTATACTCTTTATTAATAAAAAATTTAATGTTCTTTTAATAATGAAATATATTTAATCTTTTTCGAATTTTTCACTATTATCCTTAGATATAATCTGTCCGATTCATTGAAGTTAGAAAAGATACAAGAGTATGTAAATAATAAGTTATGTTGTTTAGAACTAAAACTTCTTAAAATCAGTGTTTTTTATATCTTTAGAGAGTGCAAAGTAAACCTGCATAAGTTACAATTCTTTCAAATGTACAAATTGTCACATGAAATGTATTTATTTACTATTTTTATAAATTTTTATTTCCTATATAATTTTTTCCAGAAGGAGAAGAGATGAAATATCAAAAAGCAAAAAGTCTTGAAACTCAAGAGTGGTTAAATACTGAGCAAGATTTAATTTTAGAACACTTAAGAGCGAATGTCGTAGTTATACATGTATTTCAAATGTTATGTCCGGGGTGTGTACAACATAGCATTCCTCAGGCAAAAAAAATTCATGATAGATTTAAAAAAGAAGAAGTAATTGTACTTGGGTTACACAGTGTATTTGAACATCATGATGCCATGAATAAAATAGCACTACAAGCTTTTTTACATGAATATAAAGTGACTTTTCCTGTGGCCATTGATTTGCCATTAGAAAACGACTATTTACCAACTAGCATGAAAAAGTATGATTTACAAGGAACACCTACTTTAATCATCATTGATAAACAGGGAAATCTAAGAATGAAAGCTTTTGGGTTTGTAGATGACTTAGAGGTGGGACTATTAATAGGAACTTTATTGAGCGAAGAAGATGAAAACAATTAGAATTGAAAATATCTTTGCGGGGAAGAAACAAAATATTAAAGATAAACGTGGAAAACAATATATTAGTTCTTACAAGAAAGAGCGTATAGATAATGATATTCTTGTTAGATACTTAGGTCTAGAACATGATACTCAAACAGATAGTGCTCATCACGGCGGAGTACATAAAGCTGTATGTGTTTATGCAAAGAAAAACTATGAGTTTTTTAAAAATAAGCATGATTTAGATTTACCTTTGTGTGCCTTTGGAGAGAATATAACTTTATTAGATATAGATGATAGTGAAGTATGTTTAGGTGATCATTATCAATGTGGAACGGCTGTTCTTGAAGTCTCTCAACCCAGAGAACCTTGTTGGAAGATTTCTTCAATATTGGGCATTAAAAAGATGACTTCTTTAGTGGTAAAAGAGCTTAAAACGGGATTTTACTTAAGAGTATTAGAAGAGGGCAGTTTAAATAAACACAATCACTTTGAACTTATTTCAAGGGTTCATCCCCAGATAAATATTGAATTTATCAATCAAGTCTATTTTAATTCAAACCAAGAAGAGATTAGGCAAGTTCTCAAGTGTAAAGAACTGGGTCCAGCTTATAGGATGTCTTTGGAAAAAAGATTAAAAAGTAAAGTAAAACGCCAACATGAATGGCAAGCGGATGATTACATCACACCAATAGAACAATAAAAAATAAAAAGGAAATAAAATGACAAATAAAATAGTAAAAACAATCAGTGCAGTATTACTAGCAGGTAGCCTAGGTCTTCAAGGCAATAGCAATTTTGAAATTCAAACAGCAAAGGTAGAGTATTTAAAAGAACTTGATTTATTGGTATTTTCTCAAAAAGTAAAAGGTCAAGCAGGGGAGACAACACCAAAAAAAAATGGAGCTATGAATGGTGCAAATGTATTGGGATATGTATTTCCTACTTCTTTAAAATCTGATGATGTTGGATTTAATAAAATAGAAGGAATTGTTGCTTTAGCACTTACAAGTCATCCTGATTTTGATGATACTCCTTTATGGGATGAGAACAACGATAAAAACTATTTAAATGATGGAATAGTTTGGCATCCACATTGGGTTGTGTTGGTCAATGATAAAAGAGTTGAGGGCGGATTAAAAGTAAAAGAATTTAAAAAAACAGACAAAAATGTGCTTCTTCCTCCTACTAATCCAGGAATGCCAATGTATATGGACTCTCCCGGTTTTTCTGTGATAACTCGTAGTGATACAATTAAAGCGTTGGTACCAGCTTCCAGAGTGAACAATAAAATTGATTTTAACTATGATGCGGTTTCAGTATTGATGAAAGTTAATACTACAGGAAAGATGCCTTTACTGGGAGTATATAAAGTTTATAGTGTACATGAGGGAAAATTAAATTTAAAGAATAAAGTGCAAAGTAAGTAATTAAAAATTAAAAGTAAAAAACTAAATATCAAGGGAGGAAATACTTTCTCCTTGATATATTACCTCTCTTTATTCTGTTCTCTAAAATGCTGAGGTGAAATAGAGGTGTGTTTTTTAAAAAACCTTGAAAAATAAGACGCATCAAAGAAACCCAAATCTTCGGATAGTGATTTAACCGATGAGGTACTGTAAATTAATTCTCGTTTGGCTTCAATAAGTATTTTATTGGATATGAGTTCTGTGACCGTTTGATTGATATTAGTTTGCATGATTTCATTCAGTCTTTTGGTTGTAAGGTCCAGTTCTTTTGCATAGTAACTGGCACTTTTTTCTTCTACAAAATGTTCTTCAATAAGTATTTTTAACTCATCCACTCGTTTATCGATATTTGAATTTTTCAATACTCGTTTTTTTGACTTTATGATGTATTTTAAAAAAGCACTAAAGAGATGTGAAATCATCAGTACATCGTCGTTATTGTATTCTTCCTTTACCATCTCAACCAAAGTTATTAAGTGTTTTTTCGTATTGTTACAAATATTAATAGCAGGCTCTAAATTGGTATCAAATAAATTATTGATGATTTTATCATGGGCAAAAAGTTCTCTTGAAAATAGAAAGATATAACCGTCATATTCGTTGTTAAAATCCTCCAATAGCCATTTATGTACTTGGGCAGGCTTAATTAAGTAGACCAAATCTTTTTTTAATTCATACTCTTTAAAATCTATGGAGTGTTTTCCATAACCAGAAATTATAAATATAAGTTCATAATAATCATGTCGATGTTCTTTGAAAAACTCTTTTTTATGTTCATCTCTTATTCGTATCAGTTCAAATTGTTGATTTGATTTTAGTTTTTTATACTCAATTGCCATATAACCCTTCTTATTAGGAGAAATATAACATAGATTGGGTTTATATATTGTAAAAAAGCTTTAATATTGAAAAGTTGGAATGAAATATAAGTTTTTCCATACCCCATTTTGAAGATTTTTATATACTCAAAGTAACATAGAAGTTATGTTTTAATAATATTACTTTATTTCTATAATTCTAGAAATAAAGTAATATTAAGCTAGTCAATTCTATAATTCTAGAAATAAAGAATTAATTAAGGAGATTTCATGAATTTAAGCACAAGATTAGAAGCAGCATTAAGTTTTTTTGTTTTTGTTTTTGCAGAGTTAACTATTTTATTTTTACTCATTAGTTTTTTTGTAGAATTAATAAACTATTATGTGGATCCAAAAAAGATAAGAAAAGTGTTGTCTTCAGAAAAAAAAGGATACTTAACAGCAACTATATTAGGTGCTATTTCACCTTTTTGCAGTTGTTCAACCATACCTTTTACAATAGGGTTGTTAAAAGCAAAAGCAGGATTTGGTCCAGTGATGACATTTTTGTTTACTTCTCCAATTTTAAGTCCCATTATGATTACTTTGTTTGTTATTACCTTTGGGTGGGAAATTACCTTATTGTATAGTTTCATTGCCATTAGTGCCGCGCTTACATCTGGATATATTTTAGAAAAGTTTAATTTTGATCGTTTTGTAAAGTTTGATGTTATTCATGGTATTAAGGGTATGCCATCTACTCATAAAGCGCAGTTTTCAATGAAATCAACATCTTTTAATGCTGTAAAAAGCAACCTTAATGTAAATTTTATTCAGGCGCCAAAAGTATTAAAGTTAGCCAAAAAGGAAGTGATAAAAATAGTTGCAAAAAAAACCTTTAAGCAGTTTGTTTCTTTTATTCCATATATTGCTATTGGAATTGCTATTGGGGCGTTTATTCATGGTTTTGTTCCTGCTAATCTGGTTTCAGAATATTCCAATAAAGATAATCTTTTGGCGGTACCTTTTTCTGCAATTCTTGGAATACCTTTGTATATGAGAGCTGCAACGATGATAGGTATTGCTCCTGAATTATTAACTTCAGGAGTGAGTATGGGTGCTTTATTGGCTTTGACTGTTGGGGCAACAGGAGCGAGTATTCCAGAAATAATTTTGTTAAAAGGAATATTCAAATGGCAATTGATACTTTTTTTCTTAGGAAGCGTATTTTTAATGGCAATTGGTTGTGGATATTTGGTGAATCTATTTTTCTAAAAGATCATGCTTAATTAAAAGAATCTTTTTTAATTGGGGTTTACTAAAGTTTGGTTAAAATATCAAAATATTAAAATTAAATGGAAAGAATACTATGACTGAAATTGAATTGGCAAAATATTTAGCAGAACTTGGAAATGTCACAAGACTTAGAATATACATATTTTTGATTAAAGTTGGGCGAGATGGTGTTCCTGTTGGGACTATTCAAGAGCATTTACAAATACCCGGATCAACTCTTTCTCATCATTTAACAAAATTGGTAAATGTTAATTTGATTAGCCAAAAACGAGATGGAAGAGTTTTAAACTGTATTGCCAATTTTGAAATTTTTCAATCGGTTTTAGATGAGCTACAACAAAGTTGTTGTGTGGGTATAGCTGGTATACCCGTACAACAACGTTGTTCAGTCTAAAAAGTAAGAGCATTTATATTGCTTATTTTTTGAATTAAGAAGTTAATTTATATCCAATATTATGGAAATTCATCAAGATGTTGGGTGGAAGTTTTTTCTTAATATTTTTAGCAAATAGTCTCATGGCATTTTTTGATACCTTTTCAGGGTTTTCCCATAAGGCTTGTATCATTTTTGTATAAGTAACTATCTCTCTACTAGTTAATAACATTTTTATAAATTTTACTTCTCTTTTTGTTAAGAAAAAATTTTCTCTTGGGCCTCTTACTAAAGAATTATTTTCATCAAAAAACCAATAAGGCATTAACTCTTTGTTGTTTTTATACTGAGCATTGTTTAAAAAACTGTCAATGGTGTTTAATATAAATCTTTCATGTATTGGTTTAGAAAATTCAATTTGAATACTATCTTTTTTAGAATCATATCTCATTTTTACATCTTTAGAATATCTATTCTGTAAAGTACTTATAAAATCAGAATTAATACCTGAAATATCAATTTTTAAAGATTCACTCATTCAACAGACCTTTTGTTAAAATATTACTTTTTGGTGACAATAATATCATTTATAAGGAAGTAAATGTAATTTATATCCATTTTAATACATTTAAATTAAATATTGTGACTTATTGTAACAATTTATTTAATCAGATTAAATAATATGATTATACTTAATTTAATATATCAAGATATGTTGATGTATTAATATTATTTGGATATACTTCCAAATAATTTTATATAAGGACTATCATGGATATGTTTTTAAAAAGTGTTAGTGCACTTAATGACGAAACAAGAATCAGACTTTTAAAATTTATGAGCACAAATGGAAAAGTCTGTGTGTGTGATTTGGAAAAATCTTTTGACATGATTCAGTCACGATTATCAAGACATTTAAAAATTTTAAAAGAAGCTGGGTATCTAGATTTAAATAGAGAAGGGCGATGGGCTTATTATAACATCAAGAACTCTTTAGGTACTTTTTTACAAGCGAGTCTAACACAAATTAATACTTTAGACTTAGATATACCAAAACTTCAAAAAGCATGTTAGGAGAAAGAAATGGGTGATTGTTTATTTGTATACGGGACATTAATGCCAAATTGTCCACACGGAGAAGTTCTAGAAAAAGTTGTAGGTAAATTTGTTCCAGCAACTGCAAATGGTTTTTTAAAAGATGCAGGATGGAGTGCAAGTATGGGATATCCAGGGATGCGACTAGATGAAGAAGGTGATACTGTTCATGGATTTTTATTTTATTCAAACAATCTGATTAACCATTGGGAAAAACTAGATGAATTTGAAGGGAAAGAGTTTGTTCGAGTTCCTGTAACGGTTGAGAGATATGATGAATTTGAAGTGGATACGTTTATTTATGTATTAAAAGCTTATGTAAAAGAAGAAGATATCTCACGATGATTCTTGCCTCAACCATTTTTGTCATCACACTTATTTTTGTAATATGGCAACCTCGAAACCTCCAAATAGGTACTACTGCAGTTGCTGGTGCGATTGTTGCATTATTATTTAATGTTGTGAGTTTTAATGATGTTATTATCGTGACTGATATTGTTTGGGATGCTACTTTATCATTTATTGGTATCATTATTTTATCTATGGTTTTAGATGAAATTGGTTTTTTTGAATGGGCTGCTTTAAAAATGGCAAAGTTCTCTAAAGGTAATGGCTTTAAAATGTTTGTTTATTCCATTTTGCTGGGAGCTTTTGTTTCTGCGTTGTTTGCAAATGATGGTGCCGCACTTATTTTAACACCAATTTTATTGGCAAAAATGAGGGTATTAAAATTAAATACCAAATCTATTGTTGCTTTTTTACTCGCAGGGGGATTTATATCTGATAGTGCTTCTTTACCTTTGGTTTTTTCAAATTTGACCAATATCGTAACGGCAAATTATTTTAATATTGGATTTGCTGAATATATATCTAATATGTTTGTGCCTTATGTTGTAAGTGTTGCAGCTTCAATTTTATTTTTGTGGATTTTCTTGGGAAAGGATATTCCAAAGGAAGTGGATATTTCGTTACTTTCTGAACCACAATCTGCCATCAAAAATATGACTTTGTTTTATATCTCTTGGGTCTTTTTATTATTACTTTTATTTGGATATTTCATCGGTGATTTTTATGGTTTACCTATTTCAGTATTTGCTTTGGGTGGAGGTATCTTATTTTTAGTGATTGCCACTTTATTTAAAACAATAGAACCCACACATATTATCAAAGAAGCTCCTTGGCAAGTAGTGTGGTTTAGTATTGGATTGTATATTGTTGTTTATGGTTTAAAAAACGCAGGACTAACAGAATATTTAACCATCATCTTAAAAGATTTAAGTACAAGAGGCGATACAATTGCAATCTTAGGAACAGGGTTTTTATCGGCACTTTTATCTGCTGTGATGAATAACATGCCAACAGTGATGATTATGGATATTGCTCTTGTTGATATGCCCAATAAAGCTTTGGCATATGCCAATATTATTGGTTGTAACTTGGGACCTAAAATGACGCCATTTGGATCACTGGCTACGCTTTTATGGTTACATGTTTTGGCTAAAAAAGGTATTCATATATCTTTTGCCCAGTACTCGAAGTTTGGTTTGTTAATCACACCTCCTGTTTTGTTGGTTGTGCTCTTAGCACTATAAAATAATTGAATAAAATTGAAGGAATTTAACTATGAATAATAAAACAAAAAAAGTATTAATTTTATGTACAGGAAACTCTTGTAGAAGTATCATTGCTGAAGCGCAAATAAATGCATTTTTAGAGGGTGCTATTTCTGATAGTAGCGGCGTAAAGGCCAGTGGAAAAGTAAATGTTAATGCAAAAAACTCTTAGAAGAAAAAAATATTTGGAAAAAAGAATATCACTCAAAAGTCATTGATAAAGTTATTGACAATAATTATGATTTAGTCGTTACTGTTTGTGATCATGCAAATGAAAACTGTCCAATATTTCCCAAAGCTGTTAAGGTAATACATATTGGTTTTGAAGATCCAGATGGCAAAGATTATGCTGCATTTTTAGATACATACGATGAAATAGAAAAAGTATTACTTCCACAAGTAAAAAAAGAATTGGGAATATAGATGAAAAAATTAACAATATATGATCCTGCCATGTGTTGTCCTACGGGAGTTTGTGGTACAGATGTGGATACAAAACTGGTTCAGCTGGCTTCTTTTTTAAGCGCGCTTGATAAAGATATCTTTGAAGTAAATCGATATGGACTTACTACTGAACCAGCTCAATATGTTTCTAATGTTCAAGTTGCCACTATTCTGAAAAGTGAGGGAGTAGACGTTCTACCTTTGGTTTTTCTAAATGATGAATTACTGTTTTCTAAAGACTACCCAACTGTACCAACTTTAAGTTCAAAACTTGGATTGGCTTCTTTTTCTTTGTTTAATAAATAATTATGAATAATTTACTAGAAAAAATACCTAAGTTTCTTTTTTTTACAGGAAAAGGTGGGGTTGGCAAAACTTCTATGTCTTGTGCCATAGCAACTGCACTGAACGATGCGAATAAAAAAGTACTGCTAATAAGTACTGATCCAGCTTCAAATTTAGAAGAAGTACTACAGTGCAAAATTCAAAGTAGTCCCATAAAAATTGAGAACTTAGATAATCTTTGGGCGATGAATATTAATCCTGTAATTGCAGCTGAACAATATAAGGAGACAATGGTTGCCCCTTATAGAGGACTATTACCGCAAGATGCAATTGAGCAAATGGAAGAGCAGTTAAGTGGAGCTTGTACTGTGGAGATTGCAGGGTTTAATGAGTTTTCAAAATACATTGGTGATGAAAGTATTGTTGAAAAATTTGATCATATTATTTTGGATACTGCACCCACTGGACATACCTTAAGACTTTTAGCCCTGCCTGCAGCGTGGAATGATTTTATAGCTGATAATCAAACTGGAAGTTCTTGTTTGGGTCCAGTGTCAGGTTTGAGTGAATATAAAGATATTTATGACAATGTGGTAAAAAACTTAAAAGACGAAAAACAAACACTTCTTATAATGGTCTGCCAAGCTGAAGAATTATCATTAATGGAAGCTTCAAAAGCTTCAAAAGAGTTAAAAAAACAAGGAATGAAAAACCAACATTTGGTCATCAATGGGGTTTTTGAAGATAAGTCTAAAGATAAAATTGCCTTGGCGTTTTTTGAAAAATCACAAAATAGTTTAAAAAATATTCCTTTTAACTTAGAAAATATGCCCCAAACGAAAATAGGATTTTATCCAAAAGGTGTCTTAGGTATTGAGTCTTTACGTACTTTGGTTAAACAAGAAGATGCCAGCGAATTTGAACATGCACAAGTGCAGTTACAAAATTCTTTGCAAAAAACTTTAAGCGGAGTTCATTCTTGGGAAGCTTTATTGGAAGATATTGAAAAAGATTCCAAGGGGGTTATTATGACTATGGGAAAAGGTGGGGTTGGGAAAACTACTATTGCTTCAATGCTTGCAGCCAAACTTGCTAGTCGAGGACATAAGGTGACTTTGTCTACAACTGATCCTGCCTCACATTTGGAATATATAGCTCAGAATAAACATTCAAATTTAACAATAGAGAAAATTGATCCCAAAATTGAACTTCAAAGACATGTACAAGAGGTCATAGCAAAAAATGAAAACATTTTATCCCAAGATGATATGGATTTATTAAAAGAAGAATTAAGCTCACCTTGTATTGAGGAGATTGCAATATTTCAGGCTTTTGCAAAAACAATATCTAAGGGAGTGGATGGATTTGTTGTATTAGACACTGCACCCACTGGGCATACTCTTTTGTTATTGGATTCATCTCAGTCTTATCATAAAGAGGTTTTAAAAAACTCAAAAGATAAAGAGTCTGATGAGTTAAGCACACTACTTCCACGAATAAAAGATTCTAAGTTTACTAAGCTTTTAATTACTACTTTAGCCGAAGCTACTCCTACACATGAGGCCAAAACTTTACAAGAAGATTTACAAAGAGCTGGAATTACTCCTTATGCATGGGTTGTTAATAAAACCTTTGCTAATTCAGGTACAAATAATAACTTATTGTGCCAAAAAGGTTTAAACGAACTTAAATATATCGATGAAATAAAAAATGACTTATCTAGAAAAACTGTTATTTCACCATGGATTGCAGAAGAATTAAATAATTCAGAGAGTCTAGAGAAATTGTGTAACTAAAAAATTGGTGTTTTGATACAATTATGTTATGATAGCTACTTTTAAAATAATCAGGGTTCATAATTAAAAATTTGAACTCTCTTGAGAGCATACTCGATTAAACAAAAACTCATCACTTTTTATTTAATTTACTATGAAAATAATCTAAGAATATTTTATGTTATTGAAGGGAAAATATAGTGAAGACAAGTACTGATGAATCAAGACTAGGAATGATATATGCTGTATGTGCATTTGCCTTTTGGGGTTTAATTCCAATTTATTTTAAACAAGTAAGTTCTGTAGGAGCTTTTGAAGTTTTAATACATAGAATTATTTGGTCGGTTGTTGTATTAATCTTATTAATTATTATTACCAAACAAATAGATATAGTCAAAGACTTATTTAAGTCTTTGACAAAATTAAAATACCTTGTTCTTTCTTCTTTTTTGGTTTCAACCAATTGGGTTATTTTTATTTGGGCTGTTTCCCATAATCAAATTGTAGAAACCAGCTTGGGGTATTTCATCAACCCACTTGTGAATGTGGTTTTGGGGTATCTGTTTTTTCAAGAGCGTATGAATAGAAATCAATACATTGCTATTTTTATTGCTTCTATTGCAGTGTCGTATCAAATAGTAAGTTTAGGTGAGATTCCTATTATCTCTCTTGCTTTGGCTTTTAGTTTTGGATTGTATGGCTTGGTTCGAAAGAAAATAGCTATTGCTTCTATTCCTGGATTATTTGTTGAAACCATTGTTATATTACCTTTTGCTTTGGCATACTTTTGCTATTTACTCGATAACAATACTAATTACTTTATGGCAGGGGATTCTTATCTCACGTTCATGTTATGTTTGGGAGGTATTATTACTGTTATTCCATTATTGCTATTTAATGGTGCAGCTACAAGAATGAAATTAACCACCTTGGGTTTTTTCCAATATATTGGTCCCACCATCGCATTTTGTGTAGCTATTTTTGTTTATAATGAACCTATGAACAGTGACAAGATGATTACATTTATATTAATTTGGATTGCTTTGGTGATTTTTTCTTGGGATGGCATTAAAAATAAAAAGAGAGGAAATAAGTAAATTGTATTAGATGGATAAGTTATTTTACAAACTTATCACAGTTTCATTTTCGCATAAAGCTTCTAATATTTTGTCTTGATTTGGACAAAAATTTCCATTTTTTTCTATTAAAAACAAATCTCTAGTTTTACCTCTGCTGGTATAAATTTTTGCACTCTCAATTTCTATTTCAAAATCATCAAATATTTTTGAGATATATGCAAAAAGACCTTTTTGGTCAGACGTTTTAACTTTCATTTGAGCCAAATATTGAGTATGATTGCAATCAATTAGAATTTCATTACGTTTTATTTTGGGTCTTTTGAGTTTGGGTGTTCTGCTTATATCCAAAGAATTACTGATGGTCTCTTCTATAAAGTTAAGATCTCCCTCATCCACTTTTTCACTAAAAGTGATTTCAAAAAACTTTTTTTCATCATATAATTTAAAGATATTCATTGATGCGATATTTAGAAATTCAAGTTTACCTAAAAGGTATGCCAGATTTATTGGTGTTTGCCGAATGATTTGTATTTTTAGCTGAGTATTATTAAGAATTTTGTAATCAAAATTACTCACATCTTTTGCCCTTAAGGCTATATCAATAATATCATAGGTTTTAAGTTGTAAAAACATTTGATTGGATGCTATGTACTGAATCTTTTTTTGCGTAATGCGAGGAAGGTTTTTATATATTTTTGTTTGTTTAATAGATTCTTGTTTCGCAGCACGTCTACTACTTTCATTTAATAGTTCACGATTATCAAAAGCTGGAAGAGCCTGTATAAATAACTCTTTTAATAAAATTGCAGTGGCACTGTTATAAATATTTTCACCTACAGCACTGATATCTGAATAAGTAACCACTAAAAGCATTTTTAATGTTTGTTGGGTTTGTAATAAACCTGTGAAATTTAAAATGACTTTTTGAGCATAAATATCTTCGTTGGTAGCTACTTGACTCATCTTGTTGTGATATCTTACAAGCTTTGCTCCTAGTTTGGCATCAGCGTGATCAAAATTTAGAGACTGTGCGAGTCTTTTAAATATCTTTTCTCCAATGATGTGATGATCATCTCTTCTTCCTTTTCCTGCGTCATGGAATAAGGCTACAATCTTGGCCAAACGTTGTTCTTTGATACTTAAGTTGTCAAAAATATCTTGTACAAAGGGATCTGAGATGTTTTCAAGGTGCCACACACATTTAATAGAGTGAATATCCACTGGGTGTTTATGATACCCATCAAATTGAGGTTGATTGGTCATTCTTTTCATCAAAGGTAATACTGCACGGAATAACCCTGAATTATAAAGTAGTTTTAAAATAGAAGATAAATTATCTTTAAATAATAACGCTTTAACTGTTTTTTGTAGATCATTGTTATGTGAGCTTGGTTTGATTGAGTGACTGGCGTAATTAATGTACCCTCTATCAAACTCTTGAATTGTACTAGGAAGAGCTACGAGCTCTTTTAAAAATAAGTTAAGTGTTTTAGGTTTTTTGAAAAAGGAACTGTAGAGTTTATTTTCATAAATGTAGAGGTTTTTACTGTGTCTATATTTTTTTAAAATTGAAATATTTTTAGGATCATAGACCAAGTGCCGAGTGATTTTTTTTGTCATGATAGTTGTAAAACGATGTATGATATGTAAAGACTCAAAAAGCCTAGACATACATTGTCGCTCACGTGTAAAGTTGGCAGTAGGTTCAATGCGAAGTTTACGACTCACTTCGGGCAAAATATCAAAGTTTAATTGATCCAGCTTTTTTTTAGCAGTTACATGTAGGGCATTTCTCACTTGAAAAATATACTCTAAAGATGAACGATATTTTTTATATTCTTCTTCTGTATACACTTGACCTACTAAATCTTTTAAATTTGTAGTTCCATAAATAATATTCGCAACCCAATATAACATATTGGATTCTCTCATACCTCCATAACCATCTTTGATATTGGGTTCCATGGTTAGGGGATATTTTAATAGTCGTTGTTTGTGTTCTTCAAGTTTTTCAAGTACAAATTCTTTTTGATTGCTTTTTCTGATTTGACTTAATACTCTTTGATATGAAAACCACAATAGTTTTGACCCATAAATGATTCTTGACTCGATAATGGATGATTTGATTGTGATGTCTTCACATACAGCACTTTGTACATCAGAGACTTCATGAACTCTATGTCCCAGTTTTAAACCACAATCCCATGCAAGAGTTAATAACTCTTCTAGAATGGCTTTGATGTTATATCCTGAAGTATCTTCATATAATAGCATTAAATCAATATCAGAATAAATACATAATTGTTCCCTTCCATAACTTCCAAGTGCAATAAGAGTTATGGGAATGTTGTTACTCATAGGTTGGTAAGAGCCAAAATGTTTTCGTAGAATGTATTTGTATAAAAGCACCAAGTACTTGTCAAGTTGCTTGGTATGAGAAACGAAAAATTCTTTTCCACCCAGCTCATCATGTCTTTCGTGTATTGAAGTGATGTATTTTTTTATCTCAGTTTTGAAAACTTTTGATATCTCAAAATCAGCAGCACCTTGAGAAATAAGTTCTTCTATTTGAATATTTAATTCTGAACTCATAATAATTCTTTGTGAACTTCTAATTTCTTTCTTAAAGTGATTCTATTTAATCCCAAGTGTTTTGCCATTTGTAATTGGCTTTTGTATTTTTTCTGACTGGCTCTTAATAGAGGAGCTTCAAAAAGGTAATCTAAATCTCTATATGAATTTTCACCTTCTAGATTTTCTAATATAAAACTCTCTAATAACATCATGATTTCACTTTCTCCTATACTTTCAAAGAGGTATGAAAAATAAATAGACTTTCTTAAACTGTGTGCATTTAAAGAGGTATTTATGATAAGTTTTTCAGGTTTCTTATCAGCACCCAACACTTTTCCAGCTTCTAAAGCAAACTTGTTTGCTAAAGGCTTTATATCTTCTTTTCTTTGCTCCAAAGGTGGAATACCAATGTTGATACTGAAAAAATCTTGTAGTTTTGGATTTAAATCTTTTGTCATTGAGGTAGCTATAACTCGAATATCATTTTTACTTGCCCAGTTGATAAACAATTCTACATTGGTAATGGCTTCAATATTATCAATTATAACGGCTTCGTTGTTAATGGTGATTACATTTTCATTAATATCCATTTGTAATTCTTTCGCATCAAAAATCTTAGCATTTGGTAAGATGTAAGAAGCGAGAGCTTTTTTACCTACACCTTTTTGTCCAATGATAAGTGCATTTATTCCTAAGCTTTTAAGAAGGGTTGCTGAATTTAATATTTCTTTTGAAACTTCTGATACTGCTATATAATCTTGCATAAATAATAACCTTGTCTGTGATTTATATATTATACAAGATAATTATAAAATACCTATGAAAAAATATTCTTTATCTTTATAAACTCTGAAGAATGTTGATATAAAGAATACTTTTTGGTGACAATTATGTAAAAGATAAACCTTTAGGTACTTTTGAACTATGAAGTTGAACTGCACATTGTTTGTAGTTGGGCTCAAAAGATTTTGGATCAAAATCATCAAGGGCAACTTTATTGATTAATTGTTCGTTATAGTGAAAAGGAACAAATATTGAACCTGGCCTAACGGTTTGGCTGATTTTTACTAAAATATTTTTGATTTTACCTCTACGTGAAGAAATATCAATTCGGTCATGATTGACTACTTGTAGTGATGTTGCATCATTGGGATGTATTTCTACCCAAGCTTCAGGAGCAAGATCATTTAACATATTGATACTTTTGGTCTTGGTTCTGGTATGCCACTGTTCTACTGTACGTCCTGTATTTAACATAAGTGGATATTCTTTAGAACAGGATTCTTTCAGTGGTTCCCAATGCAAACATAAAAGTTTTGCTTTTCCATCTTGAGTATTACAAGGCATTTTCTCATCATAGAGTCTTTCTTTCCCTTGTTGAAATTGTTCATTACAAGGCCATTGTATTCCACCTAGTTTTTCTATCTTGTCGTAAGTCATTCCTGAATAATCACATATTCTTCCAGAACTTACTTTTTTCCACTCATTAAAAGCATCTTCTGATTTTGTCCAGTTTTTAAATAATAGTTCATTTTTACCTTCGAAATATTTTGATAAGTTCAATATAATGTCAAAATCACTTTTGGTATTTCCAAAAGGTTCAACTGCTTTTCTTGCAATATTACAACGTCGTTCACTGTTGGTATAAGTTCCTTCTTTTTCACTCCAAGTAGCAGCTGAAAAAACAACATCCGCACTCAGAGCTGTTTCACTTTTAAAGGCATCTTGTACTATGAGTAAATCAAGTTTTGCAAAAGCACTTCTTAGTTTTTTTTGATTTGGGAATGATACTAGTGGATTGGTTGCCACTATCCATAAAGCTTTTATTTCACCTTCTTCAATGGCATCAATAATTTGAGGATAAGAATATCCTCTTTTTGTTGGGATATATTTTATATCTACATCAACAAGGTTTGCATACTCAATTCGATCTTGTTCACTTGTATAGTTCCTGTATCCTGGAATCGAAGAAGTAAAACCGGTTTCTCTGGTACCCATAGCATTACACTGTCCAGTAATAGACATCGGAGCAGCACCTTTTTTCCCTAAATTCCCCGTAATTAAAGCCAAGTTACAAATGGCACTTACTGTATCAGTTCCAATTGAGCTTTGATTTACTCCCATAGTCCATGCGCTCATTGCTGCATTTGCATGGGCATAAACATCTGCTAGTTTATATAATTCTTTAACAGAAATTCCCGTAATTTTTGAGACCGTTTCTGGTTTGTAATTTTCCAAAATATGTTCTTTAAACTTTTCATATTCAGAAGTTCTACTTTTGATAAATTTTTTATCTTCCCATTGTTTTTCAATAATAATATGACACAAACCATTGATTAACGCCAAGTCACTTCGTGGATTAAGTGGAACAAACATATCTGCTATATTGGCTGTTTTTGAATACCTTGGATCAACAACAATAATTGTTGGCTTTTTCCCAGTTACTTTTTCATTTCTTAGAATATGCATGTTCAAAATAGGATGATTATCTGCAATATTTGCCCCAATTAACATAATTACATCTGCATGAGCAAAGTCATCGTAACATCCAACTGGACCATCACTTCCAAAACTTTGTTTATATCCCATCACTGCACTTGCCATACATAAAGTGGTATTCCCATCATAGTTATTTGTACCCAATCCCAGTTGTACAAACTTTCCAAGGGTGTAAAATTCTTCTGTTAAAAGTTGTCCTGTAGATATACAAGCAACTGCGTTTTTCCCATGCTCTTTTTGAATATCTTTAAAAGACTTAGCTACTTTTGAAAAAGCTTCATTCCAAGTGACTTCTTCTAAGATGCCATCTTTTCTAATCATGGGTGATTCAAAACGATTCTCACTTTGTACCATGTGATGTTGAGATAAACCTTTTGGACATAAAGTCCCGCGACTTACTGGATGTGTAGGGTCACCTTTGGTTGCAACTACTTTTCCATCTTTTGTTCCCACATATAATCCACATCCAACACCACAATAACCGCAGGTTGATTTAACCCATTTGCTGGGTGCAGTGAATGCAGCTACTTTTCCAAATTTGGCATCATCAATTAATGCATATTTTTTAACTTGAATATTAGTACCTAAAAACTTTTTTAGTTTATTAATTATTTTCATTATCTTTGATTCCCTACAAAAAAGTTCCCCGCAAGCCCTTGGGAAACTGCAGTAACATAAAATAGATATCTTCCTATTATTTCACTCATAAATGAAATGATTAGTGCCAAACCGAGAAGGAAAACTGCAGTGAGATTATCTCCTTGGGCATTAAATAATAAAGCAAAGATTGGTAGCATAAGTGCACCTATATATAACATCTGTTTTCTGTATTTATTTTGTTTTGGAAAAAACTCTTCATAGAGTTTTTTTGTTTTACTTAATTGATAAAAGTTTTTATGAGAATCACTTAAGTTTTTATAAAAACAACTTTGAGTTTTTAGCAAAGTAATATTATAAAAAGATAAAAACAATAAAACAGTTATTAATCCATTTGCGGAAGCTGTTTGATTTATATAACTTAAACATAAAGATATAAGTATTAAACCAATATATCCCACAGAAAAGAAAACTTTGGTCGTTTCTTTTTTATTCCATGAGGGTCTGGCTTTTATTCTATAAATCATTGATTGTGCATAAATACCATATATCCCAATAGGTAAAATTAATGCCTCAATGATAAACTTTAAAATAGGAGATACTTCAAAATAGTACAAGACCAGTAATAATGACAACAATCCAGTGTAAACTCCTAGAGCAATAGCTTCCCTACTTAACCAAGATGTTTTATAGTTTTTCATTGCTGTTAGAGCTAAAATTGGCCGACCTAAGTGTAATGCAGATAAAGGTAAACCAATGGCTGCAGGTAAAAATACCGCCAATACAATAAAGAAGTTTGCAGATGCCAGATTAAATCCTATCAAATTTAAGATACTTGCAGCAAATAAAGCAGCAAATCCACCAAATGAAATTTGAGTCAATAAAGTCATGAAAACCAAAGGCCATTCAGCATGATTTGGCTTAACTATAAATGAATCTGCAGGTGTTACAATGCCATTTATTTCTGGAAGGGTGTATCTGGTAGTTGGTTTGGTAATATCAACATCAGGTAAACAAGGAGCAACTCCTTGTTTATACATATCTTTTGATTGCCATTGTTCTACATTAAAGGCTTCTATTTCAATAGCAGCTCCTGGACAGGTTTGAACGCATGCTGGCGTTTGGTTGTTTGCAAGCTTGTCATAACACATATGACATTTGGTAACGACACCTCTGTCATGATTAAACACAGGCACCTCATAAGGACAATTCCATGTACAGTACTGACACCCTATACAAGTATCATCATCGTGAATGACAATACCATTATCAATTTTGATGTAGCTTTCCGTTGGACAGCCCTTTAAACACTCTGGATCAATACAGTGATTACATGACATTGAGTTAAAGAGTTGAGTCATTTCAGGAAAGGTTCCCTCACTCATCTCACCGACTCTTCTCCATTTCACATCTGATGCATTATTGTTTTGTTCATTACATGCTACTTCACAGGCATGACAGCCAATACAGGCCGTAGTATCAAAGTGAAATCTATATTGTTCACCTGCTTTAAGCTCAGGAATATCAATATGATAGTTCCCTTGTTGTAAGTTGGCATCTGCGTTGAAGTTTAAAAAAGATTCTGGAGTAAGAATTGAAGAGTTACTCATCGTATAATTCCTTTGTATGTAGAAATTATATCCATTTTATAGACTATATATTTAGTTTTAATGTATAAAAAATATACACTAATTTCTATTTATGTAGTAAGTAATAAAAATAGGTAGAAATTTAGAAGTAGTAAGAT
>ERZ724576.3-NODE-3-length-18768-cov-3.141784_pt1 | contig 18768 bp, 17 predicted proteins | sample MGYA00375870_ERZ724576 | MGnify/ENA primary metagenome ERZ724576 (study PRJEB28725, sample SAMN03264851) | marine sediment metagenome | biome: marine pelagic biome; feature: marine oligotrophic desert; material: marine snow | place: Pacific Ocean:North Pacific...
CACAAAGAAGTGGTTATAATTGTGTAATGAGCCATAGATCAGGAGAGAGTGAAGATACTTTTATTGCTGATTTTGCAGTTGCATTAAATTGTGGACAGATTAAAACAGGATCAACGGCAAGAAGTGATAGAATCGCTAAATACAACAGATTACTTGAAATTGGTGCTGAAGTTGCTTATGCTGAGTATCTGGGTGCTAGCCCTTTCTCGAAGTAATATAGATTTATTAAATAAATGATGGTTAAAAAGAAATTTAATCTCATAAAAAGTATTAATAGATTTATCCTAGTAACAGCAGTTTCTATTGCTGTTACTCTATTTTTAGCAAATCACGTAGCTAATTTACTTTTTGGAAAAAACTCTCTAGAAGTTTATACCTCTTTAAACAAAAAAGAGATTCATTTAAAAAATGAAATAAAAAGATTACAGCAAGAAAATGCTAGACTTCAGAAAGAGTATTTTGAATTAAAAAATCTGGAGCCAGAAGAATGAAAACAATATCCGCATTTATATTATTATATATAGTCGTCCTATCAACTCTTAATGCAAGAGAAAACCCATTTGAACCCACAAAAACATATGAAACTGAATTTGAACGATTGATGGAAATAGAAGAAGACTACCCTTATGAATTTCAAGAAAAAGAAGATCAACTTGACCATACAAAAGAAGTCATGCAAGACAAAAAGGAGATGGTAAAACCTGAACCTATGTCAAAAAAAGAAGAACCTACAATGGCAACGCCTGTAAAGAAAATACATCAACCTGAAATTAAAAAAGTCATGGTAACTCCTGAGATAATGCCAGAAGTTAAAAAAGAAATTAAAATACCAATGAAAACAGAAACTGCTAAAGCAATCATTCAAAATAAAGTGATACAAGCAAAAAAAGAAGACAAGGGGAGAGTAAGTTTAGATATTAATAAACAAGAAGTTTTAGAAGATAAAAAGCAAAAAATATCTTTAGAACATGCTATGAGTGAATTAAATAAAGAAAAAATAGAAGTAGATGTACCAAAACGAAAAGATGTAGTCGTTCAAGAAAGCATAGATATTTTGCCATTTGTAAATATTACTTATAGCAATCAGAAAATGGAAGTTTCATCTAAATATGAAGTATTTAGAAAGTTTACAATAGATAAAAGTAATAAAATTGTTTTAGATTACCATGCAAGTATTTTCTTCTATACGAAAAAACAAATAAGTGACACAGAATATTTTGAAAAAGTTATTGTAGGAAATCACAAAAAAGAAAAATACTTTAGAGTTGTAATTGTTTTAAAACACAAACCAAGTAAATACAAAGTAACTTATACAGATAACCTAGTGACTATTGAATTTGACAAAAATATGATTTAAACCTCGAATGGCAATCATTACAGTGATTACCTCAAGGATTGATGCGAAAACAAAAGCTAAATAGTAAAATTCGTCAATACTGTTATTATGAAAAGCCAAGGTTGCAACTGCAATTAATAAGGTCAAGGGCATAGAATGTGAAAGGCCCAGTAATAATGCTTTTTGATGTCCTAGATCTCTTACAAACAATGAAGCCCCTATAACTCTAATTAAGATCATTGCTCCTGCAATTAGTAATGCTTTTTCTATCAAGCCTTCACTAAACAACTTACTTAGGTCAAACTTAGTCCCCACTGAGATGAAAAATATTGGAACCAACCAACCAAATCCAAAATGCTCTAGTTTTCTAGGAAGCTGTTTATTGTGCTCAAAAAACGTGATTATAAAAGTTCCTGCCAAAAACCCACCTAAAGCAATTTCAAGTTTTAATTGAATCATTACAGCAATCATTAAAAAGAAAATAGCCATTGAAAGTCGTATATCTTGTTCTTGGTTGTCAATCTTTGGCATTAAATAAGTTTTAATCTCAGGATACCACCAGATTAAATTATGAAAGAGTTTATAAATAATCACTATGGAAACAAGAAATAAGAAGAAGTACATCATCGCAGTAGAAAATTGTGAATAATCATCTTTAAATTTAAAAGCTGCACTGGCTGTTGTAAGAACAATGATAGAAATAATCTCGCCAATTAACCCAACTGTAATTGACAATTTAATCCAGTCTTTATTACCATACTCCTTTTTAAGTGAAGCTATCAAGCCAATAGAAATTAAAGGTAATATTACGATAAATATCTTACTCAAATCATTGGTTAGGGTAATAAGTATTGAGAGTGAATATATTACCGCCAAGTAAAGTAAACTACGTTTTAAAACCGAGGGTGAAATATTAACAAGTCTTTTAAGGTCAACTTCCAGACCTGCAAGAAACATAAGATACAAGAAACCCACTTCAGCAACAATTGTAAAGGTTTCATGCTCTACAATAAAAGAAAAATACACAGCCAAAGCGCCAAGAATAATTTCTACAGGAACCGTTGGAATTCTAATTAATTTCGAAATAAGTGGAGAGGCGAAAATAATTAGTGAAATAGTGATTATTATAGAAATATCACTTGAACTATGTTCCATTAATTATTTCCTCATCCAATATCTACTTTACATCACACTCATCAACGATTTCATAACCCAAATTATTTAAGGCATTAATATCATCTTGAGCAGTTTTACCTGCAGTTGTAAGGTAATCACCAATAACAATTGTATTTGCACCATGCTTAAATACTTCATATTGATCTTCACCGAACATCACTTCTCTTCCCCCTGCAATCATAATTTTATGTGCATTTGGAATCATCTCTCTTGCTTTTGTAATCCATGTAAATGCTTCTTCTTTACTGATAGTATTTTCAACTAAAGGTAAAGCATCATTTGGATGAAAAAAGTTAAGAGGCACATTCATAGGCTCTAGGGAAGCAATAGATTCAAGCATAGAAATTCTATCCTCTTGAGTTTCTCCCATTCCAAAAATCCCACCGCAAACTAATTTTAAGCCTGACTTCTTAACATTTAAGCAAGTTTGGTATCTCTCATCCCATTCGTGAGTAGTACAAATCTCTTTATAAAAATCTCTAGAAGTTTCTAGGTTATGATTATAGTTTGTAACACCAGCTTCTTTTAACTCTAAAAGTTGCTCTAAAGTAGCTGTACCATTACAGGCAATAATTTTTAACCCAAGTTTTTCTTTATTTACTGCACGTGCAGCTTCACAAACAAATTTAAGTCGTTTTGGAGTTAATCCTTTTCCAGCAGTAACCAGACAAAAACCAACCGCTTGATTGGCTTTTGCACGTCTAGCTTCTGAAACGATATCTTCAATTGCTTTACATTTGTATCGTTCGATATCAGCTTTATACCGTACACTTTGTGTACAGAACTTACAGTCTTCATTACAAGTACCACTTTCAATATTAGAAATAGCACAAAGGTATACTTTATTTGACATATCTAAATTCTTCTCTTTCATATTTTTTTGAATCAACATACTTAAAATAGTAATTGATTATATACTCATTATCATTAATTTCTAGTAGAACACATTCACTTAATGTTTTTTCTCTAGCACAAAGTTCACCAGGGTTTAAAAACAGTGTTTTGTTTTTAAATTCATGTTCAAACATATGAGTATGTCCAAAAAGAACCACATCACTGCTTGAGTTCATATAATAAGGCATATGCATTAAAGTAAAAGAAACATCTTTAATCTTAAAATGATAAGGCTCTTCATGAATGTTATACTCAGGTGAAACTTCAACAAGATTGTAATCGTTATTTCCAAACACACATACATAAGGTAATTTTGAATGTTTTAGTAACTTGAGATTATCTTCTATAACCAAATCACCCGCATGAATTAAATACTGGGCATCTTGCTCTTTTAAAAACTCTATGGCTTCATTTGTCAGAGCCACTTTGGTGTGACTATCTGATATTATTGCTATTTTCATGCGGGCCTAACTACTTAGCTGCCTTAGCTTTTGATGTAACAGTCAAGTTTGCAGTTTTACTGGCAGCCTTTTTCGCAGGAGCTTTTTTTGTAGCAGTTTTTCTGGTAGTTTTACTAGCAGTTGAGCTGGTAGTTTTACTAGCAGCCTTTTTTGCAGGTATTTTTTTAGCTGTTGTGCTTTTCTTTGTTGTAGCTTTTTTCTTTGCAGGTGCTTTTTTTGTTGTTGTTTTTTTAGAAGTTGTCTTTTTAGCACCTGTTTTAGATTTTGGATCTTTTTCAATGATTTCTAAACATTGCTCCAGAGTTAATTCTTCTGCTTCTAGACCTTTAGGTATTTTATAGTTTTTTCTACCTTGCTTAATATAAGGTCCATATTGACCTATTAAAACATTGATTTTTTCTTTTTCAAAAACTTTTATAGTGGCTTTTGCTTTTGCTTCATCTAACTCTTTAATCACTTCTAGAGCTCTAGGTAACTCAACAGTATAAGGGTCATCGGTTTTAAGTGAATAATATTTTGTTTTAATTTGTAAATAAGGACCAAATCGTCCAATATTAGCTTTGATTTCATCACCACTTGCATCAAGACCTACAACTCTTGGAAGCGTAAACAAAAAGAGTGCTTCATCTAAAGTAATAGTATCCATATTAAGATGTTTGGGAATAGCTACAAAAGTAGGTTTCTCTTCATCATCTTTAGTTCCAGCTTGTACAAAAGGACCAAATCGACCAACTCTAGCACTTACTTCTTTTCCAGTTACAGGATGTGTTCCTATTACTCTAATTTGTAAATAATCAGCTCGATCAATCGTCTCTTCTTTTTCTATAATTGTTTTTTTGAAGTTACCATAAAAATCTTGCATTACTTGTTGCCATGCAATTTTACCTTCAGCAATATTGTCAAACTCTTCTTCAATTTTTGCAGTAAATCCCAAGTCAATAATTCCTGAAAAATGATCAGTTAAGAAACTATTTACAATTTCACCTGTTGGTGTAGGTGCGAGTTTTTTGTCTTCAGTTTTAACTACATATTCTCTTGCTTGAATAGTAGAAATTGTTGGAACATACGTTGATGGTCTTCCAATCCCTTCTGATTCAAGTTTTTTAACCAATGATGCTTCTGTATAACGAGCAGGTGGTTTGGTAAAGTTTTGATCCAATTCAAGATTTTTCAAATCTAATACTGTACCTTTTTCTATTGTAGGAAGAATTTTTTCAGTACTGTCAAGTGCAGCTTCAGGATTATCACTTCCTTCAGTATATGCTTTCATAAATCCAGCAAATATAATTCTTTGACCTTTTGAAGTAAATTCAAATTCTTTATGCTCACCTGCAGAGATTTTATAAGTTGTATTAGCAATTTTCGCCGTTGCCATTTGAGTAGCCACCGTTCTTTTCCAAATCAAACTATATAATCTGTATTGAGAGTTATCAACATAATTTCTAATATCACTTGGTTTTAAAGCCATGTTTACAGGCCTGATTGCTTCGTGAGCTTCTTGTGCACCTTTTGCTTTACTTTTATAACCTCTAGGTTTAGCAAGACTATATTCTTTCCCATAAATATCTTCAATCACTTCCTTAGCAGCACCCGTAGCTACTGCTGATAAGTTAAGAGAATCTGTTCTCATATAAGTAATCAAACCACCTGTATGATTTGGTATTGTTTGAATATTTCCCTCATATAATTGTTGAGCAACTATCATAGTTTGTTTTACTGAAAAACCGATTTTTCTATTGGCTTCTTGTTGCAGCGTAGAAGTAGTAAAAGGAGCAGCTGGGTTTCTTTTACTTTCTTTTTCTTCAATATCTTCTAGTGTAAAATTACCTTTTTGAATTGAAGCCTCGATATCTTTGGCATCTTTTTCATTGGTAACTTTTTTAACCTTACCATTAATCTTTGCAAGCTCAGAGAATAAAGTAGGATCTTTAAATTCAGATTTTATTTTCCAATACTCTTCAGGAATAAATGCTTTAATTTCAGATTCTCTATCAACTATAATTCGTACAGCGACACTTTGAACCCGTCCAGCACTTAATCCATACCGTACTTTTTTCCATAATAAAGGTGAGAGTTCATATCCAACAGCTCTATCTAAAATACGTCTTGCTTGTTGTGCATCAACCAAGTTTTGGTCTACTTCTCTTGGATTTTCTAAGGCATCAAGAATAGCACCTTTTGTAATCTCATGAAATACAATTCGTCTTAAAGGGTTTTTTTCAATTTTTAGTGCAGGGATAAGATGCCATGCAATAGCTTCTCCCTCCCTATCCTCATCGGCTGCGAGGTAGATAACAGTATCTTTTGTTATTTGTTTTTTTAGATCACTAATGACTTTTCTTTTGTCAGTAGATACCAAATATTGGGGTTTAAAATTGTCTTCTGGATCAAAACCTAACTTGGATTTTGGTAAATCTCTTACGTGACCCATAGATGCCATTACGACATAGTCACTACCCAAAAATTTTGATATTGTTCTTGCTTTTGCTGGGGACTCTACGATAACTAAATTCTTCACTGATTATTAACCTTTAAATTTTTCAAGTTGAAATTCTATCATAAATATATTAAAATCGCTAATTTATATATATGTATACATTTAAAAAAGTTTGTATTATCTAATAAATAATAATCTCCTCTTCTAAATTGATATTAAATTTTTCCTTTACTTTTCGTTTTGCTAAGTTTATTAAATAAATGGCATCTTCAAAATCTCCTGAACCCATATTGGCTAAAAAATTTGCATGTTGTGCACTAAAAGCCATATTGCCTTTTTGAAAACCTTTTAGTCCAACTGCTTCTATTAATCTTCCCGCTGAATCATTTTGAGGATTTTTAAAACAACTTCCTGCACTTGGAACCTGAGGTTGGTTGTCTCGCATTTTTTTAAAGACTTCACTTTGATCTTTTGAATAACCAGAAGTACAATTAAATACCACTTCATATACAATAGTATTTATATTGGTATGTCGATAAGAATATTGGATATCTTCTTTTTTTATATATCCATCTTTTGTTTTAATGCTATGGATATAATTAAAGATTTCAAATTCTTTTAATCCCGCATTCATTTTCACTAGCCCACCTAAAGATCCTGGTAACTTACCAAGGAATTCAAAGTTTGCCAAATCATTTTTTTTAGCATAAGATAAAAGTTTGCCAGATTTTGTAGCACATCCCACATGAAGTAAACCGTTTTTGTTTTCTATGTAGTCAAAAGTAGATCCCAAAACAGCAAAAGAGGGATGAGAATCAGAAATAAGAACATTATTTCCCAATCCCAATATTTTATATTCAGAATATTGTCCCATCTCTTCTATAACCAAAACATCAGAAATAGGCCCAATTCGAATTGATGAGTATTTAGAAAAGTTTATCTCTTTAAAAAAGTTATTCATTATCTAGAACGTAGTTCACTATATTCACTTGGTATTAAAAAATCTTCTGAACGAATCAATTGTTCATAAAATCCATATTGGTATCCCAACTCATATAATTTATCCAAAGCTTTAAATTGTAATGCACTTAACTCAATAGAATCATCATTGGCATAAAGATCCAAGTACTTGTTTAATGTCTCACGGTTCACTCTAATTAAATCTCGCTCCATTAACATCTTTGATAAAAGTTCTTTATTTGAGTTGGCGACATTTACAGCTTGAATTAAAGTATTCTCGTACTGTATAGCTTTGTTTAAAGGAATAGATCTTCGCATACACATTCCCCCAAGAGGAAGAGGTAGGTCTGAACCTGCTAGTTCTTGCCAAATATCCCAAAGTTCAATTTCTACTTCAAGTTTTTCATCATAAGTTAAAATTGATTCGTGGATTAAAACACCTGCGTCAACTTTTCCTTCCAATACAGCATTTTCTATTTCTAAAAAGTTCATGTATTGTACTTTTGCATTGGGATATTTTATTTTAAACAACAAAGCATTGGTTGTGTATTCACCACTTAAAGCAACAGTGAATTTTTTCTTTAATTTTGCGCCTTTTTTCTTAATGAGTTTTGGTCCATAACCATCACCAAAACTAACGGCTGTTTTTAAAAGTGAAAAGTCATCTTTTACAAAAGGATAAAGAGCAAAAGAAATTGCACAGATATCATACTCACCTCTTAAAGTTGCTTGGTTTAAAGTCTCTATATCTAAAGCCAGGTTATCAAATTTTGTATCTTCTAAATTAACCCAGCCAAATTTAATGGCATAATACATAAATATATCATCAGCATCTGGAGAGTGAGCTACAAGTATCTCTTTCAATTTTAATCCTAATATTTTAATGATGCAATTGTATCCATATCTCGTTTACTTTTTCTTTAGAGTATTGTATTTGGTATTATAGACCAAAGTAAAAGAATGTTACAATCAATAAACACAAAGGGGTAATATATGTTAAAAAAATTAATCTACGGAATTGTAATCATTGCAATCATTGGCATTGGGTGGTTTTTACTTTCACCTATATTTCTAAATGTAGAAGTAAATGAAGAGCTATCAAGTACTAGCAGTAACAATGCAACACCAGTAGTTATTAGAAAAGGTACATTTAAAAAAGCCGACGAATCACACGCAGGTCAAGGAGAAGCACTTCTATACCAAAATCCAGACAAGTCTCACTTCTTACGATTTGAAAACTTCACAGTCACAAATGGTCCAGACTTGGTAGTATATTTGGTGAAACATGAAAATCCAACAAACAAAAGCCACGTCACAGATGGATTTGTAAAACTAGCTAAACTAAAAGGAAATATGGGAAACCAAAATTATGATATACCAAAAGACCTTGACTTAACTCAATATAAAAGTGTTGTTATTTGGTGTGAATTATTCGGAGTACTTTTTTCACCCGCAGCTCTAAAATAAACTCTAAAGTTTCAGAAGAGAGATCGTTATAAGGTTAAACCTTATCTATCTCTCTTCATACTAATAGCCACTAATTTGTACATAATAAGATATAAACTCTATCAAAGGTTCCACTAAAAATATTGAAGCAATACTTAAAATTGCAAAGACACCAAGTAAAGTTTGTAACATTGTTGTTGAATTACTCAAAATTACTTCATCTTGTACTTCAGTTCCTTCTTTAAAAAACATAAAGACAACAGGTTTAACATAATAATACACTGCAATTGCAGAATTTAAGGCCATAATTAAAGCCAAATACATGTTAAAAGATAAATGTTCCGCATTCACTGCAGCTCCTATTAAATAAAGCTTTCCCCAAAAGACTGAAAAAGGAGGAACACCAGCCAGTGATAACATAAACATAGCCATAACAGCAGCGAGTATTGGTGATGTTTTCATAAGTCCTGCATATGCATGTATACTGTTTGGATTCTGTCCATTTACTGAAGCAGTTTTATTTCTGTTAATCCACAATATCCCAAAAGCACCCAAATTTGCAATTGCAAATAAAATCCAATATACAAAAATCCCAATGGTTGCTTGTGTAGTACCTATTAAGATGGCACACAAAACAAATCCCGCATGTGAGATAGAAGAAAAAGCAAGCATTCTTTTAATATCTGTTTGAGAAAGAGCCATTAAATTACCCATCGTCATGGTTACTACTGCAATAATATACAAGGCTGCTTGAACATAAGTATCTTCAGCGGATATAAATATCTCAAAGACTCTCAATACTACTACAAATGCAGCTATTTTTGGCACAATCGCTAGAAACCCAGCAAATGCTGCAGTTGAGCCTTCATAAACATCGGGAACCCAAGAATGAAAAGGTACCAGTGAGAGTTTAAATCCCAAAGCCCCAAGCATAAAAGTAACTCCCATTAAAATCAAAGCATAATTATTAAAATCTGAATGAACAAGAATTTCTGATACTTTTCCCAACTCTACTGTTCCAGTTACTGAGTAAAAAACCATAGCTCCAAAAGTAAAAAAAGCAGTGGACAAAGCACCCATTGTAAAATACTTAATAGCTGCCTCAATGGTTTTCATTCTATTGTGCATAGCAACCATGGTATAAATAGCAATTGAAGAAGTCTCAAGTCCCACAAAAATCATAATCAAACTATCAGAGCTAACCATAAATTGAAATCCCGCAACGGCAAACAAATACAAGGCAAAATATTCTGGATAACGGTATTCTTGAAGTTTTTGTTTTCCTAAGGCAAGTAGAACAAAAGCTATAGATAAAATAAGAAGGGTGAGTTGAGATAAAATGGATATGCCATCTACAAGCATAATATCAAAAAACCCTCGAACTGCACCACTAAAACCATAAACCATCACCAAATCAATGCTTAGAAAAACAACTGTTAACATAATATACAAAGATTTATCCAAATGTTTATTGGACAAATCAATACAAATAATAACCAAAGCCCCAACAAGTGCAACAATCATGGGCGCCAGTGTTTGGAAGTTTAATTCCATAAAGTCAACTGAAATTACAGGTATCATTTTTCCACCTCCCCAATACTATTTAACTCATAAAGTCTGGCCTTAGTTTCTGGAAGTATTGCTTTATTATGCATCTGCTGTATTAAACCACTCACAGTGGTATCAAGAGGATCCAAAATAATTTTTGGATAAATACCTAAAATAATGACCAAGGCAACCAAAGGAATTAAAGCCACCACTTCTCGACCTTTGATATCTTCAAGATTTTGATTCTCTGACTTATCACAAGGTCCAAAAAATGATTTTTTATACATGACCAACATATACACTGCACCAAAAATGATGGTTAATCCAGCAATAACCGTTAAAATAGGTGAGACTCTAAAAAATCCAAGTAAACTTAAAAACTCACCTACAAATCCTATGGTTAAAGGTAAGCCAACAGAAGCCATTAACATCACTGCGAATATGGTGGCAAATTTTGGCATACTCACAGCCAAACCACCAAAATCTTTTATCATCTTAGTATGTCGCCTCTCGTATATCATACCCACCAACATAAACAGTGCCCCAGAGACAATTCCATGTGAAATCATCAAAAATACTGAGCCCCCTATTCCTTCTACATTTAAAGCAAAGGTTCCAAGAATAATCACTCCCATATGTGAAACAGAAGAATATGCGATAACTTGTTTCATATCTTCTTGGGCATAAGCCACCATAGCTGTATACACTATTGCAATAAGAGCTAAAATCGCCATGGGATACGTAAAATAAACACTCGCATCAGGAAATAATGGCAAAGAAAATCGAATAAACCCGTAAGTTCCCATTTTAAGTAAAACTGCAGCCAGTATCACTGAGCCAATGGTTGGTGCTTGTCCATGGGCATAAGGTAACCAAGTATGAAAAGGAAACATCGGTACTTTTATGGCAAACCCAAAAAAGAAAGCTGCAAATAACCAAAGTTGCATGGAAAAGGGAAGTTGTATCAAATACCAATCTTCTAAATAAAAACTCCAATGCCCTGTTGTTTGAAAATACACATATCCCAAATACAACATTCCAACTAACATAATAAGTGATCCAGTAAAGGTATATAAGAAAAATTTCAAAGTAGAATAAATTCTAAGTTTTCCACCCCAAGCGCCAATAATATAAAACATTGGTACCAAAGATAACTCCCAAAAAGTGTAAAAAACAATGGCATCTAAAACTAAAAATACAGCTACCATTGTCATCTCTAAATATAAAACAGTAATAAGTAGATGTTTCAAATCCCTTTTTTCACTCAAGCCAATCACCGCTATCATAGTCATTAGTGTTGTCATAATCACCAAAAATAAAGATATACCATCAACTCCAACCCTATATGCGATTCCATAAGAAGCAATAAGAGGAAAAAATTCCGTGAATTGCATCAAAGGATTTTGGGTATCAAAGCTATACCAAAGTACCAAACTTAAAACAAATTCAATTGCTGTAACTGTTAAAGCATAAGCTCGAATAGAGTTTTTATCCACTACAAAACCTACTGTTGCAGCTAGTGCTGGAAAAAATATTAATATCGATAAAATGTATTCCATTTATTCTCCTCTTACTTTGCGAAACTATATATAGCACCAAGCACTATAAAAAATACAAGACCAAGGGCCATACTTAATAAAGATTTTGATAAATTGGCATTTTGTGCCCCAGTACTTTTTTCACCCGTACTATAAATGCTTCGGGCAATTCCATCCACAATTTCATCAACCACATGCATATCAATTTTCCATGAAGCTTTTGAAATAAACAGATAAGGTTTTAAAATCATTTTTTCTATAATAAGAGGCATATAATATTGGTTTGCCAATAATTTATAAACAAAAGTTTCTTTCATTTGAGAACTAAAATAAGACCCATCTTTTTGATATTTGAAAAAAGACAAAGCAATTCCTCCCAAAGCAATACCCAGTGTTACAATGACTAATACCCAAAAAATTGTAGTACTTACATGGATATCTAAAATAGGAAGTTGTTTTGTGATCATTTCTACATATACCCCTTTTGTAAATCCTGCTCCTATTGCTAATACAAGCAATGGAACCATCGCTGCTATTACATAAGGATAAGTTTCATGAGGGTGATAGCCAAATTTTTTGAAGTTTTCTTCTCCGTGGAAAACATACATCACCAATCTAAAAGAATAAAAAGCAGTTAACCCAGCAGTAATCCAAAGTATCGTCCAAAGTATATAGTGCTGTGAACCAAAAGCAACTTCTAAGATAAGATCTTTAGAGAAAAACCCAGACAAAGGGTATATTCCAGCAAGTGATACGGAGGCTATGGTCATAATAATAGAAGTGGATTTCATATATTTATGTAAGCCACCCATATTTTTAATATTGATTTCATTATCACAAGCATGCATAACATTTCCTGCACCCAAGAATAATACAGACTTGAAAAATGCATGCATAGAAAGATGAAATAATGCAACCCAATAAGCACCAAGTCCCGCAGCAACAAACATATATCCAAGTTGAGAAAGGGTTGAAAATGCAATGATTTTTTTAATATTCGTAGCTACTAATGCCATCATCGCTGCACCCATAGCAACAAAAGCGCCAAGGCAAGCAATCACATATCCCACTTCTGGAACAGCAACAAAGATTTCATTGGCTCGAATGACAAGATAAACACCAGCAGTTACCATAGTAGCTGCATGAATTAAAGCAGATACGGGAGTAGGACCTTCCATAGCGTTCGCAAGCCATTGATTAAAAGGAAATTGTGCTGATTTACCCATAGCTCCTATAAATAAACAAGAAGCAATTAACACTATTAATCCAGTCGAAAGAGAGCTTATATGTTCAAAAACATCTGAATACTCTAAAGTACCTAGATTCCAATAAATAAGAAACAACCCAATTAACATTCCCAAGTCCGCAACTCTATTGGTAATAAAAGCTTCATTAGCTGCATAAGATGGTGAAATTGAAGAATAAGGAGAGAGTGTTGAAAAAGGTGACTTTTTAACATCATCAACAATTTCTTGATCCTTTTTCTGATACCAAAATCCAATGAGTAACCAAGAACAAAGACCTACTCCTTCCCAGCCAATAAATAATCCTGCAAAGTTATCAGACATGACCAAAACCATCATAGAAAATACAAATGCGCTTAAATATGAAAAATATCTATTAAAACTTTTGTCTTTATCCATATATCCTATGGAGTGAATATGTACCATTGTTGAAACAATGGTGACAACAACCATCATTGTAACACTTATTTGATCAGCCACAAACCCAAAATGAATATCTAGATTTCCAATACGAATCCAATCCATCATAAAAACATGCACAATTTGATCACTTGTCATGACAAAATATAATAAGTTTAGTGAAGCAATCATAGAAACACCAATCATTAAAGAAGTGAATAATCCTGTAAATAATATCTTGGGTCTTTGGGCAAATAAAGCTGCCACCAAAGAACCCAATAAAGGTGCAAAAAGTGCAATATAAAGATATGTTTCCATGCTTACCCTTTCATACTGGCAATTGAGTCAAGATTGACTGTATTTTTTCTCTTATACAAAAGAATTAACAAACCAAGACCCACTGCAACTTCACTCGCAGCAACTGCTATTATAAAAAATGCGAATATCTGTCCTGTTAAATCTCCATGAAACTTTGAAATTGCAACCATTCCAATATTTACTGCATTTAACATAATTTCAGTTGCAAAAAATAACATCAATAAATTTTTTCTTCGTAACACACCAATTAATCCAAGTGAAAAAATAATGCCTGAAAGTATTAAATATTCATTTAAACTCATTTTTTATCCTTTGATGTTTCTGCCAATTCTTTCTCATAAGTTTCAATATCTTCTTCACTCATCTCACTATATGAAACATCCATTTTTTTACCCGCAAGTATAATTCCACCAATCATGGCAACAAGTAACATTACAGCTGCCACTTCAAAAGGAATAAGATATTTTTTAAATAATACTAAACCTATATCTTGAATATTTCCATAACTTTCATGTATAGGATAAAGACCTTTTTGTGCACTTTCTCCAATAATGGGAATAGTAAACATCACTACTATTAATAAAGCAGTCATTCCTGTTAATACAAAAGCCAATCTTGGGTTATTCACTTTCTCTTTTATTTCTTTTGAGTAATCAAAAAACATCATTCCAAAAGCATACAGTGCCATAATTGCCCCTGTGTAAACAACAATCTGAACCACACCCAAAAAATCTGCATCCAGTAAAAAGAAAAAGGCAGATATAAAAATCATACCTGAAGCCAAGGAACTTAATGCATAAAGAGCATTATTTGTCATGACTGTTATGCTAAACATCCCAATAGTTAAAAATGAAAATAAATAAAACGCTACAACTTCAAACATATGAACCCCTCTAGTAACTTAATGGTGTTTTCTTCATTCGCTCATCTGCATTTGGAGAGATATCTCCAAAACCAGGAAATTCTTCTTGACTTACTAATTTATCTATAGGTGTAAGTAAATCTTCCATATCAATAAAATGCGCTCTTTGTTCACCTGCAACCTCATAACGAGGTCCATGAACAATTGCCAGTTCAGGACAAACCTCAGCACAATAACCACAAAAAATACACCGTCCCAAATTAATATAATAATCCAGTACTTCTTTTCTTGAATTTTCATCAATCCTAGAGTCAATGCGAATACAATTGGAAATACAAATTTTCTCACATAACCCACAACTAATACATCTGTTATCTCCACTTTCTAGTAGAGCCAATAATTTATGCATTCCTCTAAACCTAGCAGTAATAGGAAGCTTTTCAGCTGGGTATTGTACTGTATGCATATTTTTATTAAACAAGGCCTCTTTCATCATCTTAAATGTGATTTTAAGTCCTGTAAATAATTCGCCTTTAACAGATCTTTTAAGCACTTGTTTGAATTCTTGCCAAGAAGTTTTCGCATAGGTGTCTTCTTGTACCATAATATATTCTTTAGATCCAACATTTCTTTCATTTAAATCTATTTTATTCATAAGTTACTCCAGTACATCATTACAAAACCTGTAATTAAAATATTAATAATACATAAAGGCATTAGTACTTTCCAACACAACCACATCAACTGATCTGGTCTAATATGAGGCCAAGAAGCTCGAACCCAAAGAAAAGTAAAAATCAACATCATCACTTTAAGTACAATAGCAAGACCACCTGGTATAAACCATAAATCATTAAATCCACCTAAAAATAATAAAGATACTATAAATGAAATAGTAAATAAATTGGCATATTCCCCAATAAAGAACATTCCCCATCTCATTCCTGAATACTCAGTTGCATATCCTGCAACAATCTCACCCTCATGCTCAAGTAAATCAAAGGGCGTTCTATTTGTTTCAGCAAAGCCTGAAATTAAAAATAAAATAAAAGCCAAGGGTTGATATACAATCAGCCAGTAATTGTCAAACTGATAGGCATTAATATCAATCAAAGATAAACTCCCTACCATCATGATGGGTGCGAGAATAGCAAGACCTGAAACCACCTCATAAGACAGTAATTGAATCGCTGTTCGGGCACCTCCAATAAGGGACCACTTATTGCCACTGCTCATTCCAGCTAATAAAGGACCATACAAACCAATTCCAGCAACGCCAAGAACAAAAAGCACACCCACATTGATATCTGCAATAATAGGACGTACTGTGTACCCAAACATTTCAAATTCAGGGAAAAAAGGTATTGCACTCATGGCTATAAACGCAGTAGCTGCTGTTATAATGGGAGCAATCATAAAAACAGGTTTAACTGCATTTGCGGGTATGAAGTCTTCTTTTGTAAATAATTTCACCCCATCACAAAGAATTTGTAACAAGCCAAAAGGTCCAACATTGGTGGGACCCAATCTTCTTTGCATAAATGCCAGTACTTTTCTTTCAATATAAGTGGTAAATCCAGCAAGCGCTGAAAAAACCAGTAAAACAACAAGAACTTTAACCGCGGTCTCTATGAGTAAACTGGATTCCATTTCTTACACCTTTTTTATAGTTGCACTGTTATATCTATATGTATCAAACAGAGTGCTGGTATTTATACTTTTGTCAAAAGTTGAAATATAAGCAATCTCACCACTTATTTGATTATCAATGAGTACTTCTAATTCAAAAGCAGTTCCATTGGCTTCAACAAACACCTTATCTCCTTCTTTTAAATCCAAATTCTTAAGATAAGTTGAGTTTGTATATAGTCCTGTTTTAGAGCTATCTTTAAATTCATGTGCAATAGCTGTAAACTCATTAAATTGATTCATAGGATTTGCTCTATAGATTATGGTTTCATTTTCACCTATATTAAATATTTCTTCACTTGGGTTATCAATGTCTATAAGGGATATGTCATTTTCTTGCTCATATGATTTTAGAAGATAACCTCTATGTTCTTTTTGATCATTACTATAGTAATTTCTAAGTGAATCAAAATCAATTTTTAAAAATCCGCTTTTACTTGGCAGTATTTGCGTGTATTCAATAGTATGTTCAATATCCTTATCTAAAATCACATTGGCAATTTCATTTAAGGTATATCCCTTAAACTCTAAGGCAGCATTGGTGGGAACAACTCGCTTATTCATATTGGTGAAAGTTCCTTCTTGCTGATTAAGCGCAGGTATATCCAAATCCCCATCTCCCAAAGCAGATAACTCAAAATCAGCTTTCACATTATAGCCCACGGTATAACCACTTCTATGTTCATCTAAATCACAAATAAGACTTACTCCCAAAGTATTGGTTTGACTGGGAATAATAAGTATCTTAAATTCTGTATGTTTATCTATTAGTCCACATAACTTGGCTAAGTTTAACGAATTGGGATGTGTGAATAAATCTTCACCTATAATTAAAGAAAAGCTATCTTTTTTAAGTAACATGGAAGTAATGAGTTCTAATAAACTTTCATCTCTTCCTATTTCATCTAACAAAGTAGTAAAGTCATATTCCACATCTTTGGAAATCTCTTTGGAGACCATTTTGCTTAACTCTTTTTCTTCACCTGTTTCTTCATCAAGCACTTTTTCAACAACTTTTTCTTTTACTGTCTCAGTAATTGTTTTTACTCTTTTTTCTCTTTTTGAATTAATCACTTCTTGAACACTTGAAGGTAAATCACTTCCAAATAAGTCCAAGATAAAATAAAGTACCGCTTCTTCAGCCAAAGGTTTATGGTAAATAAACTCCGTTGTTTTACCTTTTTTCCCAATAAGCTCCATAATAGGGTCACCCACAGGATGGAAATATAAAGCAGCCCCTTTGTTCATAATCACAGAATTATTTAAAGCATATCTTGAATTGGGAGAATCAGATTTTAGAAAACCTCCAAGAGAGATGACGAAGTTAGACTTATGAACATCATCTAATGAGGCTGAGTATAAACTCACCCCACTGATACTTGAATAAGCTTTTAGAAACTGTTGATATCTATATGCATCCTCATTAACCAACTTACAGCTTAGTTTTTTGCTTAAAGCTTGCAAAAGGAAAGCTTCTTCATTGGTAATAAATGAGTGAAAAACAATAGTATCTGCTTTTTTAAAAGCACTAATAGCATTTTCAAAGGCTTGCTCATCTTTTGATTCAACTCTATTTTCAAAATCATAACCAAATCTTCCTGCACCATTTAAAGAAGCATAATGTTGTTCATTGGTCACCCTATAAATAATCTTATTTCGATGATTGGCAATTGATTCTTGTTTGGTTTCGTAGTACATTAAAGTACAGTCACTGGAATGAGGATTTGAAGCAGGTATTTTTGTTAATTCCCAGGCATTTGATTTGTATTGAAAATCATGACTGACCAAAGCTCCAACTGGACACACAGAAATACACTCTCCGCAGTCTGTACATAGGTCTGCTTCAAAACCTATAATGGATTTATTGAGTTTATTCCACATGGCATAGGCATCTTTTGGCATATCTTCTTTAAAAGATTTTGAAATTGGATCCGCACCACGCTTCACAGTACTAAGTGCATTTGAACCAATCATATCTTTACAAACCGTGACACATTTTTCACATACAATACAAAGACCTGGATCGTAATTCATCACACCCCAATGAGCAGTGGGTCTTGGCACATCTTTAATGGAATAACTTTGAGAGTCTACATTCATATATAAAGAATAATTCTGAAGTTCACACTCCCCACTTTGATCACAGACGCCACATTGCAAAGGATGATTTACATCATACACTTCCATAATGGCACGTCTTTCTTTTTCAATGCTAGGTGTTGACGTAGTAACAGTCATATCTTCTTTTACTTTTGAGTTACAGGAATAGACTTGTTTTCCATCTACTTCGACCAAACACAATCTACAGGCAAGTGTAGGTGAACATTTTGTTAGATAACAAACAGCAGGAACAAAAATATCATTTGCTCTTGCAATATTTAATAAGGATTCGCCTTCTTTGGCTTGGCAAGTTTTACCATCAATTGTTAAATTAATCAAATCACTCATTGTGTATTATCC
>ERZ724576.4-NODE-4-length-18456-cov-2.261225_pt1 | contig 18456 bp, 23 predicted proteins | sample MGYA00375870_ERZ724576 | MGnify/ENA primary metagenome ERZ724576 (study PRJEB28725, sample SAMN03264851) | marine sediment metagenome | biome: marine pelagic biome; feature: marine oligotrophic desert; material: marine snow | place: Pacific Ocean:North Pacific...
TCTTTCTTCATTCAGACAGTTGAACATCTTTTCCGAAAAATTTTATAAAGTTCTGGCATTCTCAAAAGCAGACCTTTAAGAGCATGGAATTACCGACTAACATTTAAATAGTCATATTTCTTTTGAATTTGAAGATTCGTAAATTGGATTAGTATCGAAAGTTGGACAACCAACAACATCAGCAGAAGCTGAGCGTTTAGTTCTTTCTTTTCGAAACCAGCCCGAAACTGTTTGAACGTAAAGAAACTTGCTGGGAGCAAGTTTTAGTGAGTTTTGCAGGGTAGAAAAGAAATAACTAATAAGTGAAGGTACCTCTGGCTTCGATGCCGTTGTTGCTTTCTTTGCTACTTTCTTTTCAATAAAAGAAAGTAGAGAGCGAAGACCTTTAATGTCTTCATGAACAAAAGAACTTACACTAGAATAATATATACCTTCATATACAAATTAAATCACAATAGTAAATTTTATGATACAATTTAAAGCTATCAAAACTAACGGTTTACTTTAGACAGTAAAATATCGGCATGCTATATCAAAAGGGAAGAATATGAAAAATCCAAGAAAAATAGTTTTAACAAATGAAATGATTAAAAAACATAAATTATCAACTCAACCACCACCACAAAACTCACTATTTTGGGCGATGTGGAATGCCAGCGAAGAAATAGCGCAAGAAGCTTTGGGAACTGAGTTTATAAACGGAATTAAAAATGGAACTTTAGATCCAGTAACGTATGGTGGCTTTAACGTAAGTGATGCCTACTATTGTTTTAATGGTGCGGATGATTATAAAACAGCATATGATAAAGCAACAGATTCAGTATTAAAATTCTTTTTAGAACAAAAATATAAAAGTTACAAAGCCTATAATAAAGACTTTCCTACAACTTGGAGAATAAAAGATGCCAGTGGAGTAGTACCAACAAATACTTGTAAAGAGTATTCTGAATTTGAGTCTGCCATTGCCGGAGGAAAAAATTCAATTTATACTGTTGTTGCCATGTTGCCTTGTGAATTTTTATGGTATTGGTTGGCAAGTCAAATTTCACCAGCAAGAGAGGGTAATTTGTATGCACCTTGGATTAGTGGAAACGATGACCCCCATGGTGCTTATGTAATGGGTAACTTTTTAAACGCCTATCAAACTGCTTATCCAGATTCAATTGATAATGCTTTGGCGATACAAATTTATAAAACGGCAATGACTTTTGAGTTTAAAAATTTTCAATCAGCTACTCAAGGTTCATAATGTAATTCTTTAAATATCTAAATAAAATATCTAATGGATGCAAAAATCTTTGCATCCACTTTTTGTAACAGATTTAGATGTTCTTGTGTCACAATGCCACCCAATGCAATGATAGGTATATCGTAGGTTTGAATTGCTAATTTTAAGTTTTCTACACCTACTGGTTCACTTTTATTAGGTGTTTCAAATATGGGAGAATAGGTGACCATATTTGCAAGAGATTCCGTAGCTTTTTCTATTTCTTCATAGGTATGGCAAGAAACAACAGTTTGCAAACCTAAATTTTTTACTTCTTGTATCCGTTCAAACTGTAAAGAGGTTAAATGTACACCGTCAAAGTTTAAAGATTTTCCTAATTTAATATGTTGATTGATAAAAATATTTTTTATTTCATATTTTTGACAGGTAGTTATAAAGACTTGCGCCAATTCTTCAATATTTACTGATATTTTATCTCTAAAACAAGCGTAATCTATATGCTGTTTTGTTAAAGCTTGTGTTAAGATTTTTTCAAACTCAATGGGGTTATTTGAATAATATTCTGGGTCTGTTATTAAATATTTTTTTAATTCCTTCACTTACTTTAACCTTTTACATAGTCTTAACAATGATATTTTATAATACTTTTAAACAGAAGAAGTTTATAAGGAGTAATATATGAAAAATTTTGTCAAAATTTTGTTAAGCATTCTCGTATTTGGAACACTTAGTTTAATGGCACAATCAAATATCAGTATAATAGATGATAGATCTTCAAAATTAAAAAGAGTGACTAAGTATTGGAAGACCAATTGGGAAAAACACAATGTGCCCTATGGTGAGTTGTTATCTGGTGGTCCTCCACGTGATGGAATTCCACCAATTGACAATCCACAATTTGTGGATGCGATTGATGCAAAATCTTGGATAAAAGACAATGAACCCGTAGTATTTGTAAAAATCAATAATGAAGTTAAAGCATATCCAATTCAAATATTAATATGGCATGAAATTGTGAATGACACTTTGGGGAAAAAGGAAATATCAGTGACTTTTTGTCCTTTATGTAACTCAACTATTGTTTTTGATAGAAACTTAGATGGAAAACTTTATGATTTTGGTACGTCTGGACTTTTGCGAAACTCGGATTTGGTCATGTGGGATAGACAAAGTGAGACCTTGTGGCAGCAGTTTACTGGTGAAGCTATTATCGGAGACTTAATGGGTAAAAAACTTACTATGTTAGCTTCTTCAATGATTAGTTTTAAAGAATATTATACCGCTTATCCAGATGGAAAAGTATTATCAAAAGAAACAGGACATTATAGAGCTTATGGGAACAATCCTTACGTAGGATATGATGATATTAATAACTCTCCTTTTTTATATAATGACCCAATTGATAAAAGATTAAAACCCATGCAAAGAGTGGTAACTATTTCAGGTGATAGTAGTTCAAAAGCATATACTTACTCAATTTTGAAAAGTAAAAAAGTAGTAAATGATTCTTTTGAAGGAAAAGATATTGTAGTATGTTACAAAACTGGAACCACAAGTGCATTAGATGGACGTGAAATTGCAAGTTCTCGTGATGTTGGTGCCACAGCTGTATTTAGATCACTTCTAGATGGCACTAACTTAGAATTTGTTTATGATGCAAATTTAGGAATCATTGATAGCAAAACAAAATCTTCATGGAATATTTTTGGAGAGGCAGTTACTGGAAAATATAGAGGTAAAACTTTATCACAAATTGTACATGCAGATCATTTTTGGTTTTCATGGGCAGCATTTAAACCAGATACCTTGGTTTATAAATAAACCTTATAGAATAGCTATATCTAAGGTATATAACATATTATAGGATGAGCAGATTATTGTTAATAGTACCGTGGTGATATCTTACATAAAGTTTTATATGTTATTTGGGTATTAGAAATAGGGTAATGATATTATATTGGGAATAAAAAAAGGGAAGACATGTGTCTTCCCTTTTTTATTGACTTAACTAGATGTTCTAGTGTTCTTCTTCAGCCATCATTACAGAACCTGCAATGTAAACATAAGATAAAATACTAAAGATAAATGCTTGTAATAAAGCAAATGCTGCTAGTAAGAAAAATCCTGGTAAAGGTAATAACCAAGGAACTAACATTAAAAGTACCATTAAGAACATATCATCTCCACGAACAGAACCGAAAAGTCTGAATGATAAAGAAATAATTCTTGAGAAATGTGAAATAATCTCAATTGGGAACATTAATGGAGCAAGTATCGGCATTGGTCCCATGAAATGTTTAAAGTAATTTACAACACCATTCAATTTAATACCAACATAGTTGTAGTATGTAAATATAATTAATGCTAATGCTAATGTAAAGTTGATGTTTCCTGTTGGAGATTCAAATCCTGGAATAACACCCATAACATTACTGATTACAATTACTAACGCAAATGAACCAATAAGTGGTAAATACGTTCTTGCATTTTTTTCACCCATAGTATCCGCACCCATTGCAATAACTCCACCAATAAATGCTTCCATTGCGTTTTGAGCACCTGTTGGTACTAAAGTCATTTTTCTAGTTGCTGCGTTAACAACTAAAAATAGTATCACTATTACTAATGCATAGTGTGATAATGTAATCCATTCTTGGCTATGTCCACCAATAGCACCTAAGAATGTAAATAATCTACCTTCCATTTCTTTCCTTTTATTAAATATCTTTTTTAAATATGACAGCCATTATATAGTGTATATACTAAAAACTTTCTAAATGGCTTTAAAGTAAGTCTAGATTTGTTTAAATCTATACCCATTATGTTTCAAATTTTCTCTTATTGTATTTTGATGTTCTTTTCCTTTGGTTTCTAAAGCAATTGTTACATGTGCTTCACCAAAATCAAGTTTAACAGAATTTCTATCATAATCAATTTGAACTATATTTGCATCACTGTCTTTTAATATACTTGTGATTTGCATTAATGCACCTGGTTTGTCCATCAAAGTAACCAGTAATTTCATTTTTCTATTTGATTTGACCAAACCCTTTTCGATAATTAAAGATAACATTGTTACATCAATATTTCCACCACTAATAATAGTAGCAACCTTTTTATCTTCAACATCAATTTTTTGGTGCATCATTGCTGCTATGGCAACTGCTCCAGCACCTTCAACAACTAATTTTTGTCTTTCCAGTAAAAATAAAATGGCATTGGCAATTTCTTGTTCTTCAACTTCAACAATTTCATCCACATATTCTAAAATATAAGCCAACATCATTGGAGTGGCATCACGAACGGCAATTCCATCTGCAATGGTTTTAACACTTTTTGAATTAGATACTATTTGCATTTCAAAGGAAGTTTTCATAGCATTAGCACCGCTTGCTTGCACACCTATGATTTTGATATTTGGATTGATAGCTTTTGCTGCAATTGCAATTCCTGAGATTAACCCACCTCCACCAATAGGCACAATTATCATATCTAAGTCTTGATATTCTTCTAAAATTTCTAAAGCAATGGTTCCTTGACCTGCAATGACTGCGTCATCTGCAAAGGGATGAATAAATTCTTTTTCGTATTCTTTGGCAAAAGTGGTTGCATGAGCATAAGATTCATCATAATTAGCACCTTTTAAAATAACTTGTGCTCCATATGATTTAACACCACTCACTTTTGTTAGTGGTGTTGCTTCAGGCATAAAAATGGTTGCGTCGCATTTAAAGTGTTGTGCACTGTAAGCCAAACCTTGAGCATGATTTCCAGCACTTGCAGCAACGACACCTTTGTCTCTTTGAATTTGACTTAATTGTGAAAGTTTGTTATAGGCACCTCTTATTTTAAAGCTACCTGTTAATTGTAAATTCTCTTTTTTTACGTAAATTTGACTGTTTAATTCTTTACTTAAAATAGTAGCAAGAGTGAAAGGTGTTTTTTGACTGACCCCTTCAAGTTTCTCTTTTGCTTGTTTTATGTCATTTAATGTTATCATTGGAATTCTTTTTATAGTATTTGGTGCGATTTTATCCAAATTATAATTTTATATATATAAAGTACTTCATAAATTACATTAAGGTTATATCTTTGAAATTTACTTTTGTTACACTTTTTCCAAATTTGGTTGAACCCTATTTTCATGACTCTATTTTAAAAAGAGCGGTTGAGAGTGGTTTTATTTCATATGAATTTTATAATCCAAGAGATTATACAAAAAGCAAACATTTAAAAGTAGATTCTCCAATGTGTGCAGGAGGTGCAGGAATGTTAATGAGTCCACAGCCTCTTTTTGATACCTTGGATTATATTAAAAGTAAAGATGAAGATGTGTATATAATTTTCCCACTAGCTGCAGCAAAACCTTTTAGGCAAAATGATGCCAAACGCTTAGTGAAGAAGAAAAATATTGTGTTTGTGAGTGGAAGATATGAAGGCATTGATGAAAGAGTCATTGAAAAATATGCAGATGAAGTATTTTGTATCGGTGAGTATATTTTAACAGGAGGAGAACTTCCTTCATTGGTGATGGCTGATGCAATTAGCAGAAATTGTGCAGGAGTACTTGGAAATGCTCAGTCTTTGGATGTTGAGAGCTATGAAAATGGATTGTTAGAGGCACCTTCTTTTACAAAACCTGAAAAATTCCAAAATTTAAGTGTTGTTAAAGAATTTTTAAAGGGTAATCATAGTAAAATTCACGACTTAAAATTCCAGATGTCAATCTGTAAAACGAAATATTATCGACCTAATAAGGAAAAAAAATGAAAAATAGATATATTGCAAGCTTTGAAGCAGCACAAATAGAAGGTAAAGCAATTCCACAGTTTAGAGCTGGAGATACTTTAAAACTTGGTGTTGAGATTAAAGAAGGTAGCAAAAAGAGAGTTCAAGCATTCGAAGGTGTTGTAATTGCAAGACACGGTGAAGGTGTAAGTTCAACTTTTACAATTAGAAAAATTGGTGCTAACAATGTTGGTGTTGAGAGAATTTTCCCTTTATTCTCTGATTCTTTAAAAGAAATTAATGTTCTAAGACGTGGTAGAGTAAGAAGAGCTAAGTTACATTACCTAAGAGGTTTAACTGGAAAAGCTGCAAAAATTAAAGAACTTAGAAAATAGTTTTTAAATATCGAGGTATACTTAAAATACCTCGGTGCTTTTTATGTCTACACATAAAACTCTTATATACACAGCCTTATATCCTGAGGCTAAACCACTCATTCAATACTTTAAATTAATACAAAACAAAACCTATGAACCATTAAAAATTTTTGAAAATGAAATCTACATCTTAGTTGTTGGTGGAATTGGAAAAAATCATACCCAAGCTATTTTACCCTTTATATACGAAAATTTTGAAATAAATAAAACCATTAACATTGGTATTGCCGGTTGTAAAGATAAAAGTATTAAATTGGGAAGTTTATTTTGTGTGAATCAAATACTAAAAGATATTCCTAAAACAACAATTACAACAGTGGATATACCTTTAGAAGATAGTAGTTTATTGGATACTACTTTAGTAGATATGGAAGCAGGTAGCTTTCTTGAAGTATCTCAAAAGTATTTATCTCAAAAGGATATTTATGTATTTAAAGTTGTTTCTGATTATTTAAGTACAAATATACCTGAGAAAAGTTTAGTGTATAACAGTATAAAAAAATCAATAGCCAAATGGGAAATTGTGATATAATTATACATGACCGTAAATAATGCAAACACAGATTTTTATAAATATTATGCTCAACCCACAAATATGTATAAAAAAATATCAAGTCATGAAAAAATTTTTACAAAAGACTTATCTGAAGCTGATAAGTTCTCAAAAACAAAACCTTTAAATCTTTCTGAAAAAGCCATAGAGCTTGGTAAACCAGAAAGTACAGCTACTCAGATAACTAAAGGTCTTGTAAAACAAAATCAAACCTTTCAATTTAAGGAATCTGTTGCTAATAAAGATGAATATGCTATGATACAACATGTAATGCAACAATTGGTTGCAAAAGCATTTATTAGCCATGCAGCAATTATTAGAAGCAGTCATGAACAAAAAGGTGATAGAAAAGAAAGTGCAAAATAATATATGAAACAAAATTACGAAGAAAAATTTATAACAAATATACAAAATACAAATTATGCCAGCTTGTCTACAGGACATCAAGTTTTTTTCAAAACCATTGCTTTCCAGTATCAATTTTCATTTCAAGAGTTAAAACAACTTATTGATTTTACAATTGATTTTAAAATGTGGAATGAAAAAGATATTGTTGAAATATTTAGAGATGAGTATAATAATAGAAAAAGTGCATTTAACCATATCCGAGATGTCTGGAATGAGTTAAAAAGTAAACCCAATACTTATGATACTTTTGATAAATCAAGTTATTCTGACAAAAGAAAAATTACTTTTGAAAAAATAGAAAAAGAAACTTTATCTTTAGGTGCCTGTCCCGTGGCAAGTCCCAATACGCGTTGCTGTAATTTAATGACTTTAGACTCTGTTGAGAGCTGTGGTTTCGACTGTTCTTATTGCTCAATACAATCTTTTTATAATCAAAATAAAGTTGCTTTTGATGTGAACTTTGCTCAAAAATTAAAAAATTTAAAACTTGATCCAAATGAAACTTATCATATAGGAACAGGACAATCTTCTGATTCGTTAATGTGGGGAAATAAAGAAGGTATTTTAGATGCTCTTTTTGATTTTGCACGAAGTAATCCCAATGTTATTTTAGAGTTTAAAACAAAATCAAATAATATTTCCTATTTTTTGGAAAATGAAGTACCTTCAAATATTATTTGTACTTGGTCTTTAAACACACCTACAATAATTGAAAATGAAGAGCATTTAACAGCAAAACTTCATCAACGAATAGGCGCTGCAAGAAAATTAGCTGACAAAGGAGTTCTTGTAGGTTTCCACTTTCATCCAATTGTGCAGTATGAAAACTATTTGGATGATTATAAAGAAGTTTATGCAACTTTGATTAATACTTTTGAATCTAAAGAAGTTGTTTTGGTTTCTTTTGGAACACTTACGTTTATTAAACCAGTGATTCAAAAATTAAGATCAAGGGATTTTAAAAGTAAAATTCTTCAAATGTCTTTTGTTGATGCAAATGGAAAAGCATCTTATGATTTAAAAGCTAAAACAGAGATGTTTAAATCTGCGTATGACAGTTTTCAAGTATGGCATAAAGATGTTTATTTTTACTTGTGTATGGAAGATCAATCTTTGTGGAAAGAAGTTTTTGGGTATGAGTACAGCTCTAATAATCAAATGGAAATGATGATGAAAATGGCTTATGAAAATAAGATAAATCAAAAGAGAATATAATGTTAGCAGATATGACAATTTTTATAGTTGATACTGTTGGTACTTTGGGATACATGGGAATATTTTTTATGATGTTTTTGGAAAGCTCCTTTGTCCCATTCCCCAGTGAAGTAGTGATGATACCCGCAGGTTACTTAGTGTATAAAGGTGAAATGAATGGATATGCTGCAATTTTTGCTGGAGCTTCTGGCTCTTTATTTGGGGCATTGTTCAATTATTACTTAGCCTTAAAGTTTGGACGACAATTTTTAATAAAATATGGGAGATACGTATTTATTAAAGAAGAAACTGTTCTTAAAATGGAAAGTTACTTTGAAAAACATGGACACATTTCTACTTTTGCAGGACGACTAGTTCCAGCAGTTCGTCAATACGTCTCTTTTCCTGCTGGAATTGCAAAAATGAATCTTGTAAAGTTTTCTTTTTATACCAGTTTGGGCGCATTTATTTGGGTGCTAATACTGACCATTTTGGGATATTATATTGGAGAAAATCAAGAACTAATCCATGAATATTTACGATATATTATTATTGGTATTTTGTTTTTATTAAGTGTAGGTGGATATGTTTATTATAAAAAAACTATGGTTAAATTAGATGCTTAAAAAAGCTATCGTCACTGGATACAGCTCTGGTATTGGTAAAGAAATAGCTGCACACTTAGAAAATAACGCTTATGCAATAATAAAACTTAAATCAAGACTGGAAAATATTACTGAAGTTGAGCAAGAAATAAAAGCTATTTTAAAAAATACAGAAATTGATGTATTAATCAATTGTGCAGGACTAGGAATGTTTGTTCCACATGAGGAAATATCACCTTCTAAAATTAAGGAGTTAATTGAAGTAAATTTAACAGCACCTATTATGTTAACTAACTTACTTTTACGTAGTTTGAAAAAAACTCAAGGGCATATTATTAATATCACTTCTATTGAAGCCACTAAACATTCTAAGTTTTCAGCTTTATATACTGCAACAAAATCAGGCTTGAGAGATTTTGGGTTGTGTCTTTTTGAAGAAGTCAGGAAATCCGGAGTTAAAGTGACCTCTATCAATCCCGATATTACTAAAACAGATTTTTTTGAAAACTTACAATTTGAACCAAGTTCTAAAGAAAATACTTTTTTATTGGCGCAAAGTATTGCAAAAAATGTTCTGGATATTTTGAATTTTGAGGGAGTGATTACTGACATCACTGTACGACCACAATATTTTGAAATTAAAAGAAAAAAGAAATAGACATCTCTTTTAAAAATATAAATATAATAAGCTTGGATGAAATAGAAGATATTTACCAAGATAAAGACAAACAAATTTATTTACAGCTCTAAAATTCTCAATTTTATTTAGTATGAATATGAATCAGGCCTTCTTGAATACTGCCCTTGATCAAAATGATGTAAATAGTGTTCAAATGTATTTCTTAACTATGATGAGCAATAAAAATACTATAGGGGTGCTTGCCTACGACAAAATTTGATATGGCTTCTCCCATGAGTGATATGATTAACTTTTCTAAAAAAGCAAGAGATGATAATTATGATAATACGTATTTACAGTATCAAAGTCAATTTAACGAATACAAAGCTCTTGAAAGAAATAATAAAAACTTATTTAATAAGCAATTAAATAGTGCCAAATTAATGGCACTAAATTTTAAGAGTTTAAAATTAAGCTTTAGTCCAAATACTCATTTGAGAAATTGTATGTTGAAACTTTCTATTTGTTTCTTTTATAACAAATTCTACCTCAATACATTGAGATAATTCAAGTGAAGACAGTTCTTTTTTAAGTGTATCAAGTGTATACACATCTTCTTTGTTTTCTTCGTATCCCCCTAACCAATTCTGCTTAGGAGTATATTCTTCTAACCAAGTATATGGAGATAAAAGTACCAATATCCCATTTTCACTTAATCTTGATTGAATTTCTTTTAAGAATACTCTTGGTTCTTGTAGCCTATCAATGAGATTTGAACAAAAAATTAAATCAAAGTTATTTAAAGATGTATCTAAATTTTGTGCGTCACCTTGTAAAAATGTAATTTTATCTTTATTTTGAGATAAACCCAAAGTTTCTAAATCAATAGATCTCTTTTCAGTAATATGACCTTCTAAAGTAACGCTGTAATCAATTTGCACCGCTTCTTGTAGGTTTTGTGCCACTTCTATAAATTTATGAGAATAATCAATTGCAACTACCTCTTTAAAATAATTTGAAAATTCAAAACTTGATCTTCCAACTGAACAACCAAGATCTAAAACTTTATTTGTATTTATATTTTTGAAAAATGGTAATAGTAATTCTACTGAATTTTTTGGAAAATTCTTGACGCCAAAATATTCATTTCCATAATGAAAATCACAATATTGTGAAGTACTTGTATCTGTCTCGTAAATATTATCGCTCATAGTTGTCCTTTTATTTAAATTTATTTTAACTCACCTGTTGTTTCATATTTTTTCAAATATCCACGGGGTGTTAAAACTTTACCATTTTTTGTTAATTTAGAATTTGAGTTACCTACAATAATTAATGTAGACATTCCAACATCTGGGTGATTTAAGCCTTGTTCAATTAAGTCAGTACTGGTTGTTACAGCGATAAGCTCTTTTTCATCACGCCCAACGTTTTGAGCAACTGTAACAACTCTTTCATCAAATTTTCCTAAAATCTCCAAGAAGTCTAAATAAGGTTGAATTCTTTTTTTAGATTTGGGATTGTAAATTGCTGTTACAAAATCAGCATCAATCGCATTAAAAATTCTTTTATTAATCATGTCTGGATCTGTTAATCTATCTGATAATGAAATCACTGCAAAATCTTGAGATAAAGGAGCACCAACTTTTGAAGCTGCTGCAAATACTGAAGTAACCCCAGGTACTGAAACAACTTCTAATTCTTCCCATAAGTTTCTGTCATCAATCAACTCTATAATTAAAGTTGCCATTCCATAAACATTTACATCTCCATTAGAAACGATAGTTGTTGTTCTTCCTTTAAGTGCAAAATCAATAGCTTGAGTACATCTAGCTATTTCTTTTGTCATTCCAGAATTAAACAGTTCTTTTCCTTCGAGTTCTTCTTTTAACTCTTTAAGATACTTTGTATAACCAACAACTACTTCAGATTCAGCAATTGCATCTAAAGCTTGTCTTGTTAAATAAGAAGTACCACCAGCACCTGTAGATACAATGTATAATTTTTTCATATTAGATTCCTATAATTTATGAAAGGATTATAGCTAAAGATATTGATAAAAATGATAAAGAAAAAGAATACATGCAGTAAATAAAAAAATAAATTAATTTATTTTTTTATTTTTATTTAATATTAGATTAAAATTCTAAGAAAAGTTATTTAGGAGTTTTGTTAAAATTGATTATCAAGAAATCTTTATTAAGGATAATCATGAAAACAGAAATTAATGAAATATCTCAATTTGAAGAATTAATGAAGAAGTTTAATTTGTTCAAAGAAGCTCAAATTGATGAAGATAGTGTAAAGTCCGATGCAGTTGAATTTTCAATCTCTTTATTGTGTCCCCTTCAAGATGTGCCTGAAAATTGTAGAGTTTACGAAAAGTTTCTCTTTTTTACTTTAGAAAAACATGCTTATATTGAAGTTCACCTTGCTTTTCATAATATAAAAGCCAGTGAAATTATTTTAAATAGAGATGAACATGATGAGTCCATATACATAGAAACAACTCTGGTAAACTTAAAAGAACAAACAATTCGATTTGTATTTGAACATGATAATGTAAAACATATCAAGGTTGAATACACAAAGTTTAATGTGCACGTGAGTTATGATGAAGATGAAAAAATATATGCCCATAAACGCTTAAAATTTCGACCCGTGGAGACTTTAAAAAAATTATTTGCTTAATATTCAAGAGTTTCAGAAATCGCAAAATAGTTTTTAGCTATTATAGGCCTTTGAAGGACGTAAAAATTGAAAGACTTAACAAAATATTTTGTAAATAAAAATATCATATTTAAAGAACTAACTGAGGTATTCCCAAAAGATTTAAAATCACGAAAAAAAATTAAAATTTATGATGGAATTGCTATAGATAAAAACTACTATGCAATATTTATTCTAGATGCAAAAAGTAGATTTTTAAGAAAAAATGCAAATGATTTAATGGACTTGTGTAATAAATTAATAGATGTAAAAAAGCACAACTATAAAAAAAAGGAACTTCTAATATCTTCTCCTTTATGCTCTCATGCAAAAAAATTACTCAAAGACAATGGCTGGGGTGTTCGTATTGATTTTATGTGATATAGGAAATACTACTTTTCATTTTTTTATTAATGGAGAGCACAAAAAATATTTTTTAGATGAAGAATTGCCTAGACTGGATGAATCTATTTATTATATCAGTGTGAATGAAACTGCCACAGAAAAATTTAAAGCATCTTTTACTCATATAATTAATCTTAAAGAATATATCAACTTTAATACAAATTACGTGGGAATGGGAATTGATAGAATAGTTGCTTGTATTGGATATAATAATACAGTTATAATTGACGCGGGAAGTGCAGTTTGCGTTGATATTATGGAAAATAATGAGCATATAGGGGGATTTATTTTACCTGGTATTAAAAATTATGAAAAAATTTATGCTCAAATATCTCCTAAGCTTGATTTTGATTTCAGTGTAAAGGTAAACTTAGATAAAATACCACTTCATACAAAAGATGCTATTTCTTACTCCATTTTAAAAGCAATTATTTTACCAATAAAAGAGATAGTACAAAGTAAAAAAGTTATATTTACAGGTGGTGATGGTGAATTGCTTAGTAAGTATTTTAACAATAGTGAATACAAACAAGATTTAATATTTGAAAACATGAAGGGAATTATAGATGCTAACAATTGCATTACCTAAGGGACGAATCGCAGAACAGACATTAGAAAAATTTGAGAAAGCATTTGGTGAAACATTTGTTTTTGAAGATAGAAAGTTGATACTTGAAAAAAGTGGATTTAGATTTTTAAATGTACGTAATCAAGATGTACCAACATATGTTATGCATGGAGCTGCTGATTTAGGAATTGTTGGACTTGATGTACTTGAAGAAAAAGAATACGATTTAATTAAACTCCTTGATTTACAAATTGGAAAATGTAAAGTAGCCATTGGACTTCGAGCTGGTGAGAGTTTAGATTGGACAAAAAGCGAAATTAAAGTTGCTACTAAACATACAACTATAGCAAAGAAATACTTTGAAAAAAAAGCAATGGCTGTTGATATTATCAAGTTATATGGTTCTATTGAACTGGCACCTTTGGTAGGGTTAAGTGATTGTATTGTTGATATTGTTGAAACAGGTGCAACAATGAAGCAAAATGGTTTAGAAGTAGGTCCTACAATTATGCAAAGCAGTGCAAACCTAATCGCCAATAAAAATTCATTTTATGCAAAAAAAGAGTTGATTTTAGATTTACGACAAAAAATTGAAGCTACCCTTTAATGGGATTAGAGTTATATTCTAAAATTGAAGAATACCTTGATTTTGAAGAAGAAGTCATTCAACTCCATAAAGAGTTTTTAAGTATAATTTTTGAAAAAGGTTTAGATAATATCTTAGATGTAGGTTGCGGTCAGGGAGCTTTTTTAAATCACTTAAAAGCAAATGGTAAAACTGCTTGTGGCATAGATTTAAGTGTTGAACAAATAACAGTATGTCTATCTTTTGCTTTAGATGCAAAAGCTATTGCTCTAAAAGAAGTTACTTCAAAATATGATTGTGTTACAGCTATTTTTGATGTGATTAACTATATTCCCCAAAATGATCTAAGTATTTTTATAAAAGAGGCATACTCCACACTAAATAATAATGGTTATTTCATCTTTGATACCAATTCCCTTTTTGGTTTTGAAGAAGTTGCTCAAGGAAGCTTAAATATCAATTTGAGAAATAAATTTATTTCAATAGATGCACTTTTTAAAGAAGAAAAACTGAAAACTGATATAAGGGTTTTTACTCACGAAAAAAACAATTTATTTAAAAAAGAAGAAGATACTATTACTCAATATTACCACAGTAGTGTAACCCTAAGAAACAGTTTAAAAAATGCTGGTTTTAAAATCGAAAAAATAATCAATTTCAATCTGCATACTGATGAAGAATCAGACAAACTTATTTTTGTATGTAAAAAGATTTAATACCTATCTTGTTTAATTATTACTTTATATCAATGACAACTTTCTAAATCTAGTATGATATATCATATACTATACAAAAACTTAAAATGAATTAGTCTGATTTTTTTAATGAAATAGAAACCATTAAACTTCTAGAGTCCCTCTGATTATTTTTAAGTGCCTTGAAAGATGAAACTTTTAAATAAGGATAAATTATTTTAGAGTTAAAGAAAGCGAAAATGAAGGTGTTATACCTTCGATGATAACACAAATTACAGGTGCAACAGTTAATTTTGTGTTCAAAGGATTGGGCAATTTAATCATAAAAATAATAGGTCTTTTGAGACAAATGTAAATTCTAGTGTTTGATTTACAAGAAAAGACAATAATAAATCTGTAGTGCATAGTTATGATGCCAGTTGTATTTCTATTGACTCACCTATTTCACTTTAATGCAGTGACGTAGGCTATGCAAAAAAGATAATCAACATTCATAAGTCCCTGAAATAACTAATCTCTAATTATTTGTATAATGAGATAGTAATTTTGTACCATTTATTTCATTTCTCCATTACTTAAAATTTTCAAATGTGACAATCATTTTTATAGACAAAATATTGTATACTGAATTATAAATTTTAAGGATATCCAATGAAAGTAAATGTCGGAGCTAAAGACAGATTTTATAGAATAATGATAGGTGGTGGAATATTTGCTGCTGGTATTTTTACAAACAGTTGGATAGGCATTCTTGGACTTTTACCCTGGGGTACAGGTATGACTGGTTGGTGTCCTATTTATCAAAAATTAGGGAAGAGTACTATTGTTAAAAAAAACCATGAAAAAGAAGAAAATCAAGAGAACTAAATTTTATTCTTTGTTTGGATATTTGAACTTCTACTTCATGTTCTTAGTAAACAGCTAATAATTTTTAAGATAATCTTTTCCCCATAATTGCATCATATCTAATATAGGGATAAGTTTTTTACCTTCATTTGTAAGTTTATACTCCACTTTTGGGGGGATAACATTAAATATTTCTTTTCTAACAATTTTATTATTTTCTAATTTTTTCAGTTGCTGTGATAGCATTTTTTGTGTAATGTCAGGAAATACTTTTCAAAATTCATTAAACCTTACGATTTCTTTTTCACCTAAATGCGTAAGAATAAGAACCATCCATTTTCCACTTAATATTTCCACAGTTATTTCAATTTCTTTCGTATAATTTTGACAATGTATTTTATTTAATCTTATATTAGGCATATTATTCTCATCTTTTTTTCATATTAAAGTGCCGTAAACTTGCTATTTCCAACCAAATGGTAATTATCTTACCAAAGAGGAACTTCTTGACTTTATGGTTAAACTTTATTAACATTCTATCATTATTTCACATGAAATATATTAAAACTAAAGGAGATATTTTGCTTAAGAAATTAGCAATGAGTACAATGTTGGGTTTATTTTTAAGTTCAGCAATGGCAGATATGAACAACAAAGGAAGCACAGTGAATTCATTACCAACACATGAACAAGTTAAAGATGCACTTAAAAAAATAGTTGCACAAAAAAATGGTGGTTTTTCATTAAATATGTGGGCAACACTAGTAAACAGAGATGGTATTGTTACATCTGTTTCATTTTCAGGTAAAAATGTAGGTGATCAATGGCCAGGAAGTCGTGTGATTTCAGCACAAAAAGCAAATACAGCAAATGCATTTTCTTTACCTACTTTATCTCTATCAACTGCTAATTTATTTACAGCAACGCAAAGTGGAGGAAGTTTGTTTGGTTTACAACATAGTAATCCTGTGGATACAAGTGTAGCTTATGGAGGAGTAAGTAATACAATAGGAACAACAAGTGATTTTATGGTTGGCAAAAAAATTGGAGGAGTAAATGTATTCGGAGGTGGTTTGGCACTGTATTCTAAAGATGGAACACTTCTTGGAGCATTGGGAGTAAGTGGTGACAGTTCTTGTGCTGATCATAACATTGCATGGAAATTAAGATCTGCACTAAAACTTGATTATGTACCTGCTGGTGTTAGTCCAGAAGGGGATGATAATATAGTAAATGATATTACAAGTGGTTGGGGACATCCTATATGTACCGAAGAATCTGCACGTATTGCTAAAGATTTTTTAAATACTCATCCTATAGGTAAAAAATAGATTTTTGAAAGATTAAGATAAAAGTAGATTAAATTTCTTCTTTTATCTTTTCTACATCAACAATTTTGGCCAAGTAAGTTTTCTTCCGCTCTTCTACGAACTCAATACTTTCTTTATTGATTTGAGTATATTGCTCTTTTGAGTATTTCACAATTTTAAATAAGTAGTTTCTTTTAGAAGTTAAAAAATCTTCGATTCGTTCAAAGCCAAAATTCGCTTTTAATTTTGTCAATATTTCATCTTCTCTTGGATGATACACTGAAAATTTACTTGGTTCTTTTTCATACAGCTCAATTGATTCTGCTATTTGTTGTTCAAAATGTGCAATGGTAGCTTGAGTAACTTGCATATTACTATAGGATAAAGCTCCATTAAAATAAGCAAACTTTTTTCTTAAAGCTGAAATATTTTCTAAAATAGCTCTATGATAAACTTTTAATAAATGTTCATAAATTTTTGCAGCAAAATGACGTGTATTTGAAAACTCAAGATCACTAGAAACTTCTCTGTGTTTTTTGATTTTTTCATAAGGTTCTTGCCATTTTCTAACTTCGTTTTTTAGTAGTCTGTAAATATTTCTAAAAGCTTCATCTGAATTGGTTTCAATTTGTTTTAACATTTTAATGGATCGTTTAAACATCTTTTCAATGGTTTGATCATCATAAAAAAGATTTTTATACACAGCATCACTGTCTATCCAAAAAGTGTCATATTCTACTTTTTCAATTTTATCACTGGATAAAAAAGAACCTTTAGTTTCTTCATATCGAGTAGCTCGAACTCTTTTTACATTTTTAAATGTTTCATTGGATATTTTGTCCATAATAGCTTCTAAAGAAGTAAAGATATTTAATAACTCTTTTGAATAACGTGTATGAATATTGTCAAAGGCCTCAATTATTGGAGTTTCATTGACTTTTAAAAGATCTACAAGTGAATCGTACACCCCTATAATAGTTGTGTATTCTTTATTTAATATTTCACATAAACCTTTTAAATCTTTTTTTATTGCAAATTCTTTTGCTTCTGCTGCTTGAGGTCGAATGATATTTTCTATAAAAGATAATACTTCTTGAATATTAGAATCTTTCATTTGTTTCATATCATCTGAAATGTCTTTTATTTTGATTTCTTTTATTTGTTTTTGATATGTGGAAAATTTATTTTTAAAAAAATCTAATGAATCAACTTCGATATTTTTATTTAATTCACTTTTAAATTCTTTGGTAATATGCTCAAAAGTGTCTTCTAAAAGTACACGTTTTTGGTGTGCCCTTGAATCCAGCGCTTGTTTAGCTGAAATTGGAATAACTTCAGCAAAATACTTACCAAATTTTTCACTCACATATTTTGTAGTGGTTTGAATTTGATCGCAGGAGAACTTATCTTTTTGATTTAGTACACATAAGGACTTGTTTTTGAAGTGTTCCATATATTCTTCTAATACTTCGGCTTCACTCATTTTCCCAGCATTATCAATAAGTGTCAACCAAATAATACCACCCACATCTCTTAATACTTTTCTGGTGGTATCTGTATCACTC
>ERZ724576.5-NODE-5-length-18396-cov-2.827850_pt1 | contig 18396 bp, 19 predicted proteins | sample MGYA00375870_ERZ724576 | MGnify/ENA primary metagenome ERZ724576 (study PRJEB28725, sample SAMN03264851) | marine sediment metagenome | biome: marine pelagic biome; feature: marine oligotrophic desert; material: marine snow | place: Pacific Ocean:North Pacific...
TATCTAGATTGTTTCTATTTTGCAATTAAGTAATCATTTAGTTATAACTTTATACAATCATTCCTTAATGTTATTAAACTTTTCTAACGTTGATGATTATGTTTACTTCAAATCACAGTTTAAATACGCTTGTTCTTGACGTGAATTTATTGATAAAGTTTTTTAACGCTTCAACCAAATAAAAAATTCATTCTAAGGGATTCAATATGAAATTAAGTTCGATTTTTAAAAGTGCGGTTATATCAACGCTAATAATAAGTGGTGCTCTTCAAGCTAAACAAGTTCATGTTGCGACTACAGCAATTGTTGAACATCCAGCGCTGGATGCTGTAAGAGATGGAATCAAACAGACGTTAAATGAAAATGGTTATAGTGGTGATAAACTAAAATTCACTTATCAAAGTGCTCAAGGGAAACCAGACATAGCAGCACAAATTGCACGTAAAATGGTGGGTGATGAGCCAGATATAATTGTTGCGATTGCTACACCATCGGCACAAGCCGCCGTAGTTACTGGTGCTACAATTCCAGTGGTATTTTCAGCAGTAACAGATCCACTTGCAGCTAAACTTGTTCCTCAACTTAAACAACCAGGTGGTAATGTAACTGGTTTATCGGATATGGCTAATGTTAAAGAACATCTTGCTTTAATTAAGGAATTTATACCTAGCCTAAAAGCTGTTGGTATTCCATATAATCCAGGTGAAGCAAACTCGGTTTCAATGCTGAAGGCTATCAAAGTTGAAGCTGCTGAAATGGGAATTAAAATTCTAGAATCTGCAGCACCTAAATCATCAGATGTAATGATTGCAGCTAAACAATTAGTGGGTAAAGTGGATGCTATTTACTGTCCAATTGATAATACTATTATTAGTGCTGTTGAATCTGTTGTGAGAGTTGGTATTGATGCTCAAATTCCAGTTTTTGCTGGTGACACCGATACAGTTTCACGTGGTGCAGTTGCAGCTGTTGGTTATGACTATTTCGATTTAGGTCGTCAAACTGGAGATATTGTTGTTCGTATCTTAAAAGGTGAAAAACCTGGTTCAATTGATGTAAAAATGGCAAAAGGTACAAATTTGTTTGTTAATAAGAAAATGGCCGCACGAATGGGAATTAAAATTCCAAAGGCAGTACTTGCACGTGCAACTAAAATTATTGAATAATAAGGGTTGTTAAATTGTCTCTTTATGCTTTTTTAGGAACACTAGAGATAGGCTTTATATATGGTTTAGTTGCTATGGGAGTTTATCTTACGTTCCGTATTTTAGACTTTCCAGACCTAACTGTTGATGGAAGCTTTGCACTAGGTGCAGCTGTAACTGCTACGCTAATTGTTGTGGGAATTAATCCTTTTTTATCAACATTGTTTGGTACACTTGCGGCTGCGAGTGCGGGTATAGTTACAGCTTGGCTAAATCTACGCTTTAATATTCTTCACCTGTTAGCCAGTATTCTTACTATGACGGCTTTATATACTATTAATCTGCGTGTAATGGGTAAACCTAATGTCGCGTTGATTATGGAGCCAACGATGCTTAGTCCTTTTGAAGGATTAGGAATACCAGCTATGTATCTGAAGGTTATATTTGTTGCTGTATGTGCCATTATTGGTGGCCTATTGTTGGCATGGTTTTTATATACTCAATATGGATTAGCAATGCGCGCTGTTGGTTCGAATAAGCGGATGGCTCAGGCAAACGGTATTGTTGTTAACGAAAAAGTATATGTGGGACTGGCTTTGTCTAATGGATTGGTTGGACTTGCAGGCGCTTTATTTGCGCAAACCAATGGTTTTGCTGATTCAACAATGGGAATAGGGACAATTGTTGTTGGTTTAGCTGCTGTTATTATTGGAGAGTCATTATTCTCTACTCGTTCGATTTTAATCATTGTAATGAGCTGTATAGTCGGATCTATTTTGTATCGCCTTGCTGTTTCAATGGCACTTAATGCCGACTTTTTAGGTTTTCAAGCTTCAGATTTGAATCTTCTTACAGCGGTACTTGTTACATTATCATTGGCCTTTCCAAAATTACGTAGTGAATGGAAAGCCAAAAAAGCTAAACCAAAAGGAAAAGAAGTATGATTCGTTGCGAAAATTTGCATGTTACCTTTAATCATGGGTTAGTAACTGAAAAACTGGCTTTGCGTGGGATTGATTTAACTATTCCAACGGGTGAATTTGTAACGGTTATTGGCTCAAATGGTGCGGGTAAATCAACTCTACTTAATACCATTGCTGGTGATATTGAAACGACTCACGGTAATATATTTTTTGATGATAGAGATGTGACAAAATTACCTGCAACAGCCCGTACTAAAGATATAGCACGTGTATTTCAAGATCCACTTGCTGGTACTTGCGGTAATTTAACTGTAGAAGAAAATATGGCAATTGCTTATGGTCGTGGAAACCGGGGTACATTATCTTTGGCATTGAATACTCAATTACGTAAAATATTTAAAGAACAGCTAAGTCGCCTTAATCTTGGTCTTGAAGATAGATTAGATTCTGAAATGGGACTTCTATCTGGTGGACAACGTCAGTCTGTTAGTTTATTGATGTCAGCATTACAGCCAAGTAGTATTTTATTATTAGATGAACATACAGCTGCGCTTGACCCTAAAACAGCCGCACTTATTATGGATATTTCTTCACAAATTATTGAAGAGAAATCATTGACGGTAATGATGGTAACGCACTCAATGCGTCAAGCGCTGGACCATGGTTCACGTACAATCATGTTGCATGAAGGTAAGATTATTTTTGATTTATCGGGGAAAGAACGCTCTGGCTATGAAGTTAAAGATCTACTTAATTTATTTGCACATGCTCGTGATGATAGTGAAGAACTAGATGATGATAAACTATTATTAGATGTATAAGGTCTAAATATTGAAACTCTGATAGCTAATGTCAGAGTTTCATTTGGAATTTAATTGACAACTGATAGTTTTTTAATCAAACCTCTCCTTCGTATAATAAATTATATTCTCAAGTAGTAGTTTCTAACAGGCGTTAAAATAGAATGATCTGATTTATACAGTATGGGTCATTGCCCTTGTAATGCGACGTAGATACCAGATGACAAGCTCAACTTCTATCAGGCGTACCATTAATAATCCAGATACAAGCATTTTTTTGAGTGTTTGTATTTGGCTTTTTTATGTCTTCAAAGAAATAGATACATATACGTTTTGTACTCTTACTAGAACAAAATTTTATTAAAGTAAATCTTCATTTAAAGTTATCTATTCCCTTTAATGAAGAATTTTATGATAAAATTCAATCCTTGGTAGGGATAGATTAGGGAAAGAAAAAGCCGGCCTTAAAATACTGTCCCCTGAAGTAAAAAAAAAATTATAAAATGATTATAAGGATAATATAGTGACAATAAGCCCAAATCAGAGCGTATTAATTCAAGAATTTGAAAGTATAGTAGGTAACAACAAAGTTCTAACTAGTGAGAGTAAAACATCTTATTACAGAAGTGGTTTTCGATCTGGCATTGGAACTGCCTTAGCAGTTGTTTTTCCAAGTACATTAATTGAACAGTGGAAATTAATTGAAGCGTGTGTAAAAGCTAACTGTATTATTATCATGCAAGCAGCAAAAACAGGACTTACTGAAGGTTCTGCACCCAGCGGTAATGACTATGATAGAGATGTAGTTGTTATAAGTACTCTTGCAATTAATAAGATTTTTTTAATAAATGAAGGAAAACAAGCAGTTAGTTTATCTGGTGCAACGTTACACTCACTGGAAGAGACTTTAGTTAAAATAAATCGAAGTCCACATTCTGTTATTGGTTCTTCTCAATTAGGTGCCACAGTGATTGGTGGTATTGCAAATAATTCAGGGGGTGCATTGGTAAAACGTGGTCCTGCATACACCCAGCTTGCTATTTATGCACAAGTTGATGAAAAAGGTAAATTGCATCTGGTAAATAATCTTGGTATTGGTGGATTAGGTGATACACCAGAAGAGATATTAACCAACCTACAAGAAGGTAACTTTGATCCCTCACAAATTGATTATACTAAAGGTATTGCTTCTGATAATGAATATGAAGAAAGAGTTCGTGATGTAAGTTCAGATATTCCTGCTCGTTTTAATGCAGATGAGAGACGATTATTTGAAAGTAGTGGTTGTGCTGGAAAACTAGGTGTTTTTGCAGTACGAACGGATACTTTTGTAATGCCTAAAAGAGAACAAGTATTTTATTTAGGAACAAATAATCCTGATAAACTTGCAAAACTTAGAGTTGACATTTTAAGTGATTTTAAAAATCTTCCAGAAATGGGTGAATATATGCACCGTACCATTTTTAATATCACAGAAGAGTATGGAAAAGATACTTTTGTAGCAATTAGATACTTAGGTACTAAAAGAATGCCTCTTTTATATAACATGAAATCAAAAGCAGAAAACTTTTTAAAAGGCTTTTCATTTTTACCAAAAGATATTCCAAATAAAGTGATGCAATACACGAGTAAACTATTTCCAAATCAAATTCCTGAACGTTTACTTAAACTTAGAGATAAATATGAGCATCATCTTATTTTAAGTATGGGCGACGATGGTATTGAAGAAGCTAAGGCTTATTTAGAGAAAAATTGGAGCGAAGATAAAGAAGGTTCTGATGGCGGATATATAGAATGTACTAAAGAAGAAGGTGATAAAGCAATATTGCATAGATTTGCAGCAGGTGGAGCTACTGGAAGATATGCTGTTATGCATGAAGATAGTATCGCAGGTGTATTACCACTTGATATCGCACTACGTCGTAATGATACGCAGTGGGTTGAAACATTGCCTCAAGAAGTGCAAGACAATATTGAAATCACTTTGCATTATGGACATTTCATGTGTAATGTATTTCACCAAAATTATATTTTTAAAAAAGGTACGGATAAAGTTAGAATGAAAGAAATAATGCTTGAATTTTTAGATAAAAAAGGCGCTAAGTATCCTGCTGAACATAATGTTGGTCATTTATATAAAGCAGAAAGCTCACTTCAAAAGTTTTACGCGCAATTAGATCCTACGAATACATTTAATCCAGGAATTGGAAAGTTAAGTAAGTATAAACAATCTTGTAATTGCTGCTAAATCTTGGTTATTAGGAATAGATATGAAGATAATTTTTATCTTCATATCTTTATATCTTTCTCTTGATCATTTAATTCAATAAATACTATAATAGAAAAATAAGGATATTATAATAATGTATAAAGAAGTAGACCTGCTCGTAAAACCACAATATGTATATGACTATGAAAATGGATACCCCTTAATTGAAAATTCTTCTATTTCCAACTTTGATAAGATGCCCAAAGAAGGAACGGTAATAAATCTTTTTGAGAAGAATAAAAAGTTCATAGCAAAAGGTTATCATGGCATCCAAAATAAAGGTCAGGGCTGGGTTCTTTCATACAAAAGAAATGAAAAGATAAACAAAGATTTTTTTGCTTCAAAAATACAAGCTTCCATAGAATATAGAGCTGATTTTTATAAGGGTAAAGATACTAACGCTTTTAGAGTTTTAAATGGTGAAGGTGACGGTGTTGGTGGTTTAACAATTGATTACTTTGATGGATACTACTTACTTACGTGGTATAGTCTTGGTATTTATGAATTTAGAAATGAGATAATCGAAGCACTTAAAGATAGTGTTGAGTATAAAGGTCTTTATCAAAAGAGAAGATTTGATGCTAAGGGACAGTATCTTGATTCCAATAATGATTTTTTATGTGGAGAGGAAGCACCAACTCCTATTATTGTAAAAGAAAATGGTGCGCACTTTGCTGTACATTTAGACGATGGACCTATGGTGGGTGTTTTCTTAGATCAAAGGGAAGTGAGAAAAACCATACGGGATACATATGCTAAGGGTAAAACAGTTTTAAATACTTTTTCGTATACAGGAGCCTTTTCTGTTTTTTCAGCTCTTGGTGGCTCAAAAAAGACTACAAGCGTTGACTTGGCAAAGAGAAGCTTACCCAAAACACAAGAACAATTTTCTGTAAATAATATTAATTTAGACGTGCAAGAAATAATTGTTGCAGATATTTTTGATTACTTTAAAACAGCAATAAAAACTAAAAAATCATTTGATATGGTAGTTCTTGACCCACCCAGTTTTGCTCGAAGTAAAAAGCGAACATTTAGCGCTGCTAAAGATTATACTTCTCTTTTAGAAGATGCAATTAAAGTGACCAATAAAAATGGAATCATCGTTGCTTCAACAAACTGTTCTAAATTTGGGATAATGATGTTTAGGGATTTTATATCTAAAGCATTTAAGAATTCAAATCAAAAATATAAGCTAGAAAAGACTTTTTTTCTACCAAAAGATTTTAGAGTAAAAGACGAATACCAAGAAAATAGCTATTTAAAGGTTGTCTTTATTAGGGTAATGTAGTAATGCACATGCCGAAGCAGTTATTGATAGTGCAAGCTCTTTTATAAAGATGTTTCCTGAACATACGGTCTATCTAGTTAATTATTGTGGATATAGAGGAAGTACAGGTACTCCAAGTGAAAAATTTATATGAAGATGCTCTACATATATCTGATGTACTAATTAAAAGGTACGCAACAGTTTCTGTTATAGGAAGAAGTTTGGGTTCAGTAATAGCTACTCATTTGGTATCAAGGAAAGATATTGATAAGTTTATTTTAGTAACGCCCTTTGATAATATTCAAAAAGTTGCACAAGCTAGGTTTCCTATTTATCCTATGAGTGTACTTATAAAAGATAAATATGATTCCTTCAGTAAAGTAAGAGATATAAAAGCTAAAACATTAGCCCAAAATGATGAGGTTATTCCTTTGAAAAACTCTCAAAATTTAATAGATGTATTTTTAAGAGAGCAAGTAACAGTCACAACTATTTTAGATTCTGGACATAATGACTTATCAGAAAATAAACATTATTATAATGGACTGCACGATAAAATAGAGGGCAAATGGTCTCAACATTAGATGAGTTGGATGTAGAATTAAAAGAGAAATTAAACATAAACTTTACTCGTACGTGTGTTCAACAAAATCCTGAAGATTTAAATGTAATAAAAGAGCAAATTGATAGCAATAAAATGAAAGTATTTATTGATAGTACTTTTACTCTTGAAAATGCACAAGATGCTGTTAAAAGCAGTTGAAAATTTTTTTATCAATGTAAAAGAAGATGTTGTATAGATAAACATATAAATGCAATTTTAGATAGACGTTTCATATAAAAAGAAGCGACTTTTTTATAAATTTGATGAAATATAAGATGTAAATAACAAGTAAAAATAAATAATCATACTATTTTCTTCTCAAAAGATATTATTAAGATAAAAGATAGAATACCTTAACCATAGACTTATTGGTGTGGTACTGTCAATAAATATTAATAATTTAAATATTTTTGCATCAAAATCATCAAAATGTCATTTTTTTCTGTTAAACTATGTCAAAGCACATTTATAAATTTCTTTAAATTAACTTCGTTTACTAGAGTTAAAATTAAAGTCTAATTATGCATGAAAGTATGTATAGTTAGATATATAGAGTTTATATATTGGGATGAAATCTTTAATACTTTGTGGTATTAAATATTTTACGCAATATTTTAGTCTAAATTTTAACGCCCAAAGTAAATAAAATAATTGGAGAAATATAATGGAAAGTTTAAAAAACCCATTAGGTTTAACAGGTATTGAATTTACAGAATTTTCAACTGCAGATTCAGAGTTTATGGAAAATGTGTTTATGGATTTTGGCTTCTCAAAGACCCAAAAGTTCATTGGTAAAGATATACTACACTTTCATCAAAATAAAATCCACTTTTTACTCAACAACGAAAAATCAGGATTTTCATCAGAATTTACAAAAAAGCATGGTCCAGCGATATCTTCCATGGGTTGGCGTGTAAAAAATGCAACTTTCGCAAAAGAAGAAGCAGTACGACGAGGGGCAAAACCCGCTGATTTAACTGACTTTCCTTATCCTGCCATTTACGGCATTGGAAATAGCCTTATCTATTTTATCGATGCTTATGAAGGTGACAATACCATCTGGGACACTGATTTTGAAAATCTCTCCCATCCTATCATTCAAAAAGATAAGGGTTTTATTGAAATTGACCACCTTACCAACAATGTTTATAAAGGGACTATGGAACGATGGGCAGATTTCTATAAAAATGTTTTTGGATTTACTGAAGTGCGATACTTTGATATCAAAGGTGTAAAAACTGCACTTATTTCTTATGCACTTGCAAGTCCTTGTGGAACTTTCTGTATTCCTATTAATGAAGGGAAAGATGACAATAACAATCAAATAGATGAATACCTTGATCTTTATGATGGTCCAGGTGTTCAACATCTTGCCTTTAGAACAAACGATCTTGTTGGTTCTTGTGATTCATTAACTGGTTCTCATATTGAGACGCTTGATATTATTCCTGAGTATTACGATACCATTTGGAACAGAGTTCCTTGGGTAAAAGAAGACAAAAAAAGAATCCAACATCACCAAATCTTAGTGGATAGTCAATCACATAATACTTATTTGTTACAAATATTTACTAAAAATCTTTTTGGTCCAATTTTTATTGAGATGATTCAAAGAGAAAATGACAAAGGTTTTGGAGAAGGGAACTTTACCGCACTGTTTGAATCAATAGAGAGAGACCAAGAAAAACGTGGTGTTATTTAAACTTACACCTATGAATAATAAGAATATTTTATAGAGAAGGGAAACAGATGAAGATTAAAAAAATACATCATGTTGCATATAGATGTTTAGATGCAAAAGAAACAGTAAATTGGTATAACATTCACTTAAATATGGATTTTGTACTGGCAATTGCTGAAAATGAAGTGCCTTCTACTAAAGCACCAGATCCTTATATTCATGTTTTTTTAGATGCAGGTGCAGGGAATATTTTGGCATTTTTTGAAATACCTACTTATGATGACCCCATAGTAGATCCAAATACTCCTGATTGGGTTCAACATATTGCTTTTGAGATTGAGTCTTATGAGGATTTAGTGGAAACCAAAGAAAAGTTAGTCAAAAGTGGTATCGAAGTAGTGGGTCCAACAGATCATAATTTATTTAAATCTATTTATTTCTTTGATCCCAATGGACATCGCTTGGAGCTTGCTGTAAATGTTGGAAGTGATGAAAAAAGAAAAGAAAGTTTGGCAAAACTAGATCGTATCAAATGGGATATGTTAGAAGAGTGGTCTAGGACAAAAAGAGCTCCTGAACATGCGAAGTGGTTACATGAGGATGAGTTTTCAGGTGAGAAAAAATGAAACTGGCATCTTTAAAAAATGGAACCAGAGATGGTATGTTGGTTGTAGTGAGCAGGGATTTAACAAAATGTGTGGAAGTACACAGTATTGCACCCACTTTACAATTTGCTTTGGATTATTGGAGAATAAAAGAGCCAATACTTAAAGAAATTTATAAAAAATTAAATGACAATGATTTGGAAGATATAAAAGTCTTTGATGAAAGACTCTGTGAGTCACCACTGCCAAGAGCATATGCATGGACAGATGGTTCAGCGTATCTCAATCACGTAGAGTTGGTACGAAAAGCAAGAAATGCGGAAGTCCCAGAGTCTTTTTATACTGATCCTTTGATGTATCAGGGAGGTTCTGATAGTTTTATAGGCCCTAAAGATGATATTGAGCTGGAATCACTTTCTTGGGGTGTTGATTTTGAAGGCGAGGTAGCTATTATTACAGATGATGTACCTATGGGTACATCTGTTGAAGATGCTTGCGAACATATTAAGTTATTGATGCTTGTGAATGATGTGTCTTTACGAAATTTGATTCCCCCTGAACTATCAAAAGGATTTGGGTTTTTACACTCAAAACCTTCTTGTTCTTTCTCCCCTGTGTGTGTAACACCTGATGAGTTAGGCGATAGCTGGGAAAACTCAAAAGTAGATTTACCTTTAGCTGTTCAATATAACGAAGATTTATTTGGCAATCCAAATGCTGCCAATGATATGACCTTTTCATTTTCAGATTTACTTTCCCATGCAGCAAAAACAAGAACCTTATGTGCAGGTTCCATAATAGGTTCAGGAACTGTATCCAACAAACTGGATGGTGGAGCAGGAAAAACTATACAAGAGGGTGGCCGTGGTTACTCATGTATAGCAGAAATTAGAATGATTGAAGTGATTAATAAAGGTGAAGTAAAAACACCTTTTATGGACTTTGGTGATACAGTTAAAATATCTATGAGTGATAAGAATGGAAATTCTATTTTTGGATCCATTGAACAAACGCTCGTTAAATATGAAAAAGAGTAAGATAATAAATAAAATATACAAAGCTGTTATAGATAAAGGATAGAGCATCGAAAATTTTTTAACAATAGACCCAAAAGACACCCATGCAAAAACAATATACAGTTATTTGGTCAGTGCAGTAGCTTCCAGACCCATTGCATTTGCAAGTACCATTGATAAAGAAGGGAATGTAAATCTATCTCCTTTTAGTTTTTTTAATGTATTTAGTGCTAATCCTCCTATTATGATCTTTTCACCAGTGAGAAGAAGCGTGGACAATACCATAAAAGACTCTTTAAAAAATGTATATGATGTGAAAGAAGTGGTGATAAATATTGTCAATTATAATATGGTGCAACAGATGTCACTAAGTAGTGCTGATTACCCATCAAACATCAATGAGTTTGACAAATCAGGTTTGACCATGCTGGAGTCAGATTTAATAAAACCGTATAGAGTGAAAGAATCCCCTGTACAATTTGAGTGTAAAGTTCTAGAAATAAAAAAGCTGGGGGATAAGGGCGGTGCAGGAAACTTGGTCATTTGTGAAGTGGTAAAAATACACCTCAATGAAGATATCTTGTTAGATAACAATATGATTGATCCTCATAAAATTGACCTAGTAGCAAGGGCAGGTGGTAACTATTACTCAAGAGTAGCTGATGGATATTTTGAGATTCCAAAACCCTTTTCAAAGTTGGGAATGGGATTTGATAATCTTCCTAGTGAGATTAAAAACAGCACAGTTTTAAGTGGAAATGATTTGGGAAAATTGGCAAGTCTTGATATTCTTCCTAGCATAAGTGAGAGCGATTTATTTAAAAAAGAGAACTCAATTGTAATTGATGGAAGTGCCTCTCATGTACTGGCAAAACAGTATTTAAAGAATGATGAAATTGAAAATGCTTGGAAAATACTTCTGTAGTAAAAATTAAAACAATCAAAAAATAGACAAAATAAATGAAGGATAATAATGAAGTTTAATAAAGTTTTAGACAATTGTAAAATATATGAAGCGGGTAAACCAATCGAATTGGTAGTTCGTGAATATGGTGTTGACCCAAAGGATATCATAAAATTGGCTTCGAACGAAAACCCTTATGGAACATCACCAAAAGTAGTGAAAAGAGTTCAAAGTTTGGCACAAAATATGTTTATGTATCCAGATGATTCTATGTATGAACTAAAAGAAGCCTTGGCTTCTAAATATGAAGTGGAAAGTGCCAATATTATTGTGGGTGCTGGAAGTGATCAAATATTAGATTTTTGTATCAAAGCCAAATGTAATGAAAACTCAAAAATGCTTATGAGTAAAACAACCTTTGCCATGTATGAAATATATGGAAAACAAACAGGATGCCAAATCATAAAAACTGCTGATGATGAGCACAACTTAGAACAGTTTTTAGACTTGTATAAAAAAGAAGGCGCAGACGTTATCTTTTTATGTTTACCCAATAATCCTTTGGGTGAATGTTTGGATAAAAAAGATGTGTATAAGTTCTTAGAGCAAATTGATGAAAATACTTTAGTTATTGTTGATGGAGCTTATCAAGAATATGCTTCTTTTAAAGACAAGAACAAAGAAATTAAACCACAAGATTTAATTTTAAAGTTCCCAAACAGTATTTATTTAGGTACTTTTTCAAAAGCTTATGCCTTGGGTGGAATGAGAACTGGATATGGAATCGCACAAAAAGAAGTCATAAAAAGTATGCATAAGTTACGGCCTCCTTTTAATATTACTAACCTATCATTGGCTGCAGCTATTGAAGCACTCAAAGATGAAATCTTCGTACAAGACTCAATAAAGAAGAACTTTATTGAGATGAAAAGATATGAAGAGTATGCAACAAAAAATTCTTTCTCATATATTGAATCGTATACAAACTTTATCACTTTAAAATTTAACAATATGTTAATCTCAAGTGAAGTAGCACTTAACTTATTAAAAAGAGGGGTGATTATTAGAGATTTAAGTTCTTATGGTGTAAATGCTATTCGAATTACTATAGGATCAGAGGAACAAAATACACAAGTATTTAGAATCTTAGATGAGGTTTTAGAAGAGTACAGAGTAAGTGAAACTGTATAAATAATCTTTGTGACAACACCTAATTACTCCTAATATTATAGTAACTTTAAAGCATATTTCAATCTCTCCTTAAAATGAATATTGAGTTGAGAGATTGTAAGACTTTAATTTTTAATTGGCATAGTCCATTTGCTCTCAGAATTTTGAGTGTAAGTAAAAAGTTAGTAAGGCTTCTAAACTGACGATGTAAAGATTAAATGATATTTTTAGCCATATTAAGGGAAGTAGCTTCAGCTATGAAACAAGTTTATAACCTTTATTATGGAAATTTTTTAAAATATTTGGCGGAAGTTTCTTTTTGATATTTCTAGTGAATAGTCTCATTGCATTTTGAGAAACGTTTTTTTCTTTATCCCATAAAGTAGTAGTCATCTTTTTATAGGTGATAATTCTGTCATTGGATAATAACATCTTTAAAAAAAGCACTTCTTTTTTAGTTAATTGAAAATCTTGATCGGGTGCATTAATACTTGAATTATTTTCATCAAAAAACCATAAAGGAGTTATTTCATGTTTTTTAATTGAATTAAAATTATTCAAAAACTCATCTAAGGTATTGACTAAGAAATCTTTATGCAAAGATTTTGAGATTTGAAGTTGAATTGTATTTTTATCATTTTTGTAAATAATTTTAATATTGTTGTGTTTACATCTTAATTTATCTGCAATATTAGAATCAATACCTGCAATATTTATTTTAATATGTTCGTTCATATGATATTCCTCGTATTTAAAAAAGAATTAGAATGAAACCAAAGTACAATAAATCATCGTAATATGTTCCATTATTCAGTGGTTTCAGCTAAGATTCTTCTTTAAAAAAAAATAAAGTAAAATTACTCTTAATTTATAAGTAATTTTTTTCCATAACCAATAAATTCATCCATTTGTTTTTTTGGGACCATATCTCCACCTGTTGTCCAGGCAATATGGGTAATATTATTTAATTTGTCCTCTAAATTATGCTCTATTAGATAATCTTTTTGTGATAAAATATTTTTTATACCTTGAATCCCAGCTGTTGCTGATGGTTCAAGTGTTAAACCTTCAGTTTGGTATGTCAAAGCCAGTAGTTCAAACATAGAATCATCACTTAGTGTGTAACAGCCATTGATTAAATGCTCTAAGGTCTTACCTACAAATCCAGATGGTCTTCCAACTGCTAAACCATCAGCTTGGGTTTGATTATCAATTCCCAAGTTGTTTATTGAAATTTTGTCATGTAAACCGGTGTAAAGACCAGTAAACATTGCTGGAGAATGAGTAGGTTCTGCAAAAAAACAGTGTACGTTATTCTTAAATACTGTTTTTAAACCCCAGCTTATTCCCCCTGGTGCTCCTCCTACTCCACAAGGTAAATAAACAAATAAAGGGTTTTGTTTATCCACTATAATATGTTGATCTTTTAGTTGTTGTTCCAATCGCAAAGCTGCAACGGCATATCCCATAAATAAATCAAGGGAGTTCTCATCATCAATAAAGTGACAAAATTCATTTCCTTTGGCGGTCATTCTTCCTGCCGTTACCGCTACTTCATAATCACCTTTATGTTCAATTACTGTGACTCCAATGTCTCTTAATTTGTCTTTTTTCCATTTCTTGGCATCACTTGACATATGAACAGTGACTTTAAAGCCAATCTTTTTACTCATAATACCAATGGACAAACCAAGGTTACCCGTTGAACCAACTACAATTGAATATTTTGAAAGCTCTTTTTTACAAGCCTCATTGGTTAAAATACTGTAATCATCACTTACTGAAATTAATTCCTTTGACAATGCTATTTTTTCAGCTAGTTTAAGTATTTCATAAAAACCACCACGGGCTTTAATTGCCCCTGATATAGGTAGTTGATGGTCACATTTTAAATATAAATTTCCAGGAAGTGTCATCTTGAAATGTTGGGATAATTTATTTTGTAAAGTATCTACTTTTAATAATTTTGATTCAATAATTCCATTATTCTTTAACTCAGAAAAAACCTCAGATAAGAAAGGCTCAAAACGATTTAATCGTTGAGAACTTTCTTCTAAATCTTTTTTATTTATAGATAAGTTATTTAAAGATTTTTGAGCATCTTTAAGTTTTGGATTGGCCCAAAATAAAGGTTCTGTATTCATAAGGGTCAATAACAAAGGATGTGACTCGCACCATTTGGATAAAGATATATTTTCAATTAAGGTTTGAGATAATAAATTATTTTTTAATGTTTCCACAAAAATTCCTTGTTTAAAGTTTGATGAAAATTATATAATAAATTTTGGGAAAATATTAATCCCAAAACTCATTATTCATTATTAAATTACACTTAACGTTTATATTCTTTAGTAAAGTATCTGTTTGTTTCAGACGAAATCACTTTAGATAATAACAACAACGCAATCAAGTTTGGAATGGCCATTAATCCATTTGCCAAATCTGAGAAGTTCCAAACAAGCCTTAATTCTAAAACCGAACCTACCATAACAAACGCAATAAATACTACACGGTATATCTTAATTGAGCGATCTCCAAATAAGAACTCAAATGATCTCTCACCATAATATGACCAACCCAAAATGGTTGAGTAGGCAAATAGAACTGTGGCAATAATTACAATAGTTGATCCAAAATCACCCAAGAAATATTCAAAACTTCTAAGTGTCAAATCTCCTGCTCCATTTCCTTCTAGCCAAACTGGAGCCATTAAAATAATAACTGCAGTCATTGTACAAACTACAAGTGTGTCAATGAATGTTTGTGTCATTGAAACCAAGGCTTGCTTCACTGGATCATTTGTTCGAGCTGCAGCTGCAGCTATTGGTGCAGAACCAAGACCTGACTCATTTGAAAAAACACCTCTCGCAATTCCAAAACGAATGGCTGCAGCTACTGCTGCTCCTACAAATCCACCTGTTGCAGCAAAAGGAGAAAACGCATGATTAAAAATAAGACCAAATGCATCTGGAACTTTATCAAAGTTTAGTACAATAATAATAAGTGCTGTGGACAAATACATTGCAATCATAATAGGAATTAAAAATGATGTTGTTTTACCAATAGATTTAACACCTCCTACAATAACAATAGCTGTAAGAACTAAAAGAATCACACCTGTAATCCATGTTGGAAATTCGAATTGAGAAAACAAAGCACTTGCAACTGCATTTGATTGGGTCATATTTCCTATACCAAAAGAAGCAACTACAGCAAAAAATGCAAAAACCATACCAAGTTTTGGCATATTTAAGCCATTGGTTAAATAATACATTGGTCCACCTTTGAACCCATTCTCACCATGTTCTCTATATTTTACAGCAAGTACTGCTTCAGAGTATTTAGTTGCCATTCCCACAAGTCCAGTAACCCACATCCAAAAAACAGCACCAGGACCACCCATAGTAATGGCCGTTGCGACGCCAACAATATTACCAATACCAACAGTAGCAGCAAGTGCAGTCATAAGTGCAGCAAACTGAGAAATGTCCCCATCTGCTTTTTCATCTTTTGAAAAGATCAATTTTAAGGCATGCCCCATCGCCCAAAACTGCATTCCTTTTAACCTAATTGTCAAATATAGTCCAGTCCCCACCAATAAAATTAACATAGGTGTTCCCCATACAAACGATGATGCGGCTGACATCATTTTTTCTAAAGTTTCCATTTCTCTCCTTTTATATTTAAAAGAACTAATTTAAAGTAAAAAAGTATAATTCTTTTTCTTTGATTGGAGTATTAACTTCAAATCTTGGTTATCGCACTTCACTATTATTAAGTGCAAAAGTTAAGATTCTAAGTTAGTACTTGAATCACCAAATAGCATTATTAATACGCTATTATATGTGCTTTAATAAAGCGAACTTTAGTTCGATTTATATATATTTTAATATTAAATCAAAACATGTAAATCCATTCTAAAATACAAAAGGGGCACAAAAGTATCAAAAAACAATAATAAACAAATCTTTTAATGTCACTAAGTTACATAATTTACTTTTCTCAACCTTGATAGAATCACGAAAAAAGTTGAACATCAAGATTATTTTTGTTAGATTTATCTTTTAACATCAAATTACCTACACTTTTTCCTATGGCTGGGCCAAAAGTTACCCCTAACCAACCAAGTCTTGTTGCGTGAATTAAATTTGAATAAGTATCATCAAAACCTATTAGGAGCATATCAGTTGGAGTGAGTGGCCTAAAATCTGACCATTCAATACTACTTTTAATCTCAAAAGGATTGGAATACAAGGCTAGATTTTTATGGATGCTATCAATTTGTTTTTTAACAATATTTGACATATCTGAACCTGCTTCTTCTATGATACTTTTAGTATTTTCTAGAGGTTGAATGGTTTGTTATTTGATATCCTCCTCTGCAAATTCACCTGTACTAATATCAATAGGAAGTTGACCCGATATAAATATCATGTATCCTTGTTGTATTGCTTGGGAATATGGTCCTATTGCACTGGGTGATTTATTTGTATTTATTGCTTTCATATGTTTTCCTTTTTATAAGTAAATTATTTTTGTATAATATAATAATTTATTATTATTTTGACAAATTTATCATTTTTCTCTATAATAATTATTCCAATAATAAGAATAAATTACAATATATAGGTGGTATTATGAATATTGAAGTTAAAAAGTTTATCCCCATTGCAGATTTTTTAAGTAAAGCAATAGGTGAGAATACAGAAATCTTAATACATGACTTCACTTCTTACCAGGAGTCAATTGTACATATAATCAATGGACACATCAGTAATAGGGCAGTAGGTGATTCAATCACAGATTTAGTTTTAGAATTTCTTAAAAATGAATCAAAAGGTGATACACAATATTTATGCAATTATAATTCTAAGACCAATAATAATAAAGTTTTATATTCTTCTACTTTTTTTATTCGAGATGAAAAAAATGATGTTGTTGGAGCTTTATGTTTAAATTCTGATTATTCTGAAGTTGAGAAATCCTTCTCAGTAATATCTTCTTTTCTTCCAAACTTTTTCAATCATAAAGTCAATAGTGACAAAACAATCGTAAAAGAAAATTTAAGCAGTGATGCTCAACAAATGACTTTGAATAAAATAGATGCAGTTGTGGCTGAACTTGGGATTACTCCTAATAGAATGAGTATTGATGAAAAAACAAAAATTATTTCTGAGTTACATGATTATGGAGTATTTATGTTAAGAGGTTCAGTCCAAGAAGCTGCGAACAAACTCTCTATGTCTGAACCTTCTGTCTATAGATATATTAAAAAAATTAAAAATGATAACAATCTCTAATGTCAAACTTCTTTTTATTGCTGTTGCTAAAAAGAAGTTCTTCTAAATTTAAATCAATTCCAGTCTAATTTCATAGACACTAATGTTAAGAGAATTTTAATATGGTCATTTTAAACTTCTTAAGCTTTGAAAATTTCGTTATAACACTCTTTATTTCGAATCATAACAATGATAATTGCAAAAACAATAAATGCAGCAGCCCCAATTCCTAATGGGTCTAAAAATAAATGTGATAAAAGTGCATTCAACATGACGGGCATGACAAGTACTGCCATTAAGGAAGTAAATTTATTACTTAAAAATGAAATTCCTGCAAGTATTTCTATTATTGCACTAATTGGAAATATATAACCAGTTTTATACAATGCTCCCATAAATTCTCCCATGATTGGCGTCATTTCTGGCATTGGCATAAATTGTAAAAATGTATTTGAACCAAACATAACTAATAATAAACCTGTAATAACTTGAATTCCTATAAATATTTTTTCTTTCATCTCTTTTCCTTTTGAAGGAGCTTAACTCCTTTGTTTGTTGAGATAAGTTTAACAGTTAAAAAGAAGAAATGAAAGAGCAAAAAATCGTAAAAATATGCAAAAAATCGGAATAAGGCTTATCTTTGAAATTTAAGACGGTAGGCTTTTGGACTAAGGCCTTGATAACGCTTGAAGAATCTTCCAAAATCAGAGCTATTGGCAAAATATAAAGA
>ERZ724576.6-NODE-6-length-17939-cov-3.304626_pt1 | contig 17939 bp, 15 predicted proteins | sample MGYA00375870_ERZ724576 | MGnify/ENA primary metagenome ERZ724576 (study PRJEB28725, sample SAMN03264851) | marine sediment metagenome | biome: marine pelagic biome; feature: marine oligotrophic desert; material: marine snow | place: Pacific Ocean:North Pacific...
CTTCATAGGTTCCTTTACTTAATGCATAATCATGATTTTGTGTGTCATTTCTCTCAGAAGGTCTGTGAATTAAATAAGCATCGGTGAACCCTCTATTTTTTGTAGTATGCAACTCTCGTTGGTAAATACTTGCGTCAAATTTACCTTCATAATAATCATCAATAGCACTTCTGTACGCATATGCAGTTACTGCTGCATAATAAGGAGATTTTGTCCGTCCTTCGATTTTAATAGAATCAATTGCCCCAGAGTCTAGTATCTCATCTACTGCTGAAGCCATATTCATATCTTTTGCATTAAAGATATAAGTACCCACATCTGGATCTTCTTCCAACCTAAACAATGTCCCGTGATCACCTTCAGCATATAAAGTATATTCAAATCGACAGTCATTTGCGCAACTTCCTCTATTTGGAACTCTCCCCATTTGTACAGCACTTACTAAACATCTTCCACTATATGCAAAACACATAGAACCATGTACAAAAATTTCTATTTCTAAATCTGGTAAATGTTCTTTAATATTCATAACATCTTTAAGAGATATTTCTCGAGCAGCGATTATCCTTCGTACTCCCATGTCATAAAAAACTTGAGCATCTAAATAATTCATAACATTAGCTTGAGTGGATAAATGAATGGGAATTTGAGGAGCCAATTCATTACACAATCGAACAACTCCAGGAGAAGCCACAATTAATGCATCTGGCTCTAATGCAGCAATTGTAAGAATATGTTTTTTTAATAAATTTAGTTGAGCATTAAATGGAAAACCATTAATAGTCACATAAACTTTTTTTCCACGAGCATGTGCATAATCAATCCCTTCTTTGAAGGTTTCCATTGTAAATTCTTTTCCACTTCTAATTCTTAAGCTAAAATGACTAACTCCACCATATACTGCATCTGCACCGTAAGCAAATGCTATTTTTAATTTTTCTAAATTTCCTGCTGGACTTAGTAGTTCAACTTTCTTCATTCGTATTCCTTGTGGTCTTCCACATGTATTTTTCGTATTGTATCTTACTTTTGTTATGAAGAAGTTTTAGTCAATTAGTTAAGATTTTTTTTGAAATTTAATTTAAGAGAATATAGATTTAAAATAGTAAAGGCTTTATGATTAGGTAAAACAAACCTAATCAATTTTTGTTCTATCATTTAAAAGATTTCTCTGAGAAGTTTTCACAGCTAAAAATCTTACAAAAAATAAAAAGATAATAATACCAGAAAGAATCAATAAATTAATATTAATACTGTTAGACATCACTTGATCAATACTAACAAAAGTCACATCATTAATTTTAACAACATTAACAATAAATTCTCTCAAAGTTAATATAATAAAAGCATCTACAAGTAAAGATATAATTACTCTTTGTTCTCTTATATAATTTGCAACAGCACGAACAATCTCAAGGAAGATTATAAAATAAAGCATATGAATAATAAATTGAATCAATGAGTTTGTGAATAGAGCAAAAACAAACAACCCAGTTGCAACAATTAATTCAATATACAACTTTTCTTTGTAAAATTTTTGTAAAATATTTTTCATATTATGTCACCTTTAACAATTGATATAATAAACAGCTCCGCATTCTACAGAAAAAAATTTAAGTAAAAGTAAAAACGCTACTTTTACTTAATAGTTCAAGTTTTATGATTCGTAAGCACGTGCTCCTATATTTCCATATCTGTGATATGAGTGAGAGATAGATTGTTCTTCAAAATAGTTTAAAAGCTCTAATCTCCCTTCCATCATTGGTTTTTGTCGTACAATAAAGGTCACTGTTTTAGCAGCTTCTGCAAATACGATACTGGGAACTTTTTCAGTATTTGAATAAATTACTCTTTCAAAGTTTTTAACAGTTTTTACAAAAGCGTTATCGTCTTCTTCAATTAAATGGTCATTATTCTCAAATAGAGCAGTAGAGTTATTTAAAAATTGTTTTACAATTTCATTGTTATTTATAGATACTGTAAAATTAACTTTTGAGACTCTAGCAGCTAATATTCGAGATACAATATCAAAGACAGAATCAAAAGTTTCAACTCTAATTACTATATTTTTTAAGGGAATATATTTAAAGTGATTATCTTCTCCTCTAACATTTGAATAGTCTTTTTCTTGAGAGAATTCATTTTCATAATTTTCTAAATACGATTGTAAAGCAGATGCAAGTTTTGCCAAATCTTCACTTTTATCATTTTTAGCTTTACAAATATCAATAAACGATACCAAATCATTGTTATATTTTTTAGATGTAACAGGTAATTTTGTCTCATTAAACTCAACAAACTGAGTCAAATAATTATAAAATCCAGCTTTTCTTCCAGCGCCAATTGCAGATTTTCCCATTCCACCAAATGGTTGTCTCATAACAATAGCTCCTGTTGTTCCTCTATTCACATAAAGATTCCCAGCTTTTAAATTTGCTTTCCAATATGAAACTTCTCTTTCATCTAAAGACTCAATTCCTGAAGTTAAACCATAACCTGTATCATTAACTATCTTAATGGCATGTGATAGGTTACTGGCTTTGACAACAGACAATACTGGACCAAATAATTCATTCATATGACAAAAAGAACCCTCTTTTACACCCCATTTAATTCCTGGTTTTAACAAGTAAGGATTGTTATCCACATATTCAGGTTTTAAAGCCCAAGACTCATTATCGTCTAAAGAGTTAATGGCTTTTTCTAAGTTACCAGATACTTTATTTGCAAGTGTTCCAATTCTATTTTTAAAATCCCAAATAGATCCAACACTCATAGAATTTGCAGTATCAATTAATGCTTTTTTGAAGTTGGCATCATTATATACTTCATCTTCAAGTACAAGTAAAGAGGTTGCACTACATTTTTGACCTGAGTTTCCAAAAGCACTTTGACACACATTTTTAACGGCTTGTTCTCTATCTGCCATATTCGTTACGATTGTGGCATCTTTTCCACCGGTTTCAGCAGTTAAGAATAAATCAGGTCTTGTTTCCAACATTGAATAGGCAGTGTCTTCACCCCCTGTTAAAATAACAAAGTCTACATCTTTATTTGAAATTAAATGCTTACCAGCTAATGCTCCTGGACAAGGAACAAATTGCAAAATATTTTTAGATATTCCAGCATCCCAAAAACATTTGCACATTTCATAAGTACATAATGCAGCCACTGATGCTGGTTTAATGATTACAGTATTTCCAGCTGCCAGTGTTGCAGCAATTCCACCAAGAGGAATAGCAATAGGAAAATTCCAAGGAGGAACAACAACACCTACACCTTTGCCAGTAAATTCTAAGTTTTCAAATCTGTCAAAGTATTGTGCGCTATGTGCATAAAACTCGACAAAGTCAACGGCTTCAGATACTTCAACATCTGTTTCAGTAAATACTTTTCCCACTTCAGCAGCAGCTACTCCAATGAGGTCATCTCTTCTCTCTCTCACTTTTATAGCCACTCGTTTTAAAACTTCGTGTCTTTGTTTATGGGTTTTGGTTCTCCAACCATCAATATCCGCTACAGCGATATCAACTGCTTTTTGCAAATCTTGGGCAGTTGCATTTGCAAATTTACCAGCAAGAACACCATTTTTAATTTGACATTTATCAATAGCTTCTGTAATGTCTCTATTATCAACTAAATCTTGTCCACCCACAACAACAGGAGCTACAGTATGATTGCTATGTTTTGTAAACTTCCATTTTTTAACAATATTTGCTGCCCATTCATGATTTTTAGGAAGAATAAAATCAGTATCAGCCTCAGGGTGATATGCGTTAGTATCATAAGATGAGTTAGAAAAATCATTCCATTTTTCATCAACTCTATTTTGAACTCTTTTAGATCCAACTAGAGAAGTTTTTTCACTTTCAAAAGATTCTACAAATAGATCTTTTTGTTTAATCCAATCAGTACTTCCAACAGTAAGACCAAAAGAGTATCGAATAAAGTTAGCAGGACCTGTATTTTCATCCAGTCTTCGCACCAAATATGCAATGGCATTGGTAAATTGCTCTTTTGAAGCAGTTGGAGCATATAAAATCACTTCTTTAGAGATTTCTTTAATTGCTAGTCGTGCAGACTCACTCATACCTTCTAACATTTCTAGAGTATGGAATTCACTTGTTTTATTCACATCAGCAACAACTGTAGCAAAAGCCAATTCAAATAAGTTATGAGAAGCTGTTCCTATGTGAACATAGGGAGCATTTTCTTTTTGAAGAGCATATCTTGCCATTCTTTTATAATTTGAGTCTGTATCGGTTTTTTGGGTATACGTCACCATTTCCCAATGTTTTTGAGAGGCTTCAGTTTCTTCCATTTCCATATTAGCCCCTTTTACAAGTCTAATTTTAATAGGAGCGCCACCATTTTGTACTCTATTTCTTGCCCAATCTGTTAGTTCTTTTTGCCAAATAAAAGAATCTGGAAGATAGGCTTGGAGTACTATTCCTCCATAGAAGTTTTTAAATTCTGGTTTTTCTAGGGTTCTTTTAAAGACTTCAACAGTAATTGCTAGATCTCTATATTCTTCCATATCTAGGTTGATAAATTTGTTCTCTTGTGTACCATCTTGTTTAATATAAGGATGTTTAACAGCTTGAGTATATACTTTGGTTAATTTCTCTACTAGAATTTCAACTGTATTTTCAAAATCAAGTGCATTGATTTGAGAAAAAATAGTTGAAATTTTAATTGAAAGGTAATCAATATTAGGGTTAGCTAAAGCGTTTAGGTATTTCTCCATTCTCTCATCTGCTTCTTCTTCCCCAAGGACTACTTCTCCAATTAAATTGATATTTACTCGTGTACCTTCACTTTTTCTTTTAAGCAAATGTTCATTAAAAGGTTTATCTTCCCCTTTAATAACCACTGTTTTTGTATCTTCTCTAATTTGATTAACGAACATTGGAACACTTAAATTGGGTAAAAACTTTCCAAAGTTTTGGAAAAACCACAATAAAGTTTTATCTTTTGTTGTAAAAAAATGTGCCATTCCATGTTTTTCTAATAGAAAAATAATTTGGTTGGCAATTCTTGCATTTGAATCTGCTCTGAAACACTGATCCATTAACTCAATTAAAAGAGCTTTGTCTTTTGGATGCTCTAACATTTTATTCATTTTTACATAAAACTCTTTATCATAATCACTGACTAATTCCGTCGCTCTGTTTTGCCATTTCTCAGCTAATGTTACTGCTGTTTTTATGTGTTCTTGTTCGTTATTCATTATTATAATATCCTTAAATTAATTAGATACGTAGCGATATCAAAGATATCAAAGAGAAGCATAACCGCCAGATATACTCCTCAACTACTTTTGTTACTTATTTATTTATTGTAAAACTTTTGATAAGAACTGTTGTGTTCTCTCTTTTTTCGGATTCACAATCACCTGTTCTGGAGTACCTATCTCTTCTATTACACCCTGATGAAAGAATGCTACTTTATCTGATACTTCTCTTGCAAAGGCAATCTCATGGGTAACACAAATCATTGTCATCCCTTCTTTTCTTAACAATCTTAAGGTATCAAGTACTTCTCCCACGAGCTCTGGATCAAGAGCTGATGTAATCTCATCGAACAACATATACTCAGGCTCCATTGCCAATGCTCGGGCAATTGCTAACCTTTGTTGTTGTCCTCCTGACATTCGAGTAGGAAACTCTTTGAATTTATCACCTAACCCCACATGATCTAATTGCTCTTTTGCAATCTTTTCTGCTTGCTCTTTTGATTTTCCTAGTACTATTTGAGGTGCTAAAGCTGCATTTTCTAATACTGTTAAATGTGGGAAAGAATTCCATTGTTGAAAGACCATTCCAATTTTTTGTCTTAAGGTATTAATATTGGTACTTTTATCATGAACTGAAATTCCATCTACCAATACTTTTCCACTTTGGATATTTTCAATGGCATTAACACAATAAAGCATTGTTGATTTTCCTGAACCAGACCCTCCAATGACACTTAGAACTTCTCCCTTTTGAACTGTTAAATCAATCCCTTTTAAAACTTCTAAATCTCCGAACGATTTATGTACTTTTTGTAACTCAATCATACTTTTAACTTCCTTTCTAAATGCGCTGCATACAATGAAATAGGATATGAAATAATAAAATAAAAGACCCCTACTCCAATCAACAATAAAAGAGCTTCTTGTGTTTTAGAAATTAACTCTTCTGTGGTTTTTAATATCTCCAAGTATCCAATTACAGATACCAATGCTGAATCTTTAATAACAGATAACACAATACTAATCCAAGATGGAAATACTGCTCGTAAGCCTAGAGGAAAGACGATATATCTATAGTCTTGCCAATAAGTCATTCCCAAAGATCGTGCTGCTCTTCTTGTGGTTTGTGGTACGGAATCAATTCCAGCTCGAACTACTTCTGTTACAAAGGCAGCTGTGTACGCTGACAATACAATAGCACCAACCCAGAACACTGAAATATCTATTTCTAAAATTCCCATAAAGGCATAAAAAAGAATAAATTGAATAATTAAAGGCACTGATCGTAAGATATCAAGAAATCCACTTACAAATACATTTGTAATAGCTCCTGTAGTACTTTTAATCCATCCAAAAATAACTCCAAAGAATGTTCCAATTACGATAGCTGTTACTGAAATATAAACAGTTCTCTCTAGACCTTCTAGTAAAAATATCAAATCATAGTAAGTCAACGTTGATTCTTTAATGCTGGTATAAGCTTGAAATATTACAAAGAATGCAATGGCAGCATAAACGATATATTTTGTTTTTATTTGACTCATGCTACATCTCCTCTAAATAATTTATACGATAATAATTTTGATCCAAGTAATACCATTTTTGCAATAACAAAGTACATAACTGCAGCTACCAGATAAAACTCAAAGGTTCTAAAACTCAAGGACTGTAATTGATCTGTTTTACCTGTTAACTCTAACATCCCAACTAAGGTACCTAAAGAAGTCATTAATATTGACCAAATCATTTGGTTTGTCATTGGGTGATATACTATTCTTAATACTTGAGGTAAGATAATATACCTATAGGTCTGAAACATTGTCATTCCAAGAGATCTTGAAGCAGATATCTGTGTTCTTGAAATTGCAGAAAATCCACCTCTTAGTGTTTCCGCTAAGTACCCTGCATTATTAAAAATTAATGCAGCCAATACAGCAATATAAGGACTTAAGTGTATTCCAAATGCGCCTAAACCAAAGTAAGCCATATAGATTTGAAATAGTGCGGGTGTATTTCTTGCAATTTCTATCCAAATAACTGCTGGTGTTCTAAATAACTCATTATTTGAATCTTTTCCCAAAGCTAAAAATACTGCAATTGTTAAACCCACAATCATAGAAATTACTGCAACTTCAAGTGTAACCAATGCTGCACTTAACATTTCTGGAAATACATTCCAAACCGTAATCCAATGAAATGTATAATCAATATCAAACATGAATAATCCTTATATTGGTGTATTCATTCAAGGGAAGATCCCCTTGAATAAAAGAATTAATAATAAATTCCATCTACTGTTAATTTTCTCACTGGACTATTTCCGTAGAACATTTTATTTAGTTCTTCGTATCTACCAGTTCTTATTTGTTGATGAATAAATAAGTTCATGTAGTTAATCATTCCATACTCTGTTCTTTTTACAATAATAGAAACAAAGTCATCATAATTTGGTACAAATGGACCTGCTTTATAATTTTTATATTTATCAAGTTTTAATAATTCTACAATTGTTGTATCTGTTGTAACGATTGCGTCTGCTTTACCTTGAAGAAGTGCTAAGTGTGTATCACTTTCTGATTTTGAAGAAAAGTAATTAGCTGAATCCCAACCCATACCTTTTGCATTTTTAAGAAATTCAGTTTCAGGAGTTGTACTTAATGCTGCAGTAATTTTCTTACCTTTTAAATCTGCAAATGTATTAATCCCAGAATCTTTTTTAACCATTACTTGCAATTTAAATACAAAGTAAGGAATTGAAAAACCTGCTGATTTTGCACGTGCTAAAGTATCTGATGTTGATCCAATTACCACATCAACTTTTCCTGCATTTAATGCTGGTAGTCTTTGTGCAAATGACATTGATTTAAGTTCTAACTCAACACCCAATGCTTTTGATAAGTCTTTACAATATTCTACATCAAATCCTGCTGGTTTATTTTTTGTATCTCGGTATCCCATTGGTGGAAAGTCTAATACAACTCCACATCTAATTTTACCTTTTGAGATAATCTTATCTAATTTATCTGCATTTGCACTTGTTCCTAATGCTAGTATTGCTACAGCTGTTACTGCTAATTTCTTCATTAATTTCATGTCTTCTCTCCTATAAAATTTCGTTCTAAGTCTCGTGACTCATACTATTTTCTTACACACTTAAACGATTCTTTCCTCCTTAGTTTAATATCGGCATAAATTCATTCTATTAATATCAATTTGTGTTTTTGTTTCAGTTAGTAAATCTGTCACAATTTTTCCAGTTGCAGGTCCTAGTGAAACACCCATCATCCCATGACCAGTAGCCACAACAAGATTTGAAATTTTACACTTGCCTATATAGGGTAAACCATCAGGTGAACAAGGTCTTAACCCTGCCCACATATCAACCATATCATTATTTTGGATATCTAAATCATTAATATAATTGTTTGCAGCATTTTTTATGTTATTGACTCTTCTTTTATTAATAGAGTTGTCATTGCCTGAAATCATCATTGTTCCTCCAAATCTCACATAGGAATCATAAGGAGTAACAGCTACCTTTTGTTCCACTAGTATCATTGGTGTTTTAAAATTCATTGCTAGATTTTTTTCAACTTTAAAAGAAAAACCTTTTCCTGCTTGCATTAAAAGATTTAAATCCAATTTACGTGCAAGTTCATAACTTAACACTCCAGAAGTTAAAACAAATTCATCGGCAGTTAAATAATCACCTTCAGTACTTAGGATGGATTCTATTTTATTGTTTTCAACTTGAAAATCTTTAATAGTGCAATTCTCATGAATTTTTACACCATTTTTTAAAAGATATTTTTTAATACTCATCATAAAATCATAAGGTTGAATTTGTGAATCGTCTTTAAAATATGAAGCACCAAGACAGTTAAAAGAAGCATTGGGTTCAATCTTTTTAACTTCATCTGTATTTAACATATGGGCATTTAGACCTAATTCATTTGCCATCTTTACAACATGTTCTTCTTCTTTTAATGAACTCTCTTTTTGACATAACATCAAAAGTCCATTTTGTTGTAAATCAAAAGCAAAATCATCACAATTATATAATTCTCTGTACAAGTCCAAACTATATAAATTGATATCTCTTAAAAAGTGTTTGTTTTCTTCCACATGTTTTTTGTTACAGTGTATATTAAAATTAATAATCCAACTTAATAATTTTAAATCAAGCCGTGGTTTTAAGAAAAAAGGAGAATTTGGATTTAACATCCAATTAATTCCTTTTTTCAAAATACCCGGATTTGGCAGTGTTTCAAAATGACTGGGTACTATTAGACCTGCATTCCCATAAGAACATTCTTGCCCCAGTTCACTTGAATCAAACAAAGATACGTCAAAGCCACTTTTATGTAAATAATAAGCAGAACAAATTCCCGAAATTCCGCCCCCAATTATTGCAACACTTTTTGACATCTAAATCACCTGAAATCCATGTGCATAGGGATCATCATCATCAATTGTAATGGTATTTAATCCAATAATTTTTGCCCAACCTTCAACAGAAGGAATTATGCCATCATAAGAGCCAACTTTAACTTCTTCAACAATTTCACCAATAAACTTTGAACCAATAAAACTTTCATGGATAAAGGTATCACCTTTTTTAAGTTTACCTTGAGAATACCATTGTGCCATTCTTGCAGATGTTCCCGTACCACAAGGAGATCGATCGATTGCTTTGTCTCCATAAAAAACTGCATTTCGTGCAGTTGAACTTTCATCTATTACAGATCCAGTCCACTCTATATGACTTAATCCACATATAGTTTCATTTAAGGGATGAACAAAATCATATCTTTCGTTTAGACTTTTTCGCAGTTGCGCACTCATAGAAATAAGCTGTCCAGCTGTAAAGTTTTCAATTCCAGAAAAATTTTCTTGAGGTTCAACGATGGCATAAAAATTTCCACCAAAAGCAACATCAACTTTTAAAGTTCCTAGAGTATCCGAGCTGATTTCTAAAGAAGTTGAATGTAAAAAAGAAGCTACGTTTACAATCTTTACAGATTTAACTCTGTTTTTTTCATCTCTATTATAAGTTGCAACCACTAAACCTGCGGGAGTTTCAATTCTCAAAATTCCTTCAGTTTTAGGTGTGACTATTTCTTTTTCAATTAACACAGTAACTGTACCAATAGTTCCATGTCCACACATAGGTAAACACCCACTGGTTTCTATAAACAAAATAGATACATCAAACTCATCACTACTGGCTTCATAAATGAGTGTTCCACTCATCATATCATGACCACGAGGTTCAAACATCAATCCACGTCTAATCCAATCAAACTGTTTTAAAAAGTGCTGTCTTTTTTCACTCATATTGACACCTTTTAACAAAGGAGCTCCTCCACAAACCACTCTAACTGGATTACCACAAGTATGTGCGTCTACACAAAAAAATGTTTTACAAGACATATTTTCTCCTAAACCTATTCTAAATAATAGTTAATCTAATAATTTTTTTTTAACTAATTTTGCAGCAGCCAAATCTTCTAAAGCATGACCAACAGATTTAAACAAAGTAATTTGTTCATGATTTTGTCGTCCTTCATGTTTTCCTCTTGTTAATTCAAATAAATCTGCATTTATATCTTCTATTGTAATTGTTCCTTCGTCTAAAGGAATTTTAATATCACCTGTTTCTTTGGTCGCCATTTGAGTATCAATAAAAATATCAACTTTTTTGATTAACTCATCATCCGCTTCTCTCATGTTTGGTTTATAAGCACCAACCAAATCAACATGTTGTCCCGCTTTTAAATTTTCACCAAAAACCAATGGTATCTGACTTAAAGTAGCGCAAGAAATAATATCAACTTGAGAAATTACCTCATCAATTCTCTCAACTGCATTGATATTAAAATCAGCTTTGAGTTCTTCTACTATTCGTTGAGCTTTGTTAATATCACGACCCCAAATGTAAACTTTTTTAATATCTCTCACACTTGAGTGAGCTTTTATTAACTCTACACTTAAAGCTCCAGTACCAATCATTAAAAGTGAACTGGCATCTTTTTTTGCCAAATAGCTACAAGCTAATGCGGAAGCTGCTGCAGTTCTCTTGGCTGTTAATGCTTTGCCTTCTATGATAGCTTCAACACCACCTTTTTGTGCATCCATCAATAAATACAAACCTTGAATCGAAGGCATGCCATATTTTGCATTATTAGGACTAACTGTTACAATTTTAACACCAAGTGATTCACTTTCTTCCCATGCAGGCATCAATAAAAGCGTTGAATCAATACCTTCTTTTGGGTTTTTAAAGTCGTGATGATGTCTTGAAGGAACTTTGATATCACTGATAAATGCTTCTTTTAAAGCATCTATCAATGAAGGATAGTCCAAAGTATCATTAATACTTTTAGTATCTATGAATTTCACACAGTACTCTTTGTATATTCACTATTAAGTAGTCTTTGTATGTTTAATGGATTTTCATCTTTCAGTTCATCTGGTAATATACTAGTTGGACAATCTTGGAAACAAACAGGCCTTACAAATCTTTTTATTGCTCCACTTCCAACAGAGGTAAATCTTGAATCAGTTGCAGCAGGAAATGGACCCCCATGTTGCATAGAGTGACAAACCTCAACACCAGTTGGTACACTATTAAACAATAATCTTCCACATTTATTTTCTAAGTTGTAAATCAAGTCAGAATATTGTGCAATTTCTTCAGCTTCTCCCATAACTGTTCCAGTTAACTGTCCTTCTAGACAAGATACTACTGCATCTAATTGTTTTGCATCTTCACACTCTACCAATAAAGAATATGGTCCAAAAACCTCTTCTTGTAATTTATGGTTATTAATAAACTCAACAGCATCAACGCTAGCAACCACTGGTTTACCTTCAGAAATAGAATTTTTTTCTAGAGATTGGGCAATGATAGAAATACCATGTTGTTTAATGGCTGCATCTTTGTTGGTTTCATAAGATTCTTGAATACCTCGGGATAACATAACTGCTGGTTTAGTACCAGTAATTTCTGTAGCTAAGTCTTTTTTAAACTCTTCAAGCTTTTCACTTTTAATAGCTAATATTAATCCAGGATTGGTACAAAATTGACCAGATCCTAATGTAATAGAGAAAGCATAAGAAGCTGCAAGTTTTTTAGTATCATTTAAAGCTGATGGTAAAAAGACACAAGGGTTTATACTTCCCATTTCTGCAAATACTGGAATTGGTGTTTTTCTTTTGTTAGCAATATCAAATAAATTCATTCCACCTAGTGTTGACCCAGTAAATCCAACAGCTTTAACAGCTTCATCCATTACGATTTGTTGACCAACTGTTCGTCCACTTCCATGAACCATACTAAATACTCCATTTGGCATATCACATTTTTTTACAGCTTTTATGATTGCACCAGCAACCAATTCAGAAGTTCCACTATGAGAACTATGTGCTTTAACAATCACCGGACACCCAGCAGCTAGTGCTGAAGCAGTATCTCCACCTGCACAAGAAAATGCTAGAGGAAAATTACTTGCTTCAAATACAGATACAACCCCAAGAGGTCTTAGCATTTTTCTTAAGTCATTTCGGGGGAGTGGTTGTCTATCAGGAAGTGCAGTATCAATACTGGCTTCTACCCAAGAACCATCACGTAAAAGAGTTGCGAACATTTTAAGTTGCCCAACAGTTCGTCCTCTCTCACCTTCAATTCTAGGTCGTGGAAGATTAGATTCACTCATTGTTCTCACAACCAACTCATCACCCAAATTCATTATTTCTTCTGCAATAGTGTCTAAGAAATCTGCACGTTTGTTTTGTGATATTTGTTTATATACAAGAAAAGCACGATTTGCTAAGGATAAAGCAGAACTTACTTCATCACTTGTAGCATGGTAAAAATCACCACTTAATGCTTCACCACTATTAATATCATACAAATTACTGCTAGTACCACTTAAAGCAGATAGTTCATTTCCAATAAAATTTTTACCATGTATATTCAATTTCAATCCTTTTTTATAGTGCAGGTAATGTTGGTCTGTTTTTAATTCCAGTATCAATTATAGCTTGTACATTATCTCTTTCCGTTCCATATAAGGGTAGTCTAGGTTCTCTTACATATTCATTTCCAAGTCCAATAGCTGTTTCCGCTAATTTGATATTTTGTACCAATTTAGTATTAATATCTAATTCTAATAGAGGTAAGAACCATCTGTAAATTTCAATTGCTTCAGCATTTCTGTTTTGTTTAACCAATTCATAAATAGCTACTGTTTCTTTTGGGAAAGCACAAACAAGTCCAGCAACCCATCCATCAGCACCCATCATTAATGCTTCACAACCTAAAGTATCAAGTCCACACATAATTTTAAATCTGTCACCAAATCTAGTTTTCATTTTAGTTACGTTAGAGATTTTTCTTGTAGTTTCTTTTACTGCTTTAATAGTTTGACATTCTTTTAATTGCTCAAACATATCCATAGTAACTTCAACTTTGTAATCAACAGGATTATTATATATCATAATTGGTAAATCTGTTGCTGCTGCTATTGCTTTAAAATAAGTAACTGTTTCTCTATCATCACTTGCATATCTCATAGGAGGTAAAAGCATTAATCCAGAAGCTCCAGATGCTTTTGCTGTATGTGCAACATTAATAGCATCTTTAGTTGTTTGCTCTGCTATATTTAATACAACAGGAACTTTCCCATCAACATATTTAACTGTTGTTTCTAAAAGAATCTTTTTCTCTTGCGCAGTTAAAGTGCTAGCTTCACCTAAAGTTCCACCTAAAATAATTCCGTGAACACCTGCGTCTAATTGTGCTTGTACCCCTTTCATACAAGCGTCATAATCTACCTCATCATTTGAGTTAAACTTTGTTGTTACTGCTGGATATACTCCAATAAAATTACAATTCATTTTTTTCCTTTTTATTATGTTTTAATTGACTTCTTTGTAATATATCTATATGATATATCAACTGATATATTAGAAGTATATCACAGTTTATTTTACTTTTTCATTAAAGTAAACTTAAATTTATTATTCTTATTTGAGGTATTTTATCTCTTACATATAAAGGTTATCTATATGAAAAATCAAAAACTTGCGTACATATATGCACTAATAGCTGTATTCTTTTGGTCTACAGTTGCCAGTGCTTTTAAATTGTCTTTAGAATATTTCTCTCCGTTAGAGTTAGTGTTGTATGCAGTATTGACATCCATACTTACTTTGTTTTTAATTTTGGTGTATCAAAATAAATTAGGGTTCATTGTAAAACATTTTAAAAAAAACTTTTTCATGATTTTATTTTTAGGACTATTAAATCCTTTTTTAGAGTACATCGTATTATTTGAAGCCTATGATATTTTACCCGTACAAGAAGCACAAACCATCAACTATACCTGGGCATTAATGTTAACGTACTTGTCTATTCCTTTATTGGGACATAAAATTCATCTTACTGATTTTATTGCAGGACTTATTTGTTATTTTGGAGTTTTGATTATTGCCACAAAAGGTTTTCCTTTATCTTTAGATTTTACAAATGGTTACGGTGTATTTTTAGCATTACTTACAACTGTATTTTGGTCTTTGTATTGGATATTCAATACCAAAGTTAAAGTTGACCCAGTTGTAGGAATTTTTTGTAACTTCTTAATATCTTTACCTTTTATACTTGGATATCTTGCATTCACGGAAGGATTTAGAATACCACAAATTGAAGGTTTGTTTGGTGCAGCTTATGTGGGATTATTTGAAATGAGTATTACCTTTTTGTTTTGGTTAAAAGCCATGAACTATACAAACTCAACTACAAAAATTGCAAACTTAATTTTCATTGCACCCTTTTTATCGTTGGTTCTTATATACTTTATAGTAAAAGAAGAAATTCTTTTATCTACAATTACAGGTTTGGTATTAATTATTACAGGCTTATTAGTTCAACAAGGAGGAGCTATTAAAGATAAAGTTAGATATAGAAAAGTCAAGAGTTAAAAATACCTTAACTTTTCTTCTCTTTAGAAAATAATTACTACTTATTTATCTCATTAGTACATTAGTCATTTGCAGTAATCTCCATCTCAAACATTAGTCCAGGAAGAGCCAGTCGTGTAACTCCTAACAACGTCATAGGAGGAGTCGAATTAAAAGGTCCAAACCTAATACCTAGTACATCAAAATGTTTCATAGCTTCATCCACATCTGTGGTGTAAATATTAAGTCTTGAGATATTAGCAATACTCATATTAGCCTCAAATAAGACAGTTTCAAGATTATCCAGTGAGAGTATAATCTGTTTTCTCATATCATTAATATGTTGAGGATTTCCATTCTCATCAACAGAGGTTTGACCAGCACATATCAATTGTCTCCTTGTACTCTCTAATATTTCAGCTTGATTATATCCTACATTTAGTGACCAAGGCCATGGATTTACAGATGTTCGTTTCATATTTTATCTCCAGAAAATTATTTGCTCGATTCATATACGGGCATTGAAGATATTATATCAGTTGTCATTGACACCCCTATGTCAGGAGTGTTTTTATTTTTGCAATTTATTTCCCCAATGTTGAGTTAAGTCAGATGTGAATTTCTTCAACAAGTTTTGAATGGAGTCACCTACAACTACTTCAATATCATTAGTGTATTGTAAAAGCCATCGAGCCATATATTCGGGAACATGGGTCAAGAATTTCATTCTTATCCCACTCTTACACTTCTCTTCTCCTATAAATCCAAACATATATCGCTGTTCTCCAACAAACCGTGCAGATTCGAAACCAAAAATAATTTCAACCGTTTCCAGCTCCTCACTTCCTTTTTGCTCATTTAAGTACTCTTGAAAGCTTAACCTATTATGGCGAATGAACTTTTCTGATTGAGCTAAAAAAGTTAAAATTCTATCTAATCTAAAATCCCTATAAGTTTCTCTCAAACGACACCAGCCAATAAGATGCCAATGCCAACTATAATAAAAAAGTCCAATAGGTTCAATGTAACGTGAGCTATGTTTATTACTACTTAGAGCAGTATATTCAATTTTAACCACCTGATGATTCACCAATGCATTTCGACTTTCTATTAACCACTTATCAGTACTATGTGTATCTTCTAAGTAAATACGTTCCTTCTTCTCTTTTATATCATCAACGGGGAAATGACTACCAGTAGGAAAAACTTTTACACTAGAATCAAAAGAACTTAAGTAATCCTTGTCAGAACTGTCAATAACAGATTTAACCTTGTTAAAGGCTTGTTTAAAATTCTTCAAAGAATTTTTATCAAGACTAGATACCAATAGTTTTTCTCCAAGTAACAAAGATGCAGCTTCATCTAAAGTAAAACTAATGGGAGGTAAATGGTAACCCTTTTCAAGAAAGTATCCAACACCCGCTTGGGCACGTATAGGTACACCTGCATTTTCAAGAGTATTTATATCCCGATAAATTGTTCGTTCACTCACATTAAAATAGTCTGCCAAAAATTTAGCTGTGACCATTGAGCGTGTTTGCAGTAATAGCAAAAGTGATGTGACCCTGTCAAACCGGTTCATCTATTAAGCATTCAGTGAGCGCTTAATAGAATAAGTATCTTGCTCTTTTTTAATAATTACTTCTAAATCAAATACTTTAGAAATATTTTCGCTTGTTAATATGTCTTCCTTCAATCCTTGTTTGAATATTTCATTATTAGCTATTAATGCCACATGGGTAATTTCATCAAAGATTTCTTCCACATGATGGGTTATAATAATCACTGTTAATTTTTGAGTGAGTTTTTTAATTAAAGAAAGAAAATTCATTTGTGCTTTAACATCAAGTCCAGAAGTAGGTTCATCCAATAACAAAGCTTTGGGATTGTAAATCAAAGCTCTTGCAATAATACATTTTCGAAGCTCCCCTGTTGACATTTGATTTGCTCTTTTTTCACTTAAGTGTATTATTCCTAAGGATTCCATAATTTCATTGCTTCTATCGTTTTGTTCTTGTGTAAAAATATGATGTTTAATCTTTCCCAAACTGGCAAAAAAACCAGATCGTACTATTTCAAAACCAGTTGAAAACTTTGCATTGTATAAAAAATCATTATGTAAATCATTTGTGATAATTCCAAAGTTCTTTTTTAATTCAAATACATCCCAAGTTTCTTGTTCGAAAATCTCTTTTTTAAATTTTTCATGGGTATTAGGATATAAATCATTTGACATTAGTTTTATCAATGTAGATTTACCAGAACCATTTGCACCTAGAACAACCCAATGTTCGCCTTCATTTATAGTTAAGTTAACTTTATTTAAAACCAGAAACCTGTAGTCATATCCAATATTTACATTCTCAAAATTTCTGGGAGGAATTTCTCACAAAAAAGCTTGTAAGAGGCAAGATTCACGTAAAATGTTTTTTTTTTCAAGTCAAGATTCCAGGCTTATCTTCTTATTGAAGTCCAAAAGTCTAAACTCCTTTTGGGGAAGTCTGGAGTCTACTTCCTTTTTCTGAAGTACAGAGTCTAAACTCATTTTTTTGGAAACAAAAGTCTACTCTTTTTTTTGAGAGTACAGAGTGTAAATTCATTCTTTTTGATCCCAGACCACAGCTTCTAAACTCCTTTTTTTAGAGGCCATACTTTATAGGCTTTTTTTTTTTGAAGCCATGGTCTAGACTTTTTTTTTTTGGATTCTACAATATAAACCTTTTGTTTTTTTGAAATTCAA
>ERZ724576.7-NODE-7-length-15688-cov-2.536919_pt1 | contig 15688 bp, 12 predicted proteins | sample MGYA00375870_ERZ724576 | MGnify/ENA primary metagenome ERZ724576 (study PRJEB28725, sample SAMN03264851) | marine sediment metagenome | biome: marine pelagic biome; feature: marine oligotrophic desert; material: marine snow | place: Pacific Ocean:North Pacific...
AAGGATAACATTCCAACAGAAATACCTGCATCAAGTGCCAATTTTTTTGCAGTCATTTTTTTTGCTTTACGTAAAGACTTGATTTTTTGGCCTACTTCAAAATCTACTGACACATTAGTTCCTACTATTTAAGTGCTTGAGTGTATCTAATTTTGGCTTTGAAGCCAATTCACACTAAATTCAATAAAATTGAGCTATCAATATATTTAATTATATTGAATTATTTGATGCTATTCACGCTTTTTAGTGTCACTTAATTTAATATTATTAAACCATTTAATACCAAAGAAGACTTTATTGTTACATTTTGTAGCACAAAATCTCATTTCCTTCATAATTTAATTATATTGAATATTTAGTCTCAATTATGTGTTAGAATTCAACTATATTAAATAAAAAGGTTTTCCAATGCGCAATCAAAATAAAAAAACATTGGTCATTATTGGTGGCGGATATGCGGGTACAACTATGGTTCATAGTTTAAAAAATCAAAAAAACTTAAAAGTAATTTTGATTAATAAAACACCTTATCACTTAGCTCAAACGGACATTCATAAATATTTATGTGATGAAATGAGTTTTGAGCAAGTTGCACATGATTTGAATAATTTTACACGCAATAATCAAGCTGAATTTATTTGTTCAGAAGTAAGTGATATCTTATTTGAAGAAAACAAAGTTCTGTTAAACAATGAGGAAATAATTTCTTATGATTACTTAACGATTGCAACTGGAAGTATATCTTTTTTTCCAAAACAAATAAAAAATATCAATGAATACTCTGCAGATATTAAAGATATTACAACACTTCAAGATTATAAAGAAAAATTTTTTAATCTAATAAACACAAACAAACAAAATAAAAATGTAGTTATTGTGGGTGGAGGACTAAGTGGTGTAGAAATTGCGCTAGAAATGTCTAAAAAATTAAAAACTAAGCATATTAAAAGTGATGAATGCCAAATTTCATTAATTGAACAACTTCCAAATATTTTGCCAAATATGGATCCGTATTTGGTTTCAAATACTGAAAAAGCGTGTAATGACTTGAATATTAAAAGATATCATGGCGCATTTGTAAATGAAGTGAAGAACAATACTGTATTTTTAAGTGATTCACAAGAAGTGCCTTTTGATTTGATCTTTTTTGTGATTGGAGTAACTTCTGAAAAACTGGTATCCAATGAAGATATTGAAATCAACATCAAAAATCAAATTGTTGTGGATCCGTATTTACGAATCAAACAACACAAAAATGTTTTTGCAATTGGTGATATTGCACAAACTATAGATGAGGAAGGTAACTTTGTACTACCCACAGCGCAAATGGCCAAATTACAAGCAAAACTAACAGCAAAAAATATATTAAGCAGTATAGAAAAAGAACCTCTAGCACCTAACAATCTTAAAACAAAAGGTTTGATGATTGATTTGTCAGGAACAAATGCAGTAGGACTTTTTTTAAATCTTAAGGTAAGGGGTTTAATTGCATATTTGTTAAAAAGAGTTGTAAGTAAAGTTCATACACGAATTTTTAATTATTAGTATAGTCATCATAAAATAAATTTAATACAAGGGATAGAAAATGAAAATAGGTTTAGTCAAAGAAATTAAAGTACACGAATATAGAGTTGGGTTAACACCTGATTGCGTTTCTGCTTATGTACAAAATGGACATACAGTATATGTAGAACATGAAGCAGGTGAAGGTGCTGGTTTTGGTAATGAGTTATACGAAGCAGCAGGAGCTACCATAGTTGAAAACAAACAAAAGCTTTTTGATGATTCTGATATGATTGTTAAAGTAAAAGAACCTCTTCCTGAAGAGTATGACTTTTTCCATGAGGGTCAAATTTTATATACCTATTTACATATTGCTGCAGATAGACCGCAAGCAGAAGCTTTATTAGCTAAAAAGGTTAAAGCCATTGCATATGAAACAATTACAAGCCGTGAGGGTGGACTTCCTTGTTTAACTCCTATGAGTGAGATTGCAGGAAGATTAGCTGCGCAAGAAGGTGCTAAATACTTGGAGAGACCATTTGGTGGAAGAGGAGTTCTGTTAGGTGGAGTTCCTGGTGTTCAACGTGGTAATGTAGTAATTATTGGTGGCGGTATTGTTGGATTAAACGCTTGCAAAATGGCTGTTGGACTTGGTGCAAATGTAACTGTTATGGATATATCAGCTTCTAGATTGGCATTTTATGATGATTTATTTGGTTCAAAAGTAACGACTCTTTTCTCAAACAGATCAAATATTGTTAAATCCATTAAGGCTGCTGATTTAGTAATTGGTGCAGTATTAATTCCAGGAGCTGCAGCTCCTAAACTTATCTCAAAAGATGATTTAAAATTAATGAAAAAAAGAGCTGTAGTTGTTGATGTAGCAATTGACCAAGGTGGTTGTTTTGAAACTTCAAAAGCTACATACCATGATAATCCAACATATGTTGTAAATGACGTTTTACATTATTGTGTTGCTAATATGCCTGGGGCTGTTGCATTAACTTCAACGTTAGCATTAACATCAACTACTTTAAAACATGGATTAAACATTGCCAATAAAGGTTTAGAAAAAGCATTAGCAGATGACAAGCATTTATTAAATGGATTAAATACTTATGATGGTAAATTAACAAACGAACCTGTAGCAATTAGTTTAGATATTAAATACGAACCAGTTTCGTTTTAATTTATTTTTTCTTGATAGTTTATAGGTAAATTTTAAACATACAATTTCCTCTCAACTCTTAACCATTAAAAGCCAATAACTCATAGTTATTGGCTTTTTTTATGTTTCTTAATATATTAAAGAATTAAAGAATAGACCCTATATAAAAAAAGCCCAATACACAAAAGTATTGAGCTTTTAAATTCTTTTTGAAAACTATTTACACTTCTTTTATATCTCTTTTTTTCCGTTAAATTGGTTTTTATTAACATTTTCGACAACACCCAATGCAATTTTATTGGTATCCATTGAAATGGCGTTTGTTTTATCAGCAACAGAAGCATTCCCTTGCGTAAATTGATCAAGATTATTAATAGTATCACTAATTTGATTCATCCCTAATGTTTGTTCTTTAGCAGCATCTGCAACATCAGTAATCAGAAGATTTGTTTCATCAATTTTGGTTTCAAGTTCTTCAAACCCTTTAATCATCACGGAACTAATATCTTTACCATTTTTAGCTTGTATAGTAGCAGATTCAACCAACTCTTTAATTTCTTTGGCAGCATCTGCTGATCTACTTGCCAGATTTCTAACTTCTTGAGCTACAACAGCAAAACCTTTACCAGCTTCACCTGCAGTTGCTGCTTCAACAGCAGCATTAAGAGAAAGGATATTTGTTTGAAATGAAATTTGGTCAATGACCGCAATTGATTCATTAATAGTTTGAACCTTATCATTAATTTCTTCCATAGAAGCCACTGTTTTAATTGCCAGTTCTTTTCCTTCAGTGGAAGATTCTTTTGTATTAGAGGACAAGCTAAACATGTCTTGAGCTTTTTGACTTGTATGTTGAATATTTTCAGATATTTCAGTCACTGAAGCTGCAATTTCTTCTAAGGAAGCCGCTTGATTGGTTGCACTTTCATTTAAAACACTTACACTTTGCGACAATTGAGATGAACTATTTTTTAGATTAATTCCATCATTTTGATTGTCCATCAACATTCCAGTGATCATTTCGTTCATATAAATGATTTCACTTCCTATTTTACCACTTGTATCTGGATCAAGTACTTTTCTAAAGTCTCTTTTTGCATAACTTTCTAATACGGCGCTTAAAGTATTAATATCTTTACCTACAAAGTTTTCTAAATTATCCAACATATTGTTAATCAAGTCTCGTAATTCATTTAAAGAAGTAGTACTACAAGAGACTTGAATTCTTTTTTCTAACTGTCCCGCACTGACAGTATTTACTACTTCTTTCACATTGTCAATTAAACAATTATCTTCATTAATATGAGATTCGATATCTTCAATATTTTTATTAATCACATTAGCCATCTGACCAATTTCATCATTACTTTTAAGCTCAATTTTATTCACTGAATCTTTTGTTTGATTTAAATACGCAAAAAAGTCCAATAGTCCATTTTGAAATTTCTCCAAAGGATTAGATACCACTTTGTTAACCAAGACAAAAATAATAGCTGTTAGAACCAACGTTAATACAATAGTTGCAATAATAAGATTAGATTCAACTTCATCAGCAATTTGTAAAAACTCATGTTGTTTAGACCCAGCAACAATTGTCCATCCCCACTTCTCATAATGAGTAAATGCAGCCACTCGTTCATGAGTTTTGCCTTTGTCAACAAAATTATAATGAATAACTCCATTTTTTTGTTTTAATATGGTTTTTGCAAAAAATTTACCATCTGCATCTTTAACTTTGCTTAAGTCTTTGCCTGTCATAGTTGGGTGTAATAGCAATTTACCATCATTCCCTAAAACAAAAATATATCCAGTATCACCTATTTTTACTTTTTTAAGTTTTTTCTTCAAGGTCTCTAAACCTTCAGTAAAGTCATAACCAATATACAAAGCACCTACAATTTCATTTTTGCTGATAATTGGAGAATAAACAGATAAATAACTTTTACCTGCAATTTTTTCTAAACCAATAAATTTCTCTCTATTTTGAATATTCTTATATTTTTCACTATTGACATCCATACTATCAACTAAAATTCTTTCATCATTTTCATCTTTTAAAGAGGAGGTAATTCGAACATAATTATCACCATCTTTTACAAAAATTGCAGATGCCGCTCCTGTCATATCCGTGAATCGATCTACAGGAATAAAATCCTTATTTACTCTAGCAAATCCATCATATAAACCTAAGGTTTCTACGCCATTAACTTTTACTCTTGGGCTATTGGGTTTTTTTCTTAAATTTCTAAATGATTTTTCAAAAACACTCATTAATTTTAAAGAACTATCTCTTAAAGAATCATCATAAACTTCTGCTGTTTGCAAATAATTTCCAACTTGGATTTCTAAGTTTGTTTCTAAGTCCCTAACAATGCTTTTATTGATATTGATAATCAACATTGTTGTAGAAATTATCATCAATGATAATATTGTAATTCCTATTAAAATAGAAAACTTTTTGTTAATTGAATTAATCATTTAATTCTCCTTCGTCAATGTTATATTGTATCACAAAATCACTTATTTGTGACACAAGAATTATTAAATAATCATTAAATAATTATACATCTTATAACTTTTAAATAAATTCAAAATTAGTGATTAAGTTTTTTTTTAAAGTATATTTTTCAGAGTATATAAACTATGAATATTAACAGTTTTATTCCCATATTCTTTTATATCCTTAACGACGGAATATGGTAGTATAGGAATAAAAATAGAACTAAAAAATACTTTTTATAGTATGTAATGCATTATTCTATCACTTCAGTTGTGGTACAGTACCTCTATTAATAAAAATAATTATATATTATTGACTACTTAAATTTTAACATTAAAGATTATTTATTAACACTCAATTGTATTTACTGCCAACCCACCTGTTGAAGTTTCTTTATATTTAGTCATCATATCTTTTCCAGTTATTAACATAGTCTTAATAACGCTATCTAATGAGACATAGTGATGTCCATCTCCATTAATAGCCATACGTGCAGCATTTACAGCTTTCATAGATGCCATAGCATTTCTTTCAATACAAGGAATTTGAACCAGTCCACCTATTGGGTCGCAGGTAAGTCCTAGATTATGTTCCATACCAATTTCAGCTGCGTTTTCAATTTGATCGATGCTACCTCCCATATACTCTGCAAGTGCTCCAGCTGCCATTGAACAAGCAACTCCAACTTCACCTTGACATCCAACATCAGCCCCTGAAATAGAAGCATTTTTTTGGTATAAGGTACCAATAGCACCAGCAGTTAGTAAAAAGTTAAAAATACTTTCTTCATCAAATTCTTGTAAGTTTTTATTTAAAAAACGATTCATATAATGAATAACCGCAGGAACAATTCCTGCAGCCCCATTGGTTGGTGCGGTGACCACTCTCCCTCCACAGGCATTTTCTTCATTTACAGCTAAAGCATATAAATCAATCCAATCCATAACTTCTAAAGGATCTACCATAGAAAAGTTTTGTTTTGAGCTCAATTTTTCATAAAGTTTATGGGCTCTTCTTGGAACATTTAAACCCCCAGGCATAATTCCCTCGTGTCTGATTCCCTCTTGAACACATGTATGCATAACTTCCCAGATATTTCTGAGATTTTGTTTTATTTCATCTTCGCTACGAACTGCTTTTTCATTTTCCATAACTAGCTGAGAAATTTTTAATGAATGTTTTTTACATAATGCCATTAATTCATCAGCACTGCTAAAAGGATAAGGAACCTCAACTGTAGAACTGCTTTCTTTTTTGTCAATATCATCTTCAGATATAACAAATCCTCCACCAATTGAATAATAAGTTTTATCAAAAAAAGCTTTCTCATTTGAATCATATACGGTAATAGTCATAGCATTTGAGTGATAAGGTAGAAATTTACTTGTATGTAATACCAACTGAGTATCATAATCGAAATCAATTAATTTTACATCCATTAATTTTATTTTCTTACTCTTTTTTATATGAGCAACCATCGCATCAACACTATTGGTATCAACAGTTATTGGCGTTTTCCCAAGCAATCCAATTAGGACAGCTTTATCGCTAGCATGTCCAATACCAGTTGCGGCTAAAGAACCATAAAAGTCAATTTTAATTTTTTCGATTTTTTCTAATAAACTATTCCTTTTAATTTCTTTTAAAAACTCATTAGAAATAATCATAGGTCCAACTGTATGTGAACTTGATGGGCCAATCCCAATTTTAAATATGTCAAATATACTAGTAGTCAAGTGATATCCTTTAAGTTGTTGAAGTTATTAAAGTTTAAGATAAAATAGTGGTACAAAAGTATCAAAAAAGCAAGCATTCTATATATAAGTAAATAATACCAATCTTGTTAATTGAAGGTGATGGGGAATCAACTTCAATTAACAAATAAAAATCAGACTAATGGTCTAGAATTTGTTCTAAGAATAGTTTTAATCTATCAGTTTGAGGATTATCAAAAAATTCATGTGGTGTGTTTTCTTCTACAATTTGACCCGCGTCCATAAAAATTACTCTATCAGCAACTTTTTTTGCAAATCCCATTTCATGGGTAACACAAACCATTGTAATACCTTCATCTGCCAATTCACTCATAACATCAAGTACTTCACCAATCATTTCTGGATCAAGTGCTGATGTTGGTTCATCAAATAACATTATTTCAGGGTTCATACATAAACATCTTGCAATCGCAACACGTTGCTGCTGTCCTCCTGATAATTGGTTAGGGTATTTATCAGCTTGATCTGCAATTTTTACTCTTTCTAAAAAGTGCATTGCAGTTTTCAGCGCCTCTTTTCTAGAAACTCCTCGTACCCAAGTTGGAGATAATATTAGGTTTTCTAAAATTGACAAATGAGGGAAAAGATTAAAATGTTGAAATACCATACCAACATGTTTTCTAACTTCAATAATTCTTTTTACATCTTCTGTTAATTCTAATCCATTAACAATTATCTGTCCCTCTTGAAAAGGTTCAAGTCTGTTAATACATCTAATTGTAGTTGACTTACCAGACCCAGAAGGTCCACAAATTACAATTCTTTCACCTTTTTTAACTTTTAAATTAATGTCTATTAAAACATGAAAGTCACCATACCATTTGTTGACTCCATTAAGTTCTATCATAAAATCTTGTGCGCTCATAAACTATCCTTTATATTTCTCCAAAGCTTGTATCTCAAACTTTTGGTTCAAATAAGCAGAGCAATTTTCTCTACTTATTATTACTGTTATCTTTCTGTATTAAACTTTGTCGCTATTGATTGAGAATATCTAGACATGCTAAAACAAATCGCCCAATAAATAATCGTAACAAATACATACCCTTCTGTCTCAAATCCTAACCAGTCAGAATCTTTAGTTGTTAAGTTAACCATTGCCAAGACATCAAACAATCCAATAATTAAAATCAATGTTGTATCTTTAAATAATGAAATAAACGAACCAACAAGATTTGGAATAGATATTTTTAAAGCCTGTGGCAAAATAATTAGACCCATTTTTTTCCAATACGTTAATCCTAAAGAATCAGCCGCTTCATATTGTCCAGTAGGAATTGCTTGTAAACCACCACGAACAACTTCCGCAATATATGCTGCTTGGAATAAAGTAATACCAATTAATGCTCTTAACAGTTTATTAAATTCCATTCCTTCAGGGAAAAATAGTGGTAAAATAACTGATGACATAAATAACAAAGTAATTAAAGGAACACCACGAATAAACTCAATATACCCAATACTAATACTTCTAATAATTGGCATATGGGATTGTCGTCCCAATGCAAATAATATTCCAATAGGAAAAGATGCAATGATTCCAACTGAAGCTACAAGAATGGTTAACATTAAACCTCCCCATTTTTCAGTCTCTACATGTTCTAATCCAAAAATACCTCCAGATACTAAGTAAAAAGTAATCACAGGAAAAGCAAGAATAATTGCTATTCTAGCTTTTGTATGTTTTATATTCTTAAACGCATATACAGCTACTAATAAAAGTAAAATAACTGAATTTGGTCTCCAGTATTCTTCAGGAGGGTAAAACCCATACATAAATAAATTGAATTTCTCAGTAATAAAAATCCAACGTGCACCATTGTTTACAATTTCTTCTTTAGTACCTGACCATGTTGCATCAAAAATCATCCAATCCAATAAGGGAGGAATAGTCATGTAAAGAAGATAAAATGAACACAATGTTAAAATTGAACTTAAAGTTGATGAGAATAAATTCTCTTTAGCCCAATAAATTGCTCCTTTGGTATTGGAAGGTGCTTCTCTTGCTTCTAGTTTTCCATAAATAGCCATTATCGTCCCTTAATTTGCATTCTAGCATTAATATAGTTCATAATCACAGAAATAGTAATACTAATTGTTAAATAAACTGCCATAGTCATTAAAATAATCTCAACTGCTTGCCCCACTTGATTTAGTGAAGTTCCCGCAAATAATGTAACCAATTCAGGATACCCAATTGCTGTTGCTAAAGATGAGTTTTTCATCAAATTCAGATACTGATTAATAACAGGTGGAATAATAACTCTTAAAGCTTGTGGAAGTACTACTTTTTTAAGTACGATACTTTCTTTTAAACCAAGCGCATACGCTGCTTCTTTTTGACCTTTTGGTACTGCTTCTATACCAGCTCGTACTGCTTCAGCTATATACGTTGCTGTATAAATACTTAAAGCAAAAGAAAGTGCGATAAACTCAGGAATAACATTTAAGCCGCCAACAAAATTAAATCCTTTTAATACCGTTGGTTCTAGTGAGGAAGGAGATCCAGCAATAAAAAACACTAAAATTGGTGTTAATATAATTATAGCTGAAGACACCCAAAATAGCGGGTATTCTTCTCCTGTCTCGTCATGTCTTTTTTTGGCCCAATTTGTAAGATAGACAACAGCTACTATTGCTAAAATAAATGCTGCAACTACCCATATAAATCCACTTTCTAATAATGGTTTAGGCATAAGTAACCCACGATTATTTAAATAAATGGAGTCAAAAAAAGATATACTTTGTTTTGGACCTGGTAATGCCGCCAAAACAACATTGTACCAAAATAAAATTTGTAGAAGGATAGGAATATTTCTAAAAGTTTCTACATACACCAAACAAATTTTAGATACCATCCAGTTTGCTGACAATCTTCCAATTCCAACCAAAAGTCCAATAACTGATGCCAAGAAAATTGAAACAAAAGAGACTAAGACTGTATTCATCAATCCTATTAGAAACACTCGTCCATGAGAATCTGATTCATCATACTCAAGTAAAGACTGAGTAATTCCAAAACCTGCTTCTGAACTTAAAAAATCAAACCCAGTCGTAATACCACGTTTTTCAATGTTTTCAAACATATTTCCAATCATGAAATATACAAAAAAAGCAATTGAAGCAAGGGCTAATATTTGGTAGATAACCGCTCTAATTTCTGGATTATTGTAAAATGCAACAGAAGTTTCTGAGGGTCTAGTTTTATTCTTCATATTTTTACCTTAAAAAAAAAAGGGGATTAAATCCCCTTTTTAACTTTCTTATATTAAATTAATATAAAATGTGACTATCTAACTGGAGCTCCGTATTGAATTCCACCTTTGTTCCATAAGTTATTTAAACCTCTGTCAATTTTAAGTGCAGAATCTTTACCTACGTTTCTTGCAAAAGATTCACCGTAGTTACCTACATTTTTGACAATATTGTAAGCCCATTTAGGATCTAAACCTAAGTTCACACCAGCTTTACCAGAAACACCTAGAAGTCTTTTGATACTTGGATTAGCACTTTTTAACATTGCATCAACGTTACCTGAGTTAACACCTAATTCTTCAGCATTTAACATTGCAATGTGACTCCATTTAACAATATTAAACCAGATATCATCACCTTGTCTTACAACAGGTCCTAATGGCTCTTTAGAAATGATTTCTGGAAGTACTTTAACTTTACTAGGATCTTTAACTGATAAAACCAGTCCATATAATTGAGAAGCATCTGAAGTTACAACATCGCAACGACCAGCTTTGAAACCTTCAATTGTTTGAGAAGATGTATCATAAGTAACTGATTTATAAGTCATTTTGTTAGCTTTAAAGTAATCAGTTAAGTTAAGCTCAGTAGTTGTTCCTGCTTGAATACAAAAAGTTGCTCCATCAAGTTCTAAAGCTGAGTTAACCCCAATACTTTTGTTTACTAAGAAACCTTGTCCATCATAGTAGTTAACCCCAGCAAAGTTTAAACCTAATGAAGTATCTCTTGTTGCAGTCCAAGTAGTTGCTCTTGATAAGAAATCAATTTCACCACTTTGAAGTGCTGTAAATCTCTCTTTAGCAGTTAGAGGAACATATTTAACTTTTGAAGCATCACCAAGAACAGCAGAAGCAACAGCTCTACAAGTATCTACATCAATACCAGTCCATTTACCAGTTGAATCAGTTGCAGAAAATCCAGCAATACCAGTTGAAACACCACAAGTTAATACACCAGCTTCCTTAACTTTGTCAAGAGTACCAGCAGTAGCTACTGTTGCCATTAACGCAGCACCAGCTATTGAAATAGAAGCAATTTTAGATATTTTCATTTTTAATCTCCTTCAGATTAGTTTTTTAGCTTTTTTATTTTTTAAATAAATAAACTCATGCTGAAAGTATAAAAGAGTAAAGTAGCATTAAAGTAGCATTTTGAAAAGAATTGCAAAAATTTGTGACACAAAAATTACATAAAAGTCACAAAATACCATTTCTTGCACCTTCCAAAGAATTAAAGATTTTTAATATTTTTCAATTCTTTACAAATTGTTTCAAAATGGCACTTTTTTTATTGTTTCATTATGATATTACAATCACTTCTATACATCTCTAATATAAGTAATGTAACTGGTTTACATTATTTTAAGCAAGACTAAAATTATTATATGATAGATTCATATACAAAGTGTGACTTTCATGCTATTTTATGTAATTTAAAAATTCTAATAATTAAAAAGGAGTTATATGAAATTTGTTAAAACCTTAATAATTCTAAAAACTCTTTCTTTATCCGCATATAGTTCCCAATTTATAACAATTGGAACAGGTGGAGTTACTGGGACTTATTATCCAACTGGTTCAGCTGTTTGTAAACTTGTTAATAAGTACAGAGCCCAAACAAAAATAAGATGTTCTGTTGAATCTACTGGTGGTTCTGTTTATAATGTAAGTAATGTTCAAAACAAAGAATTTGATTTTGCAATTGCACAAAGTGATGTTTTATATCAAGCAGTTAATGGTACGGTATCCTTTAAAAACAAACCTCTTAAAAAATTAAAATCTATTATGGCTATTTATCCTGAACTACTCACTTTGGTTACTAGAAGAGATGCAAATATAAATACTCTAAAAGACGTTAAAAATAAAAGAATCAATCTGGGCAACCCTGGAAGTGGGAATGAATCCACAGCATTGGCTTTATTTAGAGAAAACCGTATCAAAGAATCAGATTTAAAACTGGCAGGCATTTATGAAGCTACTGAAATGCAAGATGCATTAAAAGAAAACAAACTTGATGGCTACTTTTACATGGTGAGTCATCCAAGTTCCAAGGTAAAAGATACTGCTAATGTAGTAGATGTAAAGATAGTTCCTTTAACTGGAATAAAAATAAATAACCTTATTAAGAAGTATCCTTATTATGCTAAAGCAAATATTCCAGGAGGAATGTATCTGGGTAATAAAAATGACATTCCTACTTTTGGAGTTAAGGCAGTGTTATTTAGTAGTTTAGAGGTGAGTGAGAAAAAAGTTTATACCATAGTAAAAGCAGTGTTGGAAAATTTTGATGCCTTTAAAAAACTACATCCTACCTACTCACATATAACCAAAAAGTCGTTATTAGATGGTTTAAGTGCTCCTCTTCATAAGGGCGCAGAAAAATACTATAAAGAAATAGGTCTTTTATAAAAGAATAAATTAAAACTAGCCATAGCTAATTTGAATTTATTTAAAAATACCCAATATTTCCTTCATATCTTTTGTTTGTACATTCCCAATATTAAGCCCTTGAAGTTGTTTCTTTAAGTATTGTACTTGGCTTGCATTATTTTTGGCAATTTGTCCATTGGGTAATACCCTTGAGTTTTCAAAACCAATTCTACAATGACCTCCTAAAACAGAGGCTGCTACAAGTGCAGGTATTTCCATCTCTCCAAAAGCACATAACATCCAATGAACACACTTTTCAAGTTTAAGTGTTTTCAATGTTTCGAGAAAAGGAATTAAATCTTTAGTTTCACATCGCTGACCTTTTGCATATCGTCCCAAGACAAATAAAACACTGTGTTTCTCAGCTGTTATTATCTCTTGTTCTAAAAGCCGATGAAATCTACGCAAATCATCACTGGAATACAAAATATGTTGAACTCCTATATTTTCATTTCTTGAGAACTTATAAAACTCTTTTGCATTGATTAACTCTTGTTTATTATCAAGTGAAGGCAATAACTCTTTAATAGCAACAGAAGTCGCTTGTGGTTTTAATTGTTTAATTAAAGATATCATTTCATCAGGTTGATATCTTCCAACGGCTTCTGTTGTTGCTTGGATGACAAAATCATCTTTACATTTGGCTCTAATTGCAGTAATCGTCTCTTGATATCTTTTCACATCAAGTACATGTTTAAAATCATCGCCTCTTACATGTAGATGGATAGCATTTGCGCCTTCATTTTTACACATCAGTGCTGTATTAACAATATCATTTTGTACCAGAGGTAATTCAGGATGTTCATCTTGAAGAAATCTAGCTCCATTGGGAGCTACCATTATTCCACTATTCATAAAACACCTTTGATTGCTAAAGATAAATTAATGGCATCTTCTAGTTTATCTACAATCTCTATCACATGTTCAGGAGTAATAATAAAAGGTGGGGCTAATAAAACATGATCTCCTGCTTTCCCAAAATCTGTTCCACCCATTGGATAACATAATAGTCCAAGTTCTTTTGCTGTTGTTTTTATCTGCGCAAAAATTTTAAGTTCTGGATCAAAACATTCTTTTGTTTCTTTATCTTTAACCAATTCAACACCCAAAAATAAACCTTTTCCTCGAATATCTCCAATATTTTTATGATTTTCAAATCTCTCTTTAAGAGTATCTTTTAATAATTTTCCCATTTTTTGAACATTATCAAGTAAATTTCTTTCATCAAAAGCTTTTAATACTGCAATTCCAGCAGAACAAGCAGTTGCATGTCCAATATAAGTATGTCCATGGGAAAACTGCCCAGAACCAGATTCGATGGCACTTGTAATTTTTCCAGAGATTAAGGTTGCAGCTAAGGGTTGATACCCAGCTGCAATTCCTTTGGCAATAGTAATAAGGTCTGGTTTGACATGGGTATATTCACTGGCAAATAGATATCCTGTTCGTCCAGTACCACACATAATTTCATCAAACATTAATAAAATTCCATACTTATCACAAATTTCACGTATTCTTTTAAAGTAAGTTTTGGGAGCACCAACAGCACCCAAAGTTGAGCCAACAAGTGGTTCTGCAATAAATGCAGCAACGGTATCAGCTCCCAGCTCAAGAATTTTTTTTTCTAAATAATTGGCAGCTCTAATTCCATACTCGTCCATTGTTTCATTATCTTTTTTTAAACGATAAGCATAAACAGGATCAATATGATGCATACAATCAGACAGATAAGGTAAAAAAGGCTCTTTTCGTTTTACATTTCCACCCACACCCAAGGTTGTCAAAGTATTCCCATGATAACTTTGAAACCTTGCAATGATATTCTTTCTTTCTGGTTCATTTCTTTCTAAGTGGTATTGTCTTATTAATTTTATGGCTGTTTCAACAGCTTCAGAACCCCCTGATAAAAAATAAACTTTTGCAATATTGTCAGGTGCTCTTTCAACCAACATTTGTGCCAATTCTTCAGCAGGTTGAGAAGTCATAAAACTTGTATGCGCATAAGCTAGAGTATCAATTTGATTCTTAACAGCAGTTCTTACACTTTCATCACTGTGTCCAAGACATGAAACAGCAGCCCCACTTGAACCATCAAAGTATTTTTTTCCTTGTGCATCTATAATATAGACACCATCTCCCTTAACCGCGATTGGTAAATCAGCACTAAGGTCTCTTTGTAATATATAATCTGAGTTCATTTTTATCCTTTGTTATCTTATTAACACTATTTTGCTGCCCGTCTCAAAATAATGCTCTTTTATAATTTTTTCTATCTTGTCTTTGTTTCTTGTTTGTATTACATCTGAAATTTTTTTATGTCTTTCTTTAATTTCTTTTAAGCTATATAATTTTGGCCAATTTTTAGAAAACAATAATTGAGATCGTTTGTTGAGTTTTTCCAAGGTAGCTATCAATACATCATTATTTGCATATTTTAAATAATGCTGGTGAAACTCTCCACCTATTTTAGCAACATCTTTAGCGTCATTTGTTTTCAAACTCATTTTTTGAACCAAATCTTTTAAAACATTCATATCGTCATCTGTGGCATCTCTAGCAAAACTTGTAGCTAAAAATCCCTCAATGACACCTTTTGATTCATACGTATCAAAAATGTCCTTATTAGTAATGAACTTAACAAAAACCCCACGTCGCTCTATTTGTTCTAAGACTCCAAGAGAGACCAACTCTAGAAGTGCTTCTCGAATGGGAGCACGACTTACTTTTAGTTTTGAAGCAAGATGCGCTTCCTTTATTTGGTCTCTTTGTTTATATTCGTCATTTAAAAGTGCATCATAAATATATTCGATAATTTTATTTTTCAAACTTTCTTTTTGCTCAAGCAACATTTATTTTACTCCTTGGTAATATAATTTAACTTTCAAAAGGACTCTACCGTTGTAAAAACTCTAATAAATATATCTGCACAATTATTCATAAACTGTGGAAAAAGTGCAATAAAATAAACCTAGGGGTTTGGATTTAAAATCAATAATAAAAAAGCTTTTTTATAAAAAGAAAATATATATTTACTTCTAAATACATGAAGACCATTAAT
>ERZ724576.8-NODE-8-length-15208-cov-2.981168_pt1 | contig 15208 bp, 17 predicted proteins | sample MGYA00375870_ERZ724576 | MGnify/ENA primary metagenome ERZ724576 (study PRJEB28725, sample SAMN03264851) | marine sediment metagenome | biome: marine pelagic biome; feature: marine oligotrophic desert; material: marine snow | place: Pacific Ocean:North Pacific...
TCATAACATCATAACAACTAAGCTAGGGTTAAGCTTATAATTATTATAATGTCATAACAAATAATTTTAAAGATACAAAATGAATAATAAAGAACAACAAGGAAAGAACATGAAAAAGATAGATCAAGACGAATTACTAAACACTCAATTTATGGAATCTCTACAAAATGAGCCAATGAAAAATTTAATCAGCGGAGAATGGGTAGAAACTCCAGAAATAGAAGAGAATATTAATCCTTCTGATACTTCTGATATCGTTTCAACATTTTATAAGGGGTCATTTAGCCATATCTTTGAAACTATTGATTGTGCATCAAAAGGTCAAGCAGATTGGGCAAAATCATCAATTGCATTAAGAGAACAAATTTTAACTGAAATTGCTGAAAAACTAATGGCAAATAAAGACTTTTATGGTGAAATAATTGCTAGAGAAGCTGGTAAACCAATCAAAGAAGCAACAGATGAAGTTGTTAAATCAGCAGAATTTTTCACTTACTTTGCAGCAGAATCAATTAGATCTAAAGGTGCCTTTATGGATTCACCAAGAGAGTCAGTTGATATTGAAGTAATTAACGAGCCTGTTGGTGTGGTTGGAGTTATTACACCATGGAACTACCCTCTTGCAATTGCAGCATGGAAAATAGCTCCAGCTTTAGCATATGGGAACTCAGTGATTTTAAAACCATCAAGTCAAACACCAGCAATTGCTTATATTTTAGCAAAAATCATTGACTCTACCAAACTGCCAAAAGGTGTTTTTTCACTAATCTATGGAAAAGGTGGAGTAATAGGTAAGGCCTTAGCAGAATCTAAAAAAGTTCAAGCAATTACTTTTACTGGGTCAGTAGGTGCTGGAAAAGATTTGGCAAAAAAATCAATTGATTCAATGACCAAATTACAATTAGAAATGGGAAGTAAAAATTCACTTATCATTTTAGATGATGCAAATTTAGATATTGCAGTTGAAGCAGCTATTAAAGGTGCTTATAACGCAAATGGTCAAAAATGTACTTCTTGTTCTAAATTAGTGGTAACAGAAGGTATTTACGAAAAATTCCTTGACGCATATAAAGCAAAAATGAAAACATTAACTGTTGGAAACGCTATGGATAAATCAAGTAATATTGGACCTTGTATTGATAAAAAACAATTAGATTCAAACTTGGCTTACATCAAACTAGGTCAAGAAGAAGGTGCAACTTTAGTATGCGGTGGAGAAGCTATTAAAACAGAAACAGAAGGTTTCTTTTTCTCACCAGCATTATTCGTAGATGGAAAATCTCAAATGAGAATCAACCAAGAAGAAATGTTTGGAGCAATTGCTTGCGTAATTAAAGTTAAGAACTATGATGAAGCAATTCATGTTTTAAATGACACTGAATTTGGTTTATCAGGTGGAATTATTACAAATGATCTTAAAAAAGCAATGCAATTTAAACATGATGCTGTAATCGGAAATGTAATGATTAATCTACCAACAGCAGGTATGGATAATCATGTTCCATTTGGTGGAAGAAAAAACTCTTCATATGGTTCAAGAGAAAAATCATATGCTGCAAGTGATTTTTACACTACAACTAAAACTGTATATATTAAATACTAACAATAATACGCCACAGAAAGTGGCGTAAGTAATACCAAATAAAATGCTAACTAAGCTATTTTTTATTTGATATAACTAGAATAAACTGAAGGTAAACAATAGACTTTGACTTCATCACTACTATATACTCAACAACAAAAATATTATAAAAGGAGAAATTATCGAAAAAAAAACAAAAATACTGGCAACACTGGGACCTAAAAGTGATGATATAAGTACAATTGAAGGGTTAATTAAAGCTGGGACAAATATGTTCAGATTGAATTTTTCTCACGGAACTCATGAATATCACTCAAATACATTAAAGAACATTAGAACTGCGATGAAAAATCTAGATACAACAGTAGGTGTTTTACAAGATATCTCTGGACCAAAAGTTCGAGTTGGAGATTTAAAAGAAAACTTCAAACTTGTAAAAGGTGATATGATTACTTTCTTAAAAGATGAAATTGTAGGTTACAAAGAATCTGAACACAACTATATCGTATCTATTAACTATCCTGATATATTAGGAAAAATTAAACTAGACGAATATATTTATTTATACGATGGCACTATTCGTGCGAGAGTAACACAAATTGATGGTTCAGTAAAAGCAATTATTGAAAATAATGGAACCTTATCTTCAAAAAAAGGGGTTAACTTTCCTAACACTGAAATTGGGATTAATGTTATCACCCAAAAAGATGTAAAAGACATCGCATGGGGAGTAGAAAACAAAGTAGATTACTTTGCAATTTCCTTTGTTCAAGATGGAAAAGATATGCAAAAAGCCAGAAAACTTCTTAATGGTTATAATGGAAAACTAATTGCAAAAATTGAAAAATTTGATGCCGTTGAAAACATTGACGATATTATTAAACACAGTGATGGGTTAATGGTAGCACGTGGAGATTTAGGAATCGAGATTCCTTATTATGATGTTCCAACAGTTCAAAAAATGTTAATTACTAAATCAAATGAAATTGGTATTCCAGTAATTACTGCAACGCAAATGTTATTATCAATGACAGAAAATGAAAGAGCTACTAGAGCAGAAATTTCAGATGTCGCAAATGCTGTATTAGATGGGACTGATGTGGTCATGTTAAGTGAAGAGACTGCTGTTGGTGAAAATCCAGTTAATGTAGTTCAAACCATGTCAAATATTATTGCAAAAACTGAAAAAATCTATAGTTTTAATCAACAAGAACAACTTAATTATCTTGATGAGTTTGATGTGATTCAAGCAAGTGTTACGAAACTTGCCGATGATTTAAATGCAAAAGGAATACTTGCACTTACAAGTTCGGGTAAATCAGCTACTAAAATATCAAGATATAGACCAAAAACTCAGATTTTAACATTTACGCACAGTGAAAAAGTTTTAAATCCTTTAAATATTATTTGGGGTGTTCAACCAATTGCTAGTATTGTAGAAGCAACTTCATCAAAGATGATTACAAAAATGTTAACAATTTTAGATGAAAAAGATTTATTAGATAAAGAAGGACCGTATATTGCAACTATTGGTTATCCAGTGGGTGTTCCAGGGAGTACAAATACCATTAAGATATTAACTTCTGCAGAAATAACATATTATTTAAATCTGTAAAAATCTTTGCAAGTAATAATTGTTTTCATATTTAAAATATGTGCAACTAGATAAATTTCTTTCCTTATTTATCTAGTCGCTACGGACAATAGAGCAAAGCCTATATTTTATAAAACTTTAGAGTTGCCCTACATTGAGGTTATATAATTTGTGGGTTTCGCTCTATTGATTGTAGATATTTTAAATATGTAGATATTCTATCACGAACTAACTAAATTTTAACAGAAATGGTGTCATGGGGGTTGTAAAGGACATTAGCGCCACTTTGGACCTTTACATTTCTTCTTTGAGTAAAATCTACCAAATAATTTCCTCCAAAATCAACTGAAAACTTGGCACAAATTTCCGCAGCTTTATAAATAACATCTATATGTAAAGTTTTCTTTGAGTTTTGAACAATTACATGGGAAGAGTTTTTATCTTTTAAATGAAACCAAAAATCACTGGCTTTTGAATTTTTTAGCAAATAGATATTTGAACGTTCATCACTGCCTAGCATTATTTTATAGCCATTAAAAAAGAAGGTCTCATAAGGTTCAGCTTTTTTTGTTTTGGTTTGATTCTTTTGCTTTTTAGGATATAAAAACTCTATCTCATCGATACTATCTGCATTGTTTATATTTAAAATCATTCTTTTCAAAAACTGCTCTTTTTGAGATAGATTGTCCTTTTCTAAAGAAATTTTTTCACTTTTTTTCTTGGCTTTTTTTGCTTTAGAAAATAACTTATTGGCATACAAACTTGGGTTTCCTTGGGAGTCTAACTTTAACTCAACTTCTATACCTTCATAATTGTGAACTTTTACAGTTTCTTGATAGGGTTTAATTTGATACAAATTATTTAAAATCAAACTTGCTTTTTCATATAACTCTTTGGACTCACTTTCTAAATCCTCTTTTTTTGGTAGACTTTTTAATAGCTTATCTAGTTTTCTACAGTTTTTTTCTAGTTGAATTATTTTTTGTTTTTTTAAGTTGGAAATGCTTTGCTGTTCTTTCAGAGAAAAAATATCAAATAACAAATCTTCAATATTATCTACCTCTTCAATTTTAGGGACAAAACTTTGTTTGGGGACTTCTTCTAAAAGCTCCCCTACTTTCACAATTCTACTTGAGCTAAAACCATCTATATGTCGTAAAGCTTCTAACACACAAGAGTTTTCATCCAAGATAATAATATTGGTATGTTTTCCAGTAAATTCAAGCTGGAGGACTGTTGATAAGTGTTTATAAGAGGATTTAGAGTTTACATAAAAACGAATGATTTTGTCGTCATTGTGGAGGGTAATATTCTCAATTTTTCCATTGTAAAATCTTTTTTGCAGTAAGGTATCAAAAGGTGCAGTGAAGTCTTTGTGCAGAAAAGTATCATTTCTTTTTTTATACACAAGAGAATTTCCCTTAGATAAATCAAAATAGATATTATTTTTACCACTAAATTCGATTAAAATGGTATTGTTTTCTACACGCTTGATATGTTTGATTAAATTGCACTCTTTTTTTAAATAAGTAACCAATTCTTTTAAAATATAGTATTTCATGTTTTTCCGTAAGTTATATAAATTTGTAATTGTTTAGTTTAAAAATAATGGTCTCTGAGATATCTATCATTGAAATATTTAAAGCTTTAAAGTTGGTATCTTTAACATTTATCAATAACTTATCATATATATCCGCATAAGGATACATAGAAAAATAAATAAACTCTTTAGACTTTGATTCTTTTGATAGTTCTACAAACCAAGTTGCCAGAAGGGATAAGTATAACATAGAAGGATTAAAAGTTTTTTTATTTTGTAATTCTTGGGATAAATTTTTATTTAAAAAACTATAGGCTTCTAGTATAGCTTTAACCTTACTGTTATTTGATTGTTTTAAATAATAATCATTGGGTTTTGTAGTAATTTGTAGTTGCTTGAGAAAATCATTTGTAATATCTGTAACATAATTTCGAACTTCATCATTCACATTAAAAAAAGCATTTTCCTCTTTTTGATAAGAAAGGATAATATCCTTGCAAAATAGTAACAATGCTTCTGTTTTTATTTTTGAGGTGTTTAAAATCATTAATTATTGTAACAAAAAGAGTTTAACTGCACATTATTTTAAGTCTTAATAAGCTAAAATAATGCTAAATGTTAAAAATTAATGTTTAATTACAGATAAAATTTACAAAACATAAACATAAAAGGAATTTATTGGAACCAATTGGTCTTATAAGTGACGGTCAAATTTACGACCTCCAAACTGCAGAAGCCTTGAATCTTCAAGGCGAAGAACTCTTAGCTGACAGTTCACCCGAAGCTTTAGATATCTTACGACACTCCTGTGCGCATATGATGGCACAAGCAATCAAAGCCCTTCATCCAGAAGCAAAATTTTTCGTGGGACCTACTGTAAAAGAAGGTTTTTATTACGACTTTAAAGTTGATGCAAAAATCAATGACGAAGACTTACTTAAAATTGAAAAAAAGATGAAAGACATCGCAAAATCAAAACTTCCTATTACCAGACATGTCTGTACAAGAGAAGAAGTACTTGAAAAGTTTGCTAATGATGAACTAAAACAAGCCGTATTAGAAAAAATCACTGATGACACCATCACGGTTTACAGACAAGGTGATTTTGAAGATCTTTGTCGAGGTCCTCACATGCCACGAACGGGTGCCATTAGAAACTTCAAGCTCACAAGAATAGCGGGAGCTTATCTTGGTGGTGATGAAAAGAATGAAATGATTACTCGGATTTATGGTATCGCATTTTTTGAAAAACAAGAACTAAAAGATTACGTTCATGCCTTAGAAGAAGCTAAAAAAAGAGATCATAGAAAACTAGGAACTGAACTTGAACTTTTTGCTTTTAATGACGAAGTAGGAGCTGGTCTTCCACTGTGGTTACCAAATGGAGCAAGATTACGTTCTAAACTTGAGCACCTTTTATACAAAGCACATAGAATCAGAGGATATGAACCAGTTCGTGGTCCTGAGATATTAAAAGCACAAATGTGGAAAACATCTGGGCACTATGAGAACTATAAAGAAAACATGTATTTTACTACTATTGATGACCAAGAGTATGGAATCAAACCAATGAACTGTGTTGGTCATGTACAAATCTTTAAAAATTCTCCAGTTTCGTACAAAGACTTACCTATGAAACTTTTTGAATATGGAGTAGTTCATAGACATGAAATGAGTGGAGCAATGCACGGACTTTTTAGAGTACGTGAGTTTGCACAAGATGATGCACATATTTTCTGTATGGAATCTCAAGTAAAAGATATCATTATTGAAGTATTAGAATTTGTAGATAGTTTAATGAAGTTTTTTGACTTTAAATTTGAAGTTGAAGTTTCTACCAAACCTGAAAAAGCAATTGGTTCTGATGACTTCTGGGTAAAAACAACACAAGGTATCATGGATGCCTTAGATGAAAATAACATTGTATATGGAATAGATGAAGGTGGAGGAGCATTTTATGGTCCAAAAATTGACATCAAAATTCTTGATGCAATTGGAAGAAAATGGCAATGTGGTACTGTTCAAGTTGATATGAACTTGCCTGAGCGATTTGATGCTGTTTATACTAATGCCAATAATGAAAAAGAAAGACCAGTAATGATTCACAGAGCTATTCTAGGTTCTTTTGAAAGATTTATTGGAATTTTAACTGAGCACTGTGCAGGTGAATTTCCATTTGCTATTGCACCAACGCAAGTTATTATTATACCAATTGCTAATACTCATGTTGAGTATGCAAAACAGTTACAAAAAGAGTTATTGTATAGTGAAATTGACTCAAAGATATTTGATAAAAATGATAGTCTTAACAAACGTGTTAGAACTGCTGAAAAACAAAGAGTTCCAATGCTGGTAATCTTAGGGGATGAAGAGGTTGCAAACCAATCTATTGCCTTAAGAGATAGAAGAACAAGAGAACAAAGTAATATGAGTAAAACAGAGTTTAAAACTCTATTAAATGAATTAAAAAGTGGGAGTGAAATTTGATTAAAAAGAATAAAAAAGATACCGTAATCATGAATGATGATATTCGTGTAAAAGAAGTAAGATGTATGGGTGAAGATGGTCATCAGTATGGAATTATCAGTACTAGAGATGCCTTGAGCCTTGCAGATGAACAAGGTTTAGACTTGGTATTAATTGCTCCAGATGGTAAACCCCCTGTTGCAAAAATTATGAATTACGGGAAATTCAAATATCAAGAAGAAAAAAAGAAAAAGGAAGCAAGGAAAAATCAAAAAGTGATTCTGGTAAAAGAAATCAAACTTTCTGTTAAAATTGCTGAAAATGATGTTAGCTACAAAATTAAACATGCTCGTGAGTTCCTAGCAGCTGGAAATCATGTGAAATTTAGAGTATTTTTAAGAGGTAGAGAAATGGCTAACCCTCAAGCGGGTGTTGAAGTTCTTAACCGTGTATGGCCAATGGTAGAAGATATTGGTGTAATGGATAAAAACCCTAGGCTTGAAGGAAGATATGTAAATATGCTTGTTTTCCCTAAAAAAGACGAAACCAGTAAACGATAACTATCTACTTCCCTTTATAACAAAGAATAATTTTTTATTCTTTGTTATGACACAAAAGTACAATCCCCTTACACAATTAACCTATCTATAAGTAAATTTTAAGTAAAATCTCAAACTTTTTCTGATATTTATGAAAATGCAAATTTATAAAGGAGGATTCATTCATGCCAAAAATGAAATCTGTTAGCGGAGCTAAGAAAAGATTTAAAGTGAAAAAAAATGGTGCAATTAAAAGAGGATCGGCTTTCAGAAGCCATATCTTAACTAAGAAGAGCCAAAAAAGAAAAGTAGCTTTAAGAGGACCACAATCTGTTGCTAGTGTTGATTCAACACGAGTTAAAAGAATGTTGTGCCAAGCATAATTAACATTTACTTAATTATAAAATAGTCCCTCCACATACGTGGACAAGTTCGATTATTGAAATCGGCACCTATTATTAAATTAATAATATACGGTAAAGGAAAGATATGCCTAGAGTTAAAACTGGTGTAGTAAGAAGAAGAAGACATAAAAAAGTATTAAAAGCTGCTAGAGGTTTTTATAGTGGTAGAAGTAAGCACTTCAGAAAAGCGAAAGAACAATTAGAACGTTCTTTAGTATATGCTTACAGAGATAGAAGACAGAAAAAAAGAGATATCAGAAAGCTATGGATTATCAGAATTAATGCTGCTTGTAGATTAAATGATATTAACTATTCAAGATTTATGAATGGTTTAAAACTAGCTAACATTGAGTTAGATAGAAAAATCTTAGCGGATATGGCAATGAATGATACTGCTGCATTTGTTTCACTTGTTGATGCAAGTAAAGCTGCTATAGCAAAATAATTTTTAAATTTGCAAAAAAAAGGTTAGGACTTTTGTCCTAGCCTTTTTTTATACCTGAAATTTAATATATATCACCCAACCAACTAAAATACATATCTCAAAATATATTGCTATGACAAAATTAATATTACTTTAGTAAGTTTCTTTTCTTTGATTCCTTACTTTTTTTAACCGTAAAAAAAATAACAAAAAAAACTCTCCAGCCGAGATGTTGAAGGTCTGCGACTTCCTAAGTTTTTATCAGATTAAAGCTTGATTTTATAACTCACTAAAACGTGCTCCTAGCATGTTTCTTTACGTTCAGACAGAAAAAATCGGGTTACGCTTTAAGAAGAGAAAAACTTAGCTTCAACAAAGGCTGGAACAAAGAGCCCTCAGACATTTAACTGCCTTATCTTATCCTGTCCTGTAATTACACCAAGCAAATTAAACACAAACATCTGTTCTCTTATAATTCCATGCTCTTAAGGGTCTGCTTTTGAGAATGTCAGAACTTTATAAAATTTTTCAGAAAAGTGGAGTGGTAACTGAATTTCATACACTTTTTTTGTAATCCCTAAGCCACCATTTCAGATTGTAACAAAAATGCTTTTTCTTCAAATTCTACTGGTGATAAATTTCCCAAATAACTATGACTTCTAATCCTATTATAATAAAATTCAATATATTTAAATATCTCTTGTTTGGCTTGTTTTTTAGTATAAAAAGTTGTTTGATATACCAATTCATTTTTTAATGATTTAAAAAAACTCTCAGCTACTGCATTATCCCAGCAATTGCCTTTCCTGCTCATACTTTGAATAACTCCATGTTTTTTTAATAAATCTTTATGAGAATATGATGCATATTGACTTCCTCTATCTGTATGCCAAAGCAATCCTTTTGGTGGATTTCTATATTCTATTGCCATTTTTAATGCATCATTTACTAATGATACTTTCATATTATCACTCATAGACCATCCAACAACCTTTCTTGAGTATAAATCAATTACAGTTGCTAGATACAACCATCCTTCGCCAGTTGAAATATAGGTAATATCACCAACATACTTTTCATCAGGATATGAAGCATAAAAATCTCTATTTAATATATTTGCAGATATTGGCAAATTATGATTAGAATCCGTTGTATTTTTATATCTTCGTTTCATTTTAACTTTTAAGTTTAAATCTTTCATGATAGTTGAAAGACGCTTCCTTGATACAAATAAACCATAATTTAAAAGTAATCTATCTTTTATTCTTCTTGTTCCATAATTATTTTTACCTTGGATAAAAATAAATTCAACAAGCTCATTCAGTTTTATATCAATTTTTTTTAATGCACAACCAGCTTTAATCCAATGATAATAAGATGACTTATCAACATTTAGTATTTTACACATGATATTTATTTTAAAACTCTTTTGATGTTCTTTAATCCAAGCGTATCTTATAGAGTTTCTTTTGCAAAATACGCTGTTGCCTTTTTTAGAATATCTCGTTCTTGTTTAAGTATCTTATTTTCACGTCTTAGGCGTTTGAGTTCTTCATGTTCACTTTCTTTGGAAGAAGATAGATTTACATCTCTAGTAGGAATATTATGCTCTTTTTTATAAACTGTAACCCAGTGGTATAAAGTCTTTGGATTTAAATCTAAATCAGCAGCAACTTGTACAACACTTTCATTGTTATTCAAAATTAATTGTACGGTTGAATCTTTAAACTCTTTACTATATTTACTTTTTCTCATACTAACCCTTATTCATTTTATTTTATCTCAGAATTGTTTAAATTCCGAGTATGAATTTAGGTTACCATTCCAATAAGATTTATTTTTTTATTTGGATTTTTATTTTTTTGTACTTTAATAAGATGTTTTCCTAAAACATAGCCAGCATATTCTTCGTCAGGATGCATATAACCTATAAAGTTTTTATTTTTTTCTCTACTAAAAGTATCATTTCTTTCTTTTTTTGGAATAATACTATTAAACATAAAAACTGGTGTATCATATTTTTTAGATAAGTTTAGTGTCTCATTCTCAATACTTTTAAAAAAAATACCCATTACTACATCAGGTTTATCTTTTGTTTTAAAAGCTTTTTCAAAAGGGTCTAAATATGTGAAATTATTTGAATTATGTGTATAAATAATTTTTAAATTGATATTTAAATCTTTAGCACTTGCACGTGCAATTTTATGAACCATCCCCCAAAAATCATTACCGTCATTATTTGGTGAAACAATTGTTATGTTAATAGGTTTAGTATGGGCATAAATGTTGGTTAAAAAAATATAAAACAGAATAAAATAGAATAATTTTATTTTCAAAATTCATCCTTCGAATATTTTATTAATTATACAATATTCTAAGATTTAAAATATAATTATGAGCCACCTTTTAAATTAAATCATAAAATTTACACGCCATGCTTTATGGATTGAAGTATGAAATTTAACATTTTTTATTTATTTTTCAATAGTTTTGATTTTATATCCTCTGTATCTTCACTTTTTTAGGTCGTCCTCTTTCAAATATGGCTTCTTTTCTTTTATAACTTTTACGTGTTTCTCAAGAAGAGGTATTCTTGTAGCATCTGTAGCATTGTACATCAATATTGTATCAGATAAATAAGTTTTTTGTGCTATGTTTAAATCACTTAACTCTTTGAATACTTTACTAAATTTAGCTTCACTTGGAATATCATTTTCTATCTCCATTCACATTGTATTTCTAAAACTCTAGGTCCGTGAAGTCTAATGTATAAGTAGCTCTTATGTTGGCTTAAAACTCTTTGTTGTTTTACATACATGAGGGAATAGACAATTATCACAATCAGGATTTATTGCTTTACAGGTATACCGTCCAAACAAAACCATTGCTTGATGAAAGATGTGTAAATCACCTTTAAGTTTTTTTACTAAATCATCTTCAGTTTTATCAACATTTGCTGCATCACTAAGTCCCAATCGATGAGATACTCTAAACACATGTGTATCAACAGCCATCAAATTTGCACCTTCTGCTTCTATCATAAAAACATTGGCAGTTTTGTTTCCAACACCTGCAAGACCCATTAACTTTTTTGTATCATGGGGAATATCTCCCCCATGTATGTTAATTACACTTTGAGCCATCTTAATAATATTTTTAGACTTATTGTTAAAAAATGAACAGGACTTCAATAACTCTTTTACATCTTCTAAATCAGCTTCAGCCAAATCAAAAGCTGTTGGATATTTTTCAAATAGTGCGGGAGTAATAATATTTACTCTTTTATCTGTACATTGAGCAGATAAGATAATAGCAATTAAAAGTTCAAAGTCATTCTTATAAGTGAGTTCAGTAACCGCATCAGCGTATTTTTCAACGAAGGCTTCTTTTATTATTTGTACGTCTTTTTTGGTGGCTTTTTTCATGGGTGTAATTGTAATGTTTTTTTTTAAATACAAGATTAAACTATAATTTTACTTATAACAATTTTGATTACAAGGATGTAATTTCATCACATATATTAAGTTTTCAAGCAACTTTATGCGCTATTGTTTTTATACTTAAATAACAATCTTAAATAAAATAGATTGGCACATTTTTGTCACATAATATTAAAACTCTTAACAAACACTACATACAAAATAAATATTATTTCAAAATTTTTTTAACAAAGGGATTACATGTCGAAGACAACAGTTATATCAAAACAAAATTATTCAAAGTTTGAATTTGCAGCATTAGTATTACGAGTAGGATTAGGATTAGTATTTTTTTCTGGTGGTTTAAACAAATTAATTCTATTATTAAATAGTGAAACAAGCTCTATAATGGTGAATAATTATTTAGGAACAACAGGATATATAAATTCGTTTTTTACTAACTATTTATTTACTGGAACTTTAGGTGAGTTTTTATCTCCACAAGGCTTTTTAACTATTCTTTCATCAGTTGAATTTATTCTAGGAATAATGCTAATTATAGGTTTATTTGTACGCCCAATAAGCCTGATTTCAGGTTTTTTACTATGGTCATTTGTAATTGCTCTACCAACTGAAACAGTGCCTGGTGTAATTTTAGATGTCAAAACATATACTTCTCCTGCCATTCTTGTAATGATAAGAGATATTGCCTTATCTGGAATGATGTTTACTTTATATAATATGGGTTCAGGTCTTTATAGTTTAGACAATAAGTTTTTATCTAAGTACAAATTTGCCAAAATGAAGAATAATATTAGTTGGGATAATTTGGCTTTATTAATTAGACTATCTCTTGGAATCGTACTGATAGTTGGAGGATTATTTTCTGGTTTAGATCACATTCAATCTTTCAAAGCAAGTAGCATTATTCTAGTAGTTCTTGGTGTAGCAATTATATTATTTGACATTAAATATCTAGGGTATGTATTAGCTGCTTTTTTTCTATACTATTTACTTTTAAAGTTAAATTTTGATAAAAGTATAATTTCTTATCTAAATTCTGTAAAAAGAGAATTCGCCTTATTTACTGCATCTCTAGTACTGGGATACTTAGGTTCTGGAAAATCCCATATTATATCTTTTAAAAGAAATAAAAATTAAATTAGTTTTCTTAATTATTTTCACTTTTTAGTTTTGTATTTATTTTTAATAATATATTTAAGAGTTTTTTAATACCATGTATTACTAGATGATACAAAACAATTAAGGGGAAAAGATGCCATTGATTACATTTGAAGCAGGACAATTAAGCCAAGAGATAAAAAATCAGTTATTAGAAAAACTCACTGAAATATCTGTTGAAATTACAGGAATACCAAAAGATAAATTTTTTGTGTCCATTCGTGAGTTACCTGATGAGAACATTGCAGTTGGTGGTAAAAGTGTCACTCAAATTAAAAAAGAATTAAAAATGAAATAAGAAAAATTCATTTAATATGAAATATTTAAAAAAAATGATTGAGCACTTTATTGGTGTTAGTAATGAAGAGTGGGATTTTATCCTTTCAAGGTTTGAAAAAAGAGTGATAAAAAAAGGTGATATTATTCACCATGCTGGCAATATTTTCAGTGAGTTTTGGTTTATTAAAAGTGGTTTGGCACGTTCTTATTTTACAGATGTAAATGGCAAGGATTTTACTTGGCAGTTGTATTTTAGAGGTAAAAGTAAACATGGATTAAATCACTTCATGGATGACAGTGTGAGTTATTATGAAAATGAGGGTTCACTCTTACATTTTGAAGTCCTTGAAGACTCAACTTTTTATGTAGTTGGACTTAATGTGATGGATGAGTTTTTAAGTACAGATAAAAAGTGGGAACATCTCGCTAGAATTTGGTTACACGATACATATTTTGCAGCTACGTATAAAAGAGTGATCTCTCTTATGAGTGAAAATACTCAAGAAAAGTATGAAAGACTCTTAAGTGAATACCCAAGTATATTCAAACAAGTTAAATCTTATCACATCGCATCTTTTTTAGGAATCGCACCACAAACACTGAGCAAATTAAAAAGAAATTAAAAAAATGAATCTAGGTGAATGACAAAGAAGTTCTATGCAGATATAATTTCACATAAAATATCAAGGACAATATATGACCAACTTTCAAAAATTCATTCAACTACATGAAAACGATACACCCTTATTATTGGGGAATGTATGGGATGCAATAAGTGCTCTATCATTTGAGAAAGCTGGATATGAAGCTATTGGAACATCAAGTGCGGCAATTGCAAACTCTCTTGGATATGAAGATGGCGAAGAAATGAGTTTTGATGAATTACTATCAATTGTAAAAATCATTACAACAACAGTCAAGATTCCTTTAACTGTTGATATGGAAGCTGGATACAGTAGAAATATAAACGAAATTATAAAAAATATTGAAACATTATCTAAAAATGACGTAATAGGTATCAACATAGAAGACTCAATTACTATAAATAAAAAGAGCACTATACAAGATGCCAATGACTTTGCAAAAATCATCAAAAAAATAAAATTACATTTACTTATAAATAATATTGATATGTTTTTAAATGTACGAACTGATTCTTATATACTTGGACTCGATAATGCAAAAAATGAAACAATAAAAAGAATAAAACTATATGAAAATGCAGGTGCCGATGGAATATTTGTACCCTACATTACAAACACAAATGAGATAAGAGAAATAGTAGAGAGTAATACTGTACCCATAAACGTCATGGCTATGCCAGAATTAGAATCATTTGATAAACTTCAAAAAGCAGGAGTAAAAAGAATAAGTATGGGTCCCTTTGTTTATAGCAATTTGAAAGAGAATTTAGAAGCAGGAATAAGAACAATAAAAAAAGACCAGTCATTTAAAGCTTTATTTCAATGAATACAATAAATATCCAATATTATAAAAATGAATACACAGAATTTATATTGGGTTCATATGAACATAAATTGTGTCTATTGGACTTTAGATACAGAAAGATGAGAGATACTGTGGATAATAGACTGAAAAAAGGTCTTAACGCTCAATATACAGAAAAAGATGATGAGATACTCAATGAAACAAGAAAACAGCTTCAAGAGTACTTTACCATGCAAAGAAAAAAATTTGATATTCCCTTGCTTACTGTTGGAAGTCCTTTCCAAAAAAGTGTCTGGCAAGGTCTGCTCAAAATACCCTACGGAATAACAA
>ERZ724576.9-NODE-9-length-13977-cov-2.614007_pt1 | contig 13977 bp, 12 predicted proteins | sample MGYA00375870_ERZ724576 | MGnify/ENA primary metagenome ERZ724576 (study PRJEB28725, sample SAMN03264851) | marine sediment metagenome | biome: marine pelagic biome; feature: marine oligotrophic desert; material: marine snow | place: Pacific Ocean:North Pacific...
CTGTTTATGGTATGAGTGATGTTGCTGGACTTATGGTACTTGAAAAAAGACAAAACCAATTTCTTGGTGGACAAACACAAAAAGATTTTTCTGATGATATGTCAAAAAACCTAGATACTCATGTCAAAGATTTCTTAAATGAGAGATATGATGTGGTATTACAAGCTCTAAGAGATAATTCTGAGTCCATTGAACAAATGACAGAAGAACTACTTGAAATTGAAGTGCTGGAAGGTAAGAGAGTACGAGAAATCATTAAAGAAAATGGTGGAACAATTTTTGAAGCTGAAGATTTGCATTCTGACGAAATCAAAGATAAAGATGAGAAAAAAGATTTAAAGGACACACAAGTAAAAGCTGAAGTAAAAGAAGAAACAACTTCTACTTCTTCTAGTGAAGAGGAATTGAATTTTGATGAAGTATTAGGTCCTGATTCAAATGAGATAGAAACTACTGTTCAAAACGAAGAAAAATAAATTCATAAAAGAGGTTTCATATAGTATAGCACTTGTTTTTATACAAATATGCTATACTTAGGTACTCTTTAACCCCTTTTCACAAGGGGTCTGTCATATTTTTTATAAATGAAAAGTAGTGTATCTTCACTTAGAGTTACTGAAATATTATAAGAATTCTTGACAAATAAAAAATAATTAACTATAATCTTTCACACAAAACCAGGAGAGAATAATGAAAATATTTGATTTTATTAATAACCATTTCATAAAAAGTGTAAACTCTTCTCTACTCCTCAATTACTCACTCTAATATTTAACAACTAAATATAACAATCACAAAATAACTTTTTATCTTTTTATTAAAAAAAAGATATAATCATACCAATTTATAAAGGTTTACAAGATGGATAAAAATAAAGTAATAGTATTTGATACTACTTTAAGAGATGGAGAACAAAGCCCTGGCTGTTCAATGAATACAGATGAGAAAATTAAAGTTGCATTACAATTAGAAAAATTGGGTGTTGATGTCATTGAGGCAGGTTTTGCAGCTGCATCTCCAGGAGACTTTGATGCGGTTAGTCAAATTGCTAATTTGGTAAAAAACTCAACAATCTGTTCTTTGTCAAGAGCTATTGATAATGATATTAAACAATCAGGGTTAGCAGTTCAAAAAGCAGTGAGTGGAAGAATTCATACCTTTATTGCAACATCACCTATTCATATGAAATATAAATTAAAGATGAGTGAATCTGAAGTAATTAAAAGAGCTGTTCATGCGGTTGAATATGCTAGAACTTTTGTTGATGATGTTGAGTTTTCATTAGAAGATGCGGGACGATCAGAAATGCCTTTTATGAAAGAAGTAATGGATGCCGTAATAGCTGCAGGTGCAAAAACTATTAACTTGCCAGATACTGTGGGGTATAGATTACCAACAGAATTAGCAGCTATGGTCAAAGAATTATCTGACTTCGCAGGTGATAGAGCAATCATATCTGTGCACAATCATAATGACTTAGGAATTGCAACTGCTAATACTTTAGCAGCAGTTTTAAACGGTGCCAGACAAATTGAAGTAACAATCAATGGATTAGGGGAGAGAGCGGGAAATTCTGCTTTAGAAGAAGCGGTTATGGCAATTAAAACAAGAAAAGATGCTTTTGGAGATTTATACACTGGAATTAATACTCCTGAAATTTATGCTACATCTAGATTGGTTGCTACGATTACAGGAGTTGAACCACAACAAAACAAATCTATTGTAGGGAAAAATGCCTTTGCTCACGAAAGTGGAATTCATCAAGATGGAATGTTAAAAAACAAAGAGACTTATGAAATTATGAGGCCTGAAGATGTGGGTGTGTATAAACAAAGTACCTTAATCTTAGGAAAACATTCAGGTCGAGCAGCATTTAGAGATTCAATTAAACACTTAGGTTTTGATAATGTTACAGATGAAGAATTAAATGCAGCTTTTGAACGATTTAAAATCTTAGCTGATAAGAAAAAAGAAATTACAGATGATGATGTTCGAATGTTAATTACAGATGAATCATTGAATACAGATAAAACATATGAATTGATGGGATTACAAATTTCGGACTGTTCGAATGGAATCCCAACAGCTGCTGTGTCAATTAAATTCCAAGACCAAATTATGAAAGATGCGGCAATTGGTGATGGTACTATGGATGCTATTTTCAAAACAATAGATAGATTAACAGGTTACAATGGTGAGTTAAATGACTATAAAGTAACAGCTGTGAGTGAAGGAAAAGATGCCTTGGCAAAAGTTATTTGTAGAGTTTCTTTTGATAGTGAAACTCCTTCTATGGTTGGTCATGGTTTAAGTATTGATACGATGCTTGCAACTGCTAAAGCATATTTAGGTGCATTAAATTCTTATTTATCACAAAAAGAAAGATTAGCTAAAAACGCACAACACCAAGTATAAAATATTGTTAAATGTAAGACTTCTTGCATTTAACATCAAAAAGGGTAAATAATTATGTTGCAGTTTAATTTTTTTCTAAAATTATTGAGAGATTCTTTCCGAGATTTAATCCCTATTATCTTAGTAATTCTATTTTTCCAATTGGCAATAATTCAAATAGTGCCTGAAAACTGGCTCTCAACAACTATTGGTATGTTAATTGTGGGGGTAGGGCTTGCAATATTTTTACAAGGTTTGGAAATTGGTATTTTCCCAGTAGGAGAAGGGTTAGCACGTGATTTTGCAAAATCTGGCTGGACAACATGGATTTTGATATTTGGATTTCTAATTGGGTTTGGTACCACAGTAGCTGAACCTGCTCTAGCAGTTATTGCTGATAAGGCTGCGAGTATTTCAAGTGGTAGAATTGATGCTACTGTATTACGAATGGTTGTTGCACTCTCTGTTGGATTTGCGATACTTTTAGGAGTATTTAGAATTATCAAAGGTCATCCAATTCACTATTATATTATCACTGGGTATATATTAGTTGTAGGTGTGACATTTTTTGCCCCAAATGAAATTATTGGACTTGCTTATGACTTGGGCGGGGTTACGACTTCCACCGTAACTGTACCTTTAGTTGCAGCTCTTGGAATTGGATTGGCTTCAGCAATTAAAGGAAGAAACCCTGTTATTGATGGTTTTGGTCTGATTGCTTTTGCATCTCTTACTCCGATGATTTTTGTTCAAATTTATGGAATAGCAGTGTACAATCTGGTTGAAGTAAAAGAAGTGACTGATTTTGTGGTAAAAGCTACCATATCTTCACCTTCTGATATTACAATTTTTTCTGTCTTTGAGGGCTTGGTTAGTGTTATAAAAGATGTTGCTCCAATACTGGCTATTATTTTCTTCTTTCAATATGCTGTATTAAAAAAACACATTAAGAACTTAAGTACAGTTATATTTGGTTTTGGACTTGTTATTTTGGGACTTTATGCTTTTATTTTAGGTCTTGAAATGGGTCTATTTTCATTGGGTGAAACTATGGCTTATCAACTAACCAAACAAGATTCCAAAATGCTTATTTATACTTTTGGATTTGCTATTGGTTTTTCAACAACTATGGCAGAACCTGCTCTTATGGCAATTGCAAAAAAATCAAAAGAAATTAGTGATGGAAAAATAAATGACTTTGCACTTCGTCTTTTTGTTGCCTTTGGTGTGGCTTTTGGAATTGCGCTGGGTGCTTTTAGAATTGTTGATGGTGGACATATTCATTATTACATTATTGTTGGATATTTATTGGTTATTATTTTAACCTTTTTGGCTCCAAAGTATATCATTCCAATTGCATATGATAGTGGAGGAGTTACAACTTCTACTATAACTGTACCTCTTGTTGCAGCTTTAGGTATTGGATTGGCCACAAATATTGATGGAAGAAACCCTCTTATTGATGGCTTTGGTCTTATTGCATTTGCTTCACTATTTCCTATGTTAACTGTGATGGTGTATGGAGTTTTAACTGAGAAACTTGGAGTTAAATCTGATACTGAAATTGAGACGCAAAATATTTTAAGAGATACGTTAATTGATGCAGAAAATATGGATTTAGCAACTGTGAGTGTAGATGGATTTCATAGACGACACTCATTTAAAATGGCCTTTTCTGCTGTAGTAATTATTGTTCCTATAAATAAAAAAGTGGATGCCATACAAGCTGCTCATAATGCAGGTGCGAGTGGTGTGACTGTTTTAAGAGCTGATGGAATTGGTTTTGGTGAACTAGATAACTATTACCGAACCAGTTTTGAAGCAAATGACTCCTTATTGTTATTTTTATTACCAGAGAGATTGGTTAATCCTGTAATAAAATCAATCATCCATTCTCTTCATATTACCACAAGTGGAAAAGGACTTGCTTTTGCTTTTCCTTTGACTCATATGAAAGGAATTAGTTTAAGTAGAAAAGAAATTTTTGAATCAAGACATGAAGAAAAAATTAAAGAGAAAAAACAGCAAGAAGAACAAACACATATAAAAGAGGAAATCAAGGCGGCTATCCAAGAAGAAACTCATAAAGATGTATAACTCTTTAGGTGAACTAAAACAGCAAATTTTAGACAATAAAGCTGTTTTGGTTTATTTTTCCCTACCCAATTGTTCTGTGTGTGAAGTACTCAAACCAAAAATAGAAACTACCTTTACTCATGCCTTTCCAAATTTAAAACAAATTTTTATGCAAAAGAATACTTCAAAAGAAATAACATCAAATTATGGTATATTTTCATTTCCTACTATTTTGGTTTTTTTTGAAGGAAGAGAGTTTTTTAGAGTGGGACGGAATCTATCAATGATAGAATTTCAAAATTCTATACAAAGAGTATACCAACTGTTATTTAAGGAAAATGAATAAAAAATGTTAGCAAATGAAGTAAATGAACTTTTATTAGATAAATCACAATTATTAACTGTTGCGTATTTTAAGTTACAAAAAATGTTCGAAGATAAGTATGGGAAAAATGCTGTTGTACTTATGGAAATTGGAACATTTTTTGAAGTTTACGAAGTGAATAATGATGAGATTCAAATTGGTAAAGCAAAAGAAATTGCTGAACTTTTAAATATACAACTTACACGAAAAAATAAATCTATTATTGAAAATTCCCCTGAAAATCCTATTATGGCGGGAGTTCCTGCAATTTCACTTGAAAAACATTTGGCGCGTATTATTAATGAGCAAAAATATACAATTGCCATTATCAGGCAACGTGGTCTTCCTCCAAAAGTATCCCGTTATTTAGATACGGTTGTGAGTCCAGGAACAAATTTTGATTTTGTAATAAATCAAGATGAAAACAATATCACCTCTTTAATAGTTGATCAAAATAGAGGTATATATTCTCTTGGATATAGTGCTATAGACGTTACAACTGGAAAGTGCTATTTTAATGAAGTTCATGGTACCAGTGAGGACAAATCTTATGCATTGGATGAAGTATTTAACTATATGAATATGCACAAGACCAATGAAGTGGTGATTAGTTTTGCTGATAAAAATATAAATCAAAAAGAAGTTATTGAGTATTTAGAACTTTCACATAAAACTTTTCATGTTTCAAATTTTAGACCCAAAATCACTTATCAAAATGAACTGTTTAAAAATGTTTTTTCAATTGAGTCTTTATTAACAGCCATAGAACATCTGGATATGGAACGAGCTCCCTTATCATCAGAGAGTCTAGCTGTATTAATTGACTTTGTAATAGGACATGATGCCAAAATTATTCAGAAGCTCTCACTGCCACAAAAACTGGATGTGAGTAAATATGTTTATCTAGGGAACAATGCACTTGAACAATTAAATGTGATTGAAACATCTCATAATCCATGTTTGATTAAATTGATGAATAATACATCAACAGCTATGGGTAAACGACTGTTAAAAGAAAGATTAACCCATCCTGTAAAAGATCAAAAGGAATTACACAGGCGATATACCTTGTCAAAAGAATTATATGACTATCACGCACCTATTGAGAATGAATTGGCAAATATTTATGATATAGAGCGATTAACCAGAAGGATTAAACTCTCTCGTTTACATCCTTTTGAATTAAACTATTTACATGATTCACTTCTTAGTATTAAAGAAGTGGTAACGTTTATGGAAAACTATAAGTTTTTTAAAACTCCTTGTACTTCTGCTGATTTGACTATTTTTATCAATACTATAAACTCTACATTTGATTTAACTATTAGTGGAAAATATATGTTAAAAGATGTGGAAGCCAACATGATTAATGATGGTGTGAATTCGAAAATTGATGAATTAATGAATGAAAATTTACTTTTAAAAGAAAAATTAGAAATATTTAGAACTCACATTTTATCTTTTTTAAATGGAAGAGATGGGAACTTTGTCAGTATCAATAGATTGGATAAAGAAGGTTTTTATATAGGGCTTACAAAGAATAGATTTAAACTTATTAAAGAAAAACTCATGGACAGTCATTTGATTGTAGATGATGATTTGTATTTGTTCAAAGATTTTAAAATAAAAGAACAAACGAATTCTGTTAAAATCAGTAATAAGTTAATAGATGATATTTCAGATAAATATGTACATAACCTGCGTAAAATAATCGAATTGAACAAACTGGTATTTAAAGAAAAAATTACTGAGTTTGAAAAAAAGTTTTCTATGCTTTTAGATGATCTTGTTTTATTTATAGCTGAAATTGATTTAACCGTTTCCAATATAAAAACAGCCAAAAAATACAACTATGTTTGTCCTCAAATAATTAAAACTGAAGATAACTCTAATTTCTTAGAATTAATTGATGTGAGACATCCCATAATTGAAGCTGAACAAGAACAAGGTATTTATATTCCTAATGACGTGATTTTGGGAAATTTAACTTTGTCTAAAAAAGAGTTTCAAAAAAATGTGATTATTAAAAATTCTAATCCAGTGAATTTTTATGACAATCATATGCATGGAGTACTGTTATACGGGATCAATAGCAGTGGAAAGTCTTCCTTGATGAAATCTGTTGGAATTTCTGTGATTTTAGCTCAAGCTGGTTTTTTTGTACCAGCGAAGTCCATGAGATTTACAATATTCGAATCGGTTTTTACAAGAATTAGTGGAGCTGATAATATTGCCAAAGGTCTTTCTTCTTTTGCAGTTGAGATGTTGGAACTAAAAAATATATTTAACAGAGCCAGTAAACAATCTTTGATTTTAGGTGATGAAATCAGTCACAGTACTGAAACAATGAGTGGGGTGAGTATCGTCGCAAGTGCAATCATGAAGCTGTCCAAATTAGAATCTATTTTTATGTTTGCTACTCACTTACATCAGTTACCAGAACTTGATGAAATTCAAAGACTAAAAAATATTATTTGTTTACATCTATCTGTAATGTATCAAGAAGATGAAGATAAGTTAATCTTTGATCGAAAATTACAAATTGGAAGTGGAAGTAGTATGTATGGTTTGGAATTTGCGAAATCTCTACATATGGATAAAGAATTTTTAAAAGCTGCCAATAATATTAGAAAAAAAATAACAGATGATTATGCACCAATAGAGCGATTAACAAAAAGAAAAAGTAGTAAGTACAATAAAGAATTGATTGTAAGTACTTGTGTGATTTGTTCACGACCTGTTGATGATGTTCATCATATTCAAGAACAAAGAAAAGCAGATGAACAGGGATTTATTGGTCATATAAATCAAAATCACAAATACAATTTGATTCCTCTATGTAAAGAACATCATAAAATGGTTCATGACGGGAAAATAAACGTGAATGGATTTGTAACTACATCTAAGGGACTAGAATTACACTATTCTATGTTGGATGAAGAAAATCAAGTAGAGTTAAATAAGAGGGTTTAACCTCTCATCAATTGTTTAAACTGTTTTAAAATCTCTTTTTCATCATTGTGAAGTTTTTCAACTTTCACGGCTTGTTTTTTTAATGCTTTTTTTTTATTGTCTTCAATATCAGTATTGGGTTCAATATCTAAGGAATTATTAAAATCATGTTTAATGATATTTGGATTAATTGTTTCTTCTAATTCTTGTTCATTTGAATCATTTTCAAAAATTTGAATGGTACTATCTAAATGGTGGATTTCAGTCTTTTTTTCTTCAATAATACTTTCTAGTTTAGAAATAAAAGTATTCAACTCATCTTTTTTTTTGTTTAACTCTTTGATTATCATTTTAGCTGCCACAATTTATCCTTTGTTTTATAAAACTTTAAAAGCTTCTTCTAAATCTAAAGTACCTTCGTAAAATGCTTTACCAACAATCACTCCTGCTATATTACCATTTTTTTTGCAGTTTGTTATATCATTGATATCTTTAACTCCACCACTTGCTATGGTATCAACTCCACTTGCATGTGCAATTTCTTCTGTAAAGTTAATATTAACTCCACACAACATCCCATCTTTTGAAATATCTGTACAAATAATTGCTTCAACACCTGCATTTGCAAACTCATACGCAAGGTCTGTAGCTTTCATAGTAGATACTTCTGCCCAACCTTCAACTGCAACCATTCCATTCATCGCATCAATTCCAACAGCTATTGGATATTTGGCTGCCATGTCTTTAACAAATTGGGGGTCTTTTACTGCAATTGAGCCAAGAATGAGTCTGTCAACTCCAAGTTCTAAATACATCTTGATGGTTTTTTCATCTCTAATACCACCTCCGAGTTCGATTTTTAAATTACAGTTTTCTCTTATTTTTTTGATTTGTTCTAAGTTTGCTGGTTCACCTTTAAACGCACCATTTAAATCGACGATATGTAACCATTTACTTCCAAGTTCTTCAAATCTTTTCGCAACACTCCACGGCTCGTCACTGTAAATTTTAGCACTGTGCATTAAACCTTTGCTAAGTCTTACTGCTTTTCCATCTTTTAAATCAATCGCTGGTAATATATCCATCTATTTTAGTCCTATAAGTTTATAAAATTTTTTAGTATTTTCAAGCCATTTTCATGGGATTTCTCTGGGTGAGGTTGAAAACCGTAAATATTGTTTTTGTGAACAGCACTTACAAATTCATATCCATATACTGTTTTACCAATCACATTTTTTGGATCGGTTTGGACATGGTATGAATGTACAAAGTACAAGTAAGGATCTTCTAGACCTTCAAATAAGGTATGTTCATCTTTTGTTTTGATTATATTCCAACCTACATGGGGTATTTTAGTATCTTCATACATATTTTTTTTATCAAATTTAACAATATGTCCATCAATAAGTCCTAGTCCTGAATGTTCCCCAAATTCATTTGAACTTTCAAATAAAAGCTGCATACCTAGACAAATACCCAACATGGGTTTGCCTGTTTTGGCATATTCTAAAATGGCATCTTTCATTCCTGTTTGAATTAAGTGTTCCATGGCATCACCAAATGCACCAACACCTGGCAGGATTAACTTATCATATTCATTTAATTTACTTGGATCACTTACTATTTGTGCATCACTGTCTAGTAAATGACATGCATTATAAACACTAGCAAGATTTCCCATATTGTAATTAATTATTCCAATCAAATTGTTTCCTTAAAACTTGGTTCCCAAGTTTTAAGGAAACCAGTATACAGAATGACTTCTTTTCACAAAATGGCAAAGCCATTTTTAAAGAAGCAAATCCTAAAGAGGACAACGAGTTGTCCTTAGAGTTTAAAAAAGAAATTATACTAAAATTTAGCATCACATAAAGTTAAAGCAAAGAGAGTTTGACACTTGTGTTGTAGTAATTTTTTTCTGGCCTCCATAAGTGTTAATCCAGTTGTTACTAAGTCATCTATTAGTATCACTTTAATGTCATTTTTTCCTGTGTATTTAAATCTTCGAGGATTATTTTTTCTAAATTCTAAATTTTTTCCTGCATATTTTATTTTATTGTTAGCTCTTAAAGTTGAATAGATAGGTGTAATATGCGAGGATTTCGTATGTCTTGCTAAAATGGCGCTTTGTGAAAACTCATGTCTTGTATGGTCATCTATTGGAATACTTATGACTTTTTCATGATACTTAAAAGTAGAAGAAAACTTATCAAAAGAAAGTTTGGCAAGTATACTGAAAACCTTGTCCCCAAAAAATTCATATTTTGTATTGAGTAAATCTTGAAGCTCTTCATAAGAGTAAAAAGAATACACAAAAAAATCCTCATCCAATTGACGCTTGTTTAGTGTGGGTTGAAGTAGGGTAGATTGACAAGATTTACAGATAATTTGAACGGACCATTGCTCACAAGTAATGCACCTCATAGACAAACTTTTTATTTTAGTATAACAACTTGTATGAAGTTTTAGTGTCACAAAAGTATGTGACACCCATTAAAATTAAGTTAAAAAATTTCTTCTTAAGACATCAATAAATTCTTTTTTTGCATGAGTCGTATCCAAATCACTTTTATGAACATCATATAAAGAGTATGATTCAAGCGGCTGTGCACCACAATATTTAAAAATTTTATGAGTAGCTACATTGGCTTCATCTAAATTCATTCCTTCAAAAAAACCATTCACATTATCAAACTCACTTTGAGGACAATTATAAGTCACTGATAACATGTATTTTTTTTGTTTTAATAATCCACCTGTTCCGTATTTTTTTGAAGGGTCAGTACTACTTCTCCCATCATTTACATAAGTGACAGTTCCATGACCATGTGAAAATATTTCATCTATATATTTTTTTGTGAGCCATGGTGTACCCATCCAATAAATTGGAAATTGTAAAAAGATGTAATCCGCCCATGAAAATTTATCTAACTCCTCTTCTATATCATAGTCACTTTGCGTGATTGTATTTTTGATATTAAAACCATTCTCTTTTAAAAAAACATTTGTTGTACTTACGAACTGTTGTGTTAATTCTCCCTTTGCAACACCTTCCCATTTTTGATGACCATTGATAATTAAAACATTCTTCATTTTCTTCCTTTTGAATTTTGATAAAGAAAGTATAGTCCTAAGAATCTTATGATATCCTTAGGATACTTTTGTATCCTAAGGATATAAAAATATTCTTAGGATATTTGGAATCCCCATTTAAGGTTAGTGTGTTATAATTCAAGTAAAAAGGCAATATATGTATATTGTAAATGATAAAGAATACGTTTGTCCAGTGACTGTTACCACTGAGATATTTAATGACAAATGGAAACTAGATGTAATATGGTATTTATTAGAAGGTGAAAAACGATACACGGAACTCCTTGATATTATTAGTAATTTAACAAAAAAAACACTAACAGCTAAATTGCGAGAGCTAGAACAAATTGGAATAATAAATAGAGAAGCGTATGCAGAAGTTCCACCACGTGTTATTTACTCTCTGACTCCACTTGGTGCAGAGTTAAGACCCTTGTTGGAAGAAATGTATAAATGGGGACTCACTTATGTTAAAAAACAAGGACGAATCACTGAAGATTAAACTGCAAGATATGTCCCTTTTATAAAAAATATCTTTGTTTTAAACTATAAAAAAAATGACATATAAAAACAAAAGCTTAGTTGAATTAGTATATAGAAACCCTAGTTCTAGATACTAATATAAGAAGTACACATGGATTTTCAACATATTAAAATAAATCATAAACTAAAAAAAGTTCTGTTATTAGAAGAGAACCTTTCTGCTCTTAAAGAAAACTCTTTTGATTCTTTAGAAATAAAAGAACAATTACAGTTGTCTAAAAAAATAAATGACTTATCTAAAGAGTTAAACTTTCAAAGAAATATTAACTACCAGATGAATAAACTGCAAAAAAGTATTGATGAATCATATATCGATGAAGCTTACAAAATATTTAACGAACAAGGAGCTTTTCAAGCTAGAGAATATCTAAAAAGTAAAATCACTTCTGAAATTAATAATGAAAATAAAAAACAAGCTAACATTTGTTTATTTGAAGCACAAATGACCTTGTCTGAAAAAAAAATCCCAGATACTGTTCTCTTATATGAAAAAGCAATTGAAAATTATAAGAGTGTAGATAGTCTTTTTGAAATAGGGTATTTTTTCCAAAGATATAAGGCTGATTTTGAAAAAGCTATCTTATTTTATGAAGAGGCTTTAGAATTAGTAAAATCAAATACGCATAAATATAAACCCAATATTGAAATGATACTCAATAACTTAGCAAATCTTCATGCAAAAGATTCAAGTAAAAAATGCCAAGCTGAACAAGAGTATTTCAAAGCATTACATTTGGGAGAAGAACTAGCTATTAGGGACCCCCTCGCATACTTACCAGATGTAGAAATGACTCTTAATAATCTGGCATATTTTCACTCCCATGAGAGTTCAAAAAGAGTAGAAACAGAAAAAGACTACCAGGAAGCTTTAACGTTAGCACGACAATTGGCAAAAACTAATTCGCAAAGATATATTCCAAAAGTTGAAATAATATTAAATGATTTGGCAACTTTTCACTCATCTGATAATTCAAAAAGAGTTGAAACACAAAAAGAGTACTTAGAAGCTTTAGAAATAGCTCGAAAGCTGGCACTTACAAATCCAGATAAGTACATTCCAAACGTAGAAATGATATTGAATAATCTTGCTTCCTTTCATGCAAAAGATAATACAAAAAAAATTGAAACACAGGAAGAATACCAAGAGGCTTTAACCTTGGCTCGTGAGTTAGCTAAAACAAATCCAAAGGAATATCTACCTAATGTTGAAATGGTATTAAATAATTTGGCAACTTTTCACTCATCTGATAATTCAAAAAGAGCAGAAGCTCAAAGTGAGTATGAAGAAGCATTAATAATTGCACGAAAATTGGCAAAAATAGATCCTGATAGATACATACCCAATGTAGTGATAATACTTAATAATCTAGCAAACTTACATGCCCAAGATAATAGTAAAAAGGAGCAAACCCAATGTGAGTATACAGAAGCATTAGAGCTTATAAGAGAATTGGCAAATAAAAATCCTGATGCTTATTTAGCCAATGTATCAAAAACACTACATAATATGGCTGCTTTCCATGTGAAAGATAAAACAAAACTACTTGAAACAAAACATGAATATATGGAAGCATTAAGTATCTCGCGAAAACTTGCCAAGATTAACCCTGATGTTTATATGCCCAGTGTTGCAATGACACTTAGTAATCTTGCTGCTCTTTATACTAAAGATTCTTCAAACGTGGAGGAAGGAGAAAAACTCTATGCAGAAGCACTAAGCTTGTATAGAGTATTAGCAAGTATTACTCCTAGTGTCTATGGATATCATTGTGCCAATACTTTGGTCATGGGAGTTGGTTATTATGATAGGTCGAAGAATTATCTAGATGAAGCGCTAAGGTATCTAGAACCATATAGTAATAGTCATTTAAATGTGAAACTGTTAAAGTATTTGATAAAAGAGTTTAAACAAAAACTCTAGCTATCAGTAAAACTTATAATATATAATCTCTTTTCATGATTACGACGTTGAAGAGATTTTATACTCAGTCACATACTTCTCGTATGCTCCTTCATATAAAAAATCTTCGCCTTGTACTAATAAAAAATAGCTCACATCTTATAAGTTTTTGTTTACGGGCTTTCTTTTGAGAATAAAGTAATTGATATAAGAATACGCTCCCCAAGATAATTTTGAAACCATATGACATTGAAGGGAAAAAATGAGACTTCCTAGTAACAAGAATATAATAAATGAAAAAAATTCAGTGAATATCGACATGCTAAAAGAAGTAGAAATAAGTTGTAATAATAACAATACAAGGGATATTAAGATTGACAATATAATTGAAAATATTAGTACAGATATGAAAATTGAGTTTTCATTTTTATATATATACTTATTGACAATTTTCTGTATCAGGTCAGAAAAAATAGTCCATAAAAAAAGTAAAATTGCAATACCCGATGTAGTAATTAATCCTATAATGACAGTGTGATAAATTGCATCAATTCCGTGATACTCAACGTCATTTATAGTTATTGGAAAATTAAATGCAGCACAAAAGACTGAAATAAAAATACTCAAAAATATAAATGGTGAAAAAGTGATAAAA
>ERZ724576.10-NODE-10-length-13804-cov-2.518754_pt1 | contig 13804 bp, 15 predicted proteins | sample MGYA00375870_ERZ724576 | MGnify/ENA primary metagenome ERZ724576 (study PRJEB28725, sample SAMN03264851) | marine sediment metagenome | biome: marine pelagic biome; feature: marine oligotrophic desert; material: marine snow | place: Pacific Ocean:North Pacific...
GTTTTACACTCATTTGACTTATTTGAGCATAGAAATTCTTAAATATAAAACAAATACAAGCAAAGTATTACGAGTGATGTTGAAAAGATTGACTTGAACACAAATAACTCCCAACATGATTAGTAAAACTCAAAATTACATGGGCTTGTTTAAGATGGTAGTATCAAGATAAATTATGCCATAACTCAAACATATTAGTAGATTTTTTTAATTTGCTATTTTATCATAAAATTTTGACTTCAAAAAGTCACATCTAAATTACATAAAAGCACTTTTTAATATGAACTCAAGTACTATCCTTTTAGGAATATATTATAACTTTAAGGAGAATAATATGAGTACGATATTTTTAGATGGCTTGAGAGATAAGTTAAATGCTGTAAAAGAACAGGGTTTATATAAAAATGAGAGAATTATTAATTCAGCGCAAGCATCAAATATCACATTAAGTGATGGCAAAGAAGTGATAAACTTTTGCGCCAACAATTATTTAGGGCTGGCTTCAAATGAACAAATGAAAGAAGCAGCTGCTAATGCGTTAAAAGATTACGGATATGGAGTGGCCTCAGTACGATTTATTTGTGGCACTCAAACTATCCATAAAAAGTTAGAAAATACAGTTTCTACTTTTTTAGGAACACAAGATACTATCCTTTATTCTTCTTGTTTTGATGCCAATACTGGATTGTTTGAAACCATCTTAGATAAAGATGATGCAATCATTAGTGACGAGTTAAATCATGCAAGTATTATTGATGGTGTAAGATTGTGTAAGGCTTCTAGATTTAGATACAAGAATTCAGATATGGACTCTTTAGAAGAGCAGTTAGTTCTTGCTAAAGATGCAAATACGAAGTTAATCGTAACTGATGGTGTTTTTTCTATGGATGGTTCAATTGCTAATTTACCAGGTATTTGCGCCTTGGCAGCAAAATATGATGCTTTAATTATGGTGGATGATTCACATAGTATTGGAGTATTGGGAAAAAATGGAAGAGGAACTCCTTCTCATTATGGAGTGGAAGACAAAATAGACATTTATACAGGAACTCTGGGTAAAGCACTAGGAGGAGCTAGTGGTGGATATACCTCTGGACGAGCTGAGATTATTGAATATTTAAGACAATTTTCAAGACCTTATCTTTTTTCTAATTCAATTGCACCTGTGGTTGTAGGCGCTTCGATTAAAGCCTTTGAATTATTAGAAAATTCAACAGATATATTAAATACACTTAAGTCAAACAGTATGTATTTTAGACAAAAAATGGGTGAAGCTGGCTTTACCTTAAAAGGTGCAGATCATGCAATTGTGCCAGTTCTATTAAAAGATGCCAAACTGGCATCTCTAATGGCTGAAAAACTGCTTGAACGTGGTATTTATGTAATAGCATTTTCTTTCCCAGTAGTGGCTAAAGGGCAAGCTCGTATTAGAGTTCAAGTTTCAGCAGCACATACAAAAGAACAAATGAAATTTGCGGTGGAAGCTTTTATTGCTGTTGGAATTGAATTGGGTGTTTTATTATGATGAAAGCTCTTTCAAAACTACACAACAAAAAAGGTATCTGGCAAGTTGAGGCACCTATTCCAAAACCAGGACATAATGATCTCTTAATTAAAATTAAAAAAACAGCTATTTGTGGAACTGATATGCATATTTATCATTGGGATGAATGGGCACAACGAACCATTCCTACTCCAATGATAGTAGGACATGAGTTTGTTGGAACCGTTGTTGAGATTGGTGCTGAAGTAAATGGTTTTAGCGTAGGTGATAGGGTTTCAGGTGAGGGGCATATTACTTGTGGGCATTGTAGAAACTGTAGAGCAGGCAGAAGACATTTATGTAGAAATACTGAAGGTGTTGGTGTAAATAGACAAGGTTCTTTTGCGCAATATTTATGTATCCCTGCTTTTAATGCGTTTAAATTAAATGAATGTATTACAGATTCACAAGCTGCAATTTTTGATCCTTTTGGAAATGCAGTGCATACAGCTTTATCTTTTGACATGGTGGGGGAAGATATATTAATAACAGGAGCTGGACCCATTGGAGCCATGGCTGCTTCAGTTGCAGCACATGTTGGTGCACGACATATTGTTGTTACAGATATTAATGATTATCGATTGGACTTGGCAAAAAAGATGGGCGCAACACGGACAGTTAATGTTGCCAATGAATCTTTAGATGAGGTCATGAAAAACCTCCACATGTTTGAAGGTTTTGATGTTGGATTAGAAATGTCCGGAGCACCGTCAGCGTTTAGGTCCATGCTAAAACTTATGAACAACGGTGGTAAAATTGCTATGTTGGGAATTCCTCCCAATGATATGTCTATTTCTTGGGACGAGGTTATCTTCAAAGGATTACAAATAAAAGGAATCTATGGAAGAGAGATGTTTGAGACTTGGTACAAAATGGCAAATCTTGTGCAATCAGGTTTGGATTTAAATCCAATAATTACCCATGAATTTGATATAACAGATTTTCAAAAAGGTTTTGATGTTATGGAATCAGGCTTATCGGGAAAAGTTATTTTAAACTGGGACTAAAAAAGTAGTTTAGGGGACTTTATTCCTACCCCTAAACTTTATTTATGGAATAAGTTATCGTTTATTTTTCTAGTTTTAGATCTAAAAAATTTAAAAATGAAATTGCCTCAGGTAAAGATACTTTTGTCTGTTTTATGTAGTTAGAATTTGGGTTAATGTTATAGTTTTTGGCCTGGGCTAAATTGGTGTCTTTTAGGTTGGTATTTGAGAAGGTTGCATTGAGTAAATCTGTATCCTTAAAATCAACGCTTTGTAAGTTTGTTTTTTCAAAATCCACTTCACTTGCATTACAGGATATTATTTTATTGTGTCTAAGATCTAGATTATGAAAAGAAGACATATTTAAATTACACTCATTAAAATTGATAACAAATGAAGATTCACATAAAGACCAATTTATTCCCACACATTTACTTTTGTTAAAATTAACATCGTTAAAACTACAGTACTGTAAAGTTAGCAACGATAAGTCGCAGTTCTCAAAATGACACTCGACAAATTTGCAGTATTTTAAGATAGCTTTATGAAAGGTACAATTTTTAAAGATACAGTTGTCAAAGTCTATGTTTTCTAAATATGAAATCTTAATATTCTCATATGTTTCATCCCAATATTCTTCTTTATCAAAAATCAAAAATATCCTTTTTATTGGGATTTTAGCATAAAGTACTTCTTTTTTATATCAGACATAAGGCTTAAATAAATTTATAAACGCTTTTTAGAACTGGAAATTAATCAAACTTGTCATATTATTACTTGTTTAGTTTTCCCACTTTATGGCTACTTAGATTCATAATTATAAAAGCGATAGTAATAACATATGAGTTAAGTTCTAGACCTCAATCCATAAAGTATAGAGTACAAATGTGATGTTGTAAGAAAATTAGAAAATCTGTTGTGAAATTTTACTACAAAAATAAATAAGCATTTTTTTAAGATAAATAATGGTTAAAATGAAATCAGCTACTTTATTATGATTGAATTTGCAAGTGGAACTATACTAAATGAATAAATTTCTCAAAAAATTCAAAAGTACATAAACATGAGGATTATAAAGGAAATATTACTTAATAGTATAAATTAATAATCATTATTATTCTTATGATAAGTTACCATTAAGATTCTTTATGCTAAATTTTCACAATAATAATCAATATCAATATTGTAATTTAAAAAGGAAAGACAATGAAAAAAACAAAATTAATCGTAGCAAGTATGAGTATCGCGGCAGCACTAGTATTCGCAGGATGCTCAAAAGATAACATGGCAATGGGTGAAATGAAAAATACTACACTATTGAGTACGTATTCAAGTATCGCAACAAAAAACTATGCTGATGCTTTAAGTGATGCAGTTGCATTAAGATTTCAACTGGATGTTTTCGCAACTAACCCTACAGAAGAAAATTTGGCTTTGGCTAAAAAAGCTTGGTTACAATCAAGAGAATCTTATGGACAAACTGAAATCTTTAGACTTTCAAACGGACCAATTGATGCTGAAGAAGGTTGGGTCGCTGAAACTTATGGTTCTTTAGAGGGGCAATTAAATGCTTGGCCACTTGATGAAAACATGATTGATTATACTGTTGATGCAAATGGTCAAAGAACTTCAGGAAATATTATTGATACAAAAGGTTCTTTTAATCCAGGTGGTGAAGGTTCTGAGTCTGTAAATGTTAAAAAGATTACGGTGAAAGCTATTACTGCATTAAATGAAAATGGTGGAGATGCTAATGTTGCAACTGGTTACCATGCGATTGAATTTATGTTATGGGGACAAGATCAAGATTACTCTAACTTTGTTAAAAATGGTGTAACTAAAGGTGCTTTAAGTGCTGGGAACAGACCTTTAAGTGATTTTACAACTGATAAAAATGCATCAAGAAGATTGGCATTTTTAAAAGCAGCATCAGAAAAAATAGTTGCTGATTTAGATACAGTTAATTCTGCATGGTCAAATGATGCTTTATATGCAAAAGCGTTAAACGGTCAATTAGGTGGTGATAACGCTGGTAAAAATATTGATAAAAAAACTGCATTAACGCAAATCTTTGCTGGAATGGGTGTATTTATTAAATCTGAATTAGCAAATGAAAGAATTGCAGTTGCAGTATTAACGCCATCTGAAGAAGATGAGCATTCTTGTTTTTCTGATAATACTCATAGAGATATTGCTTTAAACTATCAAGGATTTAAAAATGTTCTTGTAGGTTCTTATGAAGGTACTAGTTACGGAAAAGCACCAATTGATGCACTAGATTCTGAAACAAAAGCTAGAGTAACTACTTTAATGACATCAATTGAATCTAAAATTGATTCTATCAACAAAATTGCTGAAACTTCAAGACACTTTGATAGACAAATTACACCAAATGATCCTCAAGTTAAAGTAATCGTTAAACTTAAAAATGAGATGAGAAAATTAGGTGATGAAATGGTTAATGTTGCTAAATCAAATGGAATCAACTTAAGTGTTGATGATGTTACTGATGCTGAAGAAACAAAAATCTAAGTAAATGCCAAATTTAAAAATAATAAGTCTCGTAGCAATTCTTGCTACGGGGCTTTTTGCCGTTAATAACAATGGGTATTTTACAAAAGCCAATACAAAAAAATCTCTGTCAATATCTTATAATAATCTCAATGATGAAGAACAAGACACCTTCATGCTTGGACGTAGTTTTTTTACAATTCCTTGGGTAGAAGCACCAAGTGCAACCACAGCTAGGGATGGATTAGGTCCTTTATTTAATGCCAATACCTGTATTAACTGTCATCAAAACAATTCACTGGGTAGTGTTTATAACAAAGATGGCAAGTTTAGCAGGTCAATGGTTGCTAGGCTATCTATTCCTTCCACTAATTCTAAGGAACATCAAGAAATACTAAAAAAAGCTGGTTTTATACCTGAACCAGTTTATGGAGCACAAGTATCTATTAATGGTACAAGAACCATACCTTATGAAGCCAAACTTCATATAGATTATAAAGATAAAAAAGTTATATATCCAGATGGGAACATTGTCGTTTTAAGAAACCCAAGTTATTCTTTAAAAGAATTAAACTATGGAGCATTATCAAAAAATACCAGCATTAGTGTAAGAAAAGCACCTCCTTTAGTAGGACTTGGATTATTGGAAAATTTAAGTGATGAAGCAATTTTGGCCAATGTGGATGAAGATGATAAAAACTTAGATGGTATTTCAGGACGTGCTAACTTAGTGTATTCTGTTGAGAGTAAGAATTACAAGGTTGGACGATATACTTATAAAGCAAGTGCTCCAAGTGTTAAACACCAAAGTGCAGGTGCTTTCATCAATGATATGGGATTAACCACAACATTATTCCCAAATGAAAACTGTACAAGTGCCCAAGAGAAGTGTTTAAATGCACCAAAACCTAGGGATCCTATCGATGTACCTGATAACAGACTAGACGCAGTTACTTTTTATTTAACCCATTTAAAAGTACCTAAGTCAAAAATAAGCGTAAAAGAAGGGAAAAAACTGTTTAACAAAATAGGTTGTGTTTCCTGTCATGTATCTTCTTTTACAACAAAAAATGGTATAACAATAAATCCATATACTGATTTTTTACTTCATGATATGGGTGAAGCCTTAAGTGATGGAAGAAGTGAATTTCGTGCTAGTGCTAATGAGTGGAAGACAGCTCCTTTGTGGGGAATAAACTCCTACGAGAAAACCATTAGAAAAAAACCTGACTATTTACATGATGGACGAGCAAGAAACCTTGAAGAAGCGATTCTTTGGCATGGTGGTGAAGCACAAGCTTCTAAAAAATCTTTCATGTCTTTAGAAAAAGCTCAAAGAGAATTGCTAATTAAATTTATAGGAACTTTATGATGATAAAAAAAATAGTTTTAAGTGTATTGTTGATAAGCACAGGCTTATTGGCAGAAGAAAAAGTGATGAAAGCAATTTTGGATGATGTATTGTTGCATAATGTACAGTCAGCAAGCACAGACGCAAAAACACTACTTGCAGACTTGGAGGCTAAAAAAGACCTTAGTACATTAAAAGATGATTTCAAGAGTTTAGTTGTCTCTTGGAAAAAAGTAGAAACATTTTATTTAGCTGCTGATTTCAACGAGGATTCAATTGATACTCCAAGATACATAGATGTTTTTCATAACTTAAAAGAAGACTTGTCTGTTCAAATCCAAAGGGTGATTGACTCTAAAGATAGTTTGGATTTTGAGATGTATAAACACTCTTTTAAAACTATTAATGCTTTGGAATATGCTCTATATGCTAAGGGCTTCAATGATAGAAGATATGACTTATCAAAAATTATTGTAAAAAATATCATCAATCGTTTAAATGAAATCGAAGAAGTTTATGTAAAAGATAACAAAAAGTTTTTAAGTGATTTTAAATGGACAAATGACGTTATCATCAATATGTTAATTGACAGTTCATTTAAACTAAGAGATTGGAGAGTAGGAGATATCGCTGGATACTCAAGAAAAGCAAAAGGTAAGGCAGATAATAAAAAAGCAGAGTACTTTCTCAGTGCTAATAGTACTAATGCAATTAAAGCAATCTTAGATACACACAAACAAATTATGGATGCCTCAACTTATGATTTTGGTGATATGTTAATTGAAAATGGACTTAAAGAAGAAGTAGGATTAATTCGTAATGAAATTAATAACTCGATAGAAAATTTAAAATATCTTAAAAATGAAAACTTTGAAAACAAAGATGTGAAAATATTATATGTATCTTTAGATAAATTACATCGATCGTATTATAGCTCACTAGTAAATGCTTTAGAAATTAATACCAAAATATTAGATGCTGATGGTGATTAGTGGAAAACTTTTTAGGGCTTGAATATTTTTTTGATGCACACAAAAGAGTTTATTATATTTATATAATAAGCTCTTTTGTTTTGGCGTCACTATATTTATGTATTAATTACAAAGAGAAAAGGGTTAATCTTTCTTCAAAATTGTGGTTGCATAAAAGTGCCCGATTGGATTATGTTTATTTTTTTATTTCTAATTTTATTAAAGTATTAATTATTTTTCCAATTGTATTGAGTTCTAAAACAGTAGCTCTTTCCACAATTATGTTTTTAACGGATACTTTTGGGTATACCAGAGTGAATTTGTCTTATGAAGTTATTTTAGTATTGTTTACCACTACTTTATTTATAACAAGTGATTTTACCCGATATATATTACACCGCTTATTACATACAATTCCATTATTATGGCGTTTTCACAAGGTTCATCACAGTGCAAAAGTACTTAATCCTTTTACTTTTTACAGAGTTCATCCAGTGGAAAATATTTTGTTCGGCTTTAGATATGTATTAAGTATGGGCATTGTGAGTGGGGTGTTTTTATATTTATTTGGATCTAAAGTAGATATTTATGATGTGGTGGGAGTAAATATTTTTGTTTTTGTTTTTTCAATTTTTGGTAGTAACTTAAGACATTCTCATATCAAATTATCTTATCCGAAGTTTTTAGAAAAGGTACTTATATCTCCTTATATGCACCAAATACATCACAGTACAAAGTTTTTTAACAAAAACTACGGAGGAACACTGGCTATTTGGGATTATATGTTTAATAGTCACAAATTCTCAAAACAAGTAAAAATTATAAAGTTTGGATTAAACAAAGACCAAATGAGTGATTATGATTCAGTCTTAAAACTTTTAATTACTCCCTTTCGCATGAGTAAAAATGTTACATAAATGATATTATTAATAATAACTAATATCAATTAAGTAAAAAAAACCTTTAAGTATAATATTATTTTAAATAGAAAAACCATAGGAAAAAAAATGAAATATCTAAACTATTCACTACTTTGTATTGGTGCTGTTTTTGTGATTGGATGTTCAACTGAAACAACTAATACTGTTGCGAAAATTGATATACAAAAAGAAAAAGCACAGCTAGGAAGAAGTCTTTATTTTGATAAAAGTCTTTCTAAAAATAGAACTCAGTCTTGCGCTACTTGTCATAATCCTGAATTTGGATTTGTAGATGACAGAGATAATGGTGTAAGCAAACAAGCTTCTTTAGGGGATGATGGACACTCCATTGGAGATAGACAAGCACCTAGTGCAGCTTATGCTATGTTTAGTCCAAAGTTTCATTATGATGCCAAAAAGAAAGAGTACGTTGGTGGACAGTTTTGGGATGGAAGAGAGTCAACTCTAGCAGGACAAGCGGGAGGACCTCCTACTAATCCTGCTGAAATGGGTATGAGTTCAAAAAAAGAAACTGTATCTCGAATCCAAGAAAATGAATATTATGTGCAATTGTTCACTAAGATTTATGGTCAAGATATCTTTACTGATGCTTCCAAAGCATATATGTCAATGGCCCAAGCGATTGAAGCCTTTGAACAAACCAAAGAATTTGCCCCTTTTGATTCAAAATATGACAGGTATTTAGAAGGAAAATATGATTTATCTCCTACAGAAGATTTAGGACGCTCTTTATTTTTCTCAAATGCCAATAATTCTTGTGCGTCTTGCCATACTTTAAAAGGCGAAGATAAAAAAGGTGAAACATTTACCAATTATGAGTTTCATAATATTGGAACACCTATTAACCGTGAATTAAGAGCTAAAAATGGTGTGAAAAATATTGATTTTGGATTGTTAAATAATCCTGCTGTAAGTGATGTTGTACATAAAGGAAAATATAAAGTTCCCACACTTAGAAATGTTGCTGTAACAGCTCCTTATATGCACAATGGGGTATTTAAAGAGTTAAAAACAGTTGTAGAGTTTTATAATAAGTACAACGATAAAACAAAAACGATTAATCCCGAAACCTCAAAAAAATGGGCTGACCCAGAAGTAAAAGAGACTATTAATTTAGATGAGTTAAGAGCTAAAAAACAAAATGAGAGAAAAATGGAAGCACTGGTTGCTTTTATGAAGTTGTTAACAGATAAGAGATATGAACATTTAGTGAAGTAAATTTTGATAACAGGTAGTAGGATAACATATCCTTACTAACTGTTAAGGGCAGTTATGAACAGTGCCCACCACCACAGCACCCAGAAGCTTTTACTTGTTCTGCAAATGAAATAACAAAATCGTTAGCTACTTCAGAAAGAATGAAATCATGTTTACCACAGAATTCTTCATTCATTCTATCTTTTGTACTAATTGCTAAGTTTAAAGCATCATCTTTTGATTCTACAGATACATTGTTTTCTAAATTACTTCTTTTAAAACAACCACATTCTTGACTAATTAATATATTATGCATACATTATTCCTTTGAATTAAATTGGCGCTAGATTAACAAAAAAAACTTTTTATAATCTTATATAAAATAATTAAATTTAGATTCTTATATTATGATTATTCTAAGTGCAATAAATAATAAACAAGAGCCCTTATATAATTAAAATAGGCAGATGATAAAGTAGGTTATGATTTAGATTACACATAATTGTTCTTATTAAACTTCTTAATTAAGACATTTTTTATCCTGTTTAGATAAAATTCGTACGTAAATTATCATAAGAAAGTAATGTTATAAAAAATGTTGCTTTCTAAAAAATATTAAGGAATTATTATGGCTAAAATTGGATTATTTTATGGAAGTGATACTGGAAATACGGAGAGCGTTGCTCAACGATTAATTAATGTACTGGGAAAAGACAATATTGATTTAATCGAAGTAACTGATACAAATGCTGAAACAGTTTCTTCTTATGAAAAGTTAATCCTTGCAACATCTACTTGGGGTGATGGAGATTTACAGTCAGATTGGGAAGATTTTGTAGATACTCTTGATGATGTTGATTTCTCTGGAAAAACGGTTGCCCTCATTGGACTTGGTGACGCTGAAGGGTATGAAGATACTTTTTGTAATGCCTTGTCTTTATTACATGAAAAAGTAAAAGATGCCGTACTTGTTGGACAAACATCAACAGATGGTTATGAATATGAAGATACAACAGCAGTAGTTGAGGGGAAATTTTTAGGTTTAGTTATTGATGAAGAAAATCAAGATGACTTAACTGATGAAAGAATAAAAAATTGGGCTGAACAAATCAAAGCTGACTTAGGTCTTTAGCCTCTAACCTTATAGTTTTGAAGTTTAAAACTTGACTTCAAAACTATAGATTGATAAGTAAATTATGCCAGTTTTTTTAATTGTTTAACAACATTTTTTGCAGAATCATTGTTTAAAGGTTTTTCATAAGTTGTTAAAATTTCTCTTGCTAATACATTTGCACCTAAATGCTGAAATTGTATTCTCATAGCTTGAAGAACTTTAGTTCCACCGCCACCACTGTGAGTTGCTAATGCAACAATTTTCTCATCAAAGGCATCTCTCCATTGTTTAGTTGCTCGTGAAGTCCAAGCCATCGCATTATTTAAAACTGCTGGCATAACTCCATTATACTCTGGTGCAACAATTATAAATGCTTTTAATGCTAAAATTTTTGTCGCTAAATGGGTTGCAACTTCTGGAATTCCATTTTCTTCTTCTTCAAGTGTACTATAAAGTGGTAATCGTAAATCTACTAAATTAATTAATTCTACTTCACAACCATCAGCCAATGCAACTTCTTGTAGCTTTAATGCTAATTTTTGATTATTATTAGAACTTGCAACTAAAATACCTATTTTTGACATTATCGATCCTTATTATTTTTGTGTGATTATAGCGAAGAATTACTTTATGAAATAAGCATATTACAACCTACTAGAACAGAAATGAATCCGGCACCTGCAAAAACCTTTCTAACACTTTGAATAGAATGAAGAAGGTATTGATTTATATATAAAATACAAGCACCAAAAGAAAGAAATATCACCATGACACCTGAAGTAAATGCAAATACCATCCATAAATCAACAGTTGAGTTATCAATAAAGCCAAGCGTAATTAACATACCTCTTACTCCTCCAATACCCATGAGTAATCCAATGGTAAAGGCAGACTTGATGTCTTTATTAGAGTGGTGATGTTTTTTCCCAAAATAGATATGTAAATGTTTTGAATTTTTATGTTTATGATAGTTTATATTTATTCTATTTGTAAAAACCATATACAATAAATAAAATCCAATTACTAAAATAACACAGGCTGATATTAAATCTCCATATCCTAGATAGTGATCTGAAATATGAAAGTTTTCAAGAATCTTTGCAAATATTAGTAATGAAAATCCATGACCAAAAGCAAATAAAGTGGTAACCAAAATCGTTTTTCTTTTATTTTTACCAATTGAGAAATCAGCAATAGCAGTTAGGTGGTCAGGTCCAAAGGCATGTAAAACTCCATACCAAAAAATTATAAGTAATCCAAAAGTTTCCAAGACTAGCCTTTTTATTAATATTTGAAATTATTGCATAAATGATATTAATTATCAATACATTTTAAGTAATTTATGATAAACTAACATTACTTGTTATTCAAAGGAGTAAAAATGAGTAATAATAATTTAATCAATCATCACTTTGATTTGTCAGAATTACTTATGTCAAATATTGAAGATGATTACACCTTTAATCAACTTTTATTTAACGGTGCAAATTTAAATTATCAAACAGCCAGAGGATGGTGCGTCTTATTTGAAGCAGTGACTTCACATTATAATGACAAAATCTATGAGTATATTCAGGCTGGGGCAGATTTAAATATAAGAGATAGTAAAGGACGAAACGCTCTTTTTTGGGCAGTATATTCAAATAATATTAAAGCAGTAGAAATTCTAGTATCTTTGGATATTGACTTACTTGTTAAAAAAGAAACCAATTTATATGTAATGCATTTTGCAGTATATAATAATAATTTGGACTTGTTGAAATCTTTGGTAAATATGGGTGTTGATATCAATCAAAAAGATGATGTTCAATCAACTGCATTGATATATGCAGTTATTCATAATAAAATTAATTTAGTGGATTATTTACTTGATAATGGAGCTGATAAATTTTATGAAGACAGTTTGGGAAATAGTGCTATGAGTTTGGCTTATAATCTCAAAGTAGAATCAATGATAGAAAAATTAAAAGGAAAAATATGTTAAAAATAGAATCAGTTAAAGCTCATTGTGATATTCCTTGTGGAATTTATGATCCAATTACAGCGCAAATTGCAGCACTAAGTGTAATTAGAATGGTAGATTTAATGACCCAATTGGAAGAAAGTGATAAATTGGAGTATTTAAATACAGTCGCACGGCATATTGCCCTTAAAGAAACAGAAGCAGAAAAAGTAAAACATGAAGTAAGAATTATTTGGGGAGACTTTATCAAAGGCCCTCAAATCGAAAAATATCCTCATATACATATTTTAGTACATAATATTATGTTATTGGGAAGTGCAAATAAACAACATGTATCACGCGCAAAAGCAATGGAGCTTTTGGATGAAGTAAATAATTTTGCACAAATTTTCTGGGAAATTAAAGGTGTAGAGACTAAAAGAATTAAAGCAAACTACTTTCCAAATGAAGAAATTGTTGTCCCTGCTTAGTGTTCAAACTTTTTAAGATCCAAGGAGATTCGCTTTATCCTCTTGTAAAAGAGGGTGAAGTGGTATGGTGTTTAAAGTTATTTAGTTTTAGTAAAATTAAGATTAATGACCTAGTACTTTTTAATCATAAAATCAATGGTTTTATGATTAAAAAAGTGACTGATATTAATGAAAATGGTTATTTTGTAAAAGGTGAAAATCCTTCAAGTTATGACAGTAGAGATTTTGGTGAATTACAAAAAGAAGATCTTTTATATAGAGTAATTTATCATTTTACTAAAAGCTAGAAATCTATATATTTGGATATTTTGTATAGTGGCATAGTTTTGTCATAGAAAGTTTGTTTTTATAGTAATCTTTAGGGGTTTCACGCATAAAAAACTTAAATTCTCTCGTAAAGTGAGCTTGATCAAAATAACCAGCATCATAAGCAGTTGTCGTCAAGTCTTTATTATCAAGTGAGCTTAAAATATCTTTTGCATTTCTCATTCTTATAATTCGTATATATAACTTTGGACTAATTCCTACTTCTTTTTTAAAGGTTCGCTCAACTTGTCTAATGTTGATATGAAACTCATCACATAAAGAAGCTAAAGATAGATTTCCTTTTTGTTCAAGAACTTTTTCAATAAAAGGCAACATCCATTGGGCATTTTTTTTCTTCGAAGCATTGAGTTTATTAATGAGGAACTCTTCAATAAGTTGGATTTTCTTTTCAGTTGTATTTTTTTGTATTAGTTTGTCATATAGTTCATCT
>ERZ724576.11-NODE-11-length-13792-cov-2.903330_pt1 | contig 13792 bp, 10 predicted proteins | sample MGYA00375870_ERZ724576 | MGnify/ENA primary metagenome ERZ724576 (study PRJEB28725, sample SAMN03264851) | marine sediment metagenome | biome: marine pelagic biome; feature: marine oligotrophic desert; material: marine snow | place: Pacific Ocean:North Pacific...
GTATATTATTAATCAAAAAAGTAAAACACCTCTGTATATTCAACTATATACTCAACTGAAAAAAGATATTATGGAAAACTATAAAGCCGAAGATAAACTTCCCTCAATTAGAAAAATTGCATCCTTGTATAACTTGAGTAAAAATACAGTTGAATCTGCATATAGTCAATTGGTTGTTGAAGGTTATATTGATAGTAATTATAAAAGTGCGTATACAGTTACAGATACTGTTTTTTCTAATTTTACAATAGCAGATGAGATTGATGTGAATGATCTAGTCATAAAAGAAAATCATCTGTATGACTTTTTCCCTGCACGTCTTTCCAAAGATTCATTTCCCTTGAAACTGTGGAAACGACTTTTTGTTAAAGCTGTAAATGAAACACTGGATTTTGGAGCTTATCCAGATGGACAAGGTGAGCTTGGATTGCGAGTTGAAATTGCAAAGTATATTAATGAATCACGTGGAGTAAAGTGCCATAGTAATCAAGTTATTGTGAGTAATGGTTTGGGTGATTCCCTTGGACTGGTTGCAAAAATACTTAAAAATAATCACGAAACAATTGCTATTGAACATCCAGGATATAGTACCACTACAGAAGTTTTTGACAGTTACTCCTATAAAATTGACAAGATTGCGTTGGATGAAAATGGTATACGACTTGATTCCCTTGATAAATCAAAAGCAAAGCTAGTGTATACCACCCCCTCACATCAATACCCAACAGGTGTAATTATGCCAATATCAAATAGGATGAAACTTTTAAAGTGGGCACAAGGAAAAGATGCCTTGATTATTGAAGATGACTATGACAGTGAATTAAGTTATGAAAATAGGCCGATCCCTGCGCTTCAAGGTTTAGATTCAAATGATAGAGTGATTTACCTAGGAACGTTTTCAAAGTTTTTATCTGCTTCTTTACGGGTGGGTTACATGGTACTTCCCAATCATTTAATGGCAAAGTATAAAACATTTTTTAATGCAACCACAGCTAGTGTTTCAATTACTACTCAAAAAACATTAGAACTATTTATGAGTGAAGGACATTGGGAAAGTCATTTGCGAAAAATAAGAACAATTAACCGAAAAAAACATAATCTCATGAAGAAATTGCTTCAAGACAAACTTGGATTAACTATGAAAATAGAAAGTCAAGGGGCAGGGTTGGCCATACTTATAAATCCAAGAGTAGATTTTGATTGGGAAAAGTTAAAAGTAGAAGCAAGAAAACAAAAAATGAAGATTTATTTTGCAAAAGAAAAATCAGGTGGAGAATGGGAGGCTATTCGTATGGGATTTGGAGGTTTTGAAGAGGAAGGAATCAAAAAAGCCATTGAAGTATTTTCTAAAATTTGGTACAGCTGTTTAAAATAATAGAAAATTACTTTATATTAGAGTTTCCAGTGGGCAAATGTTCCTTGGTCTAAATGCTCTTTTGCACAAGAACATAAATCTGGGAAAAAGCTCATAAAATCTTTTTCTAACTCAACAATATTTTTTTCAACTGCTTCAAAATATCCTGAGGCAGTTTCTCGATCCCGTAGTCTTAGGGATAGTCGCATATCTAGACGTTCAAAAGATGTTTGAAGTTGTTTTAAGTCATGGTACTTATTTAAAGTATCTCTTTGTACTAAATTATTTATAAACGATTGCGCTTTGGGAGATAAATGTACTGTTCTTTCTCTCGCACGAGCATAAAAATCATGGGTAAATTCTTTCATTGGAATATTGCAAAAGGTATCCCAGTTTTTTGAGAGAAAGTAATCATGAGTTATGTCTATTATCACAGCTTTTAACAAGCCTTTTTTTCTCAAACTTGCTTTACTTTTTGCTACTGTTTTATGAGAGTCTGTATAGGCATCTATGATTTTATGTACAGACATACCCTTTGACAAGTCTATACTGGCATCACTCCATAGTTTCCCTTTTAATGGATCAGCTAGAATATTTCCCATTTGGAAATCTACGTTTTGCTCAGATAAAAAAAGATGCGCTAGCCAGTTCATAAACAGGTCCTATTATATACGTTAGTCTTAAGTGAAATTATATACTCTTTGCTCAGCTATGTTACTGAAACTATTCTTCTTTTAGGTTCTTAAATTCTTTAGAGCTCATACTTGGAATAAATTCTTGTATATCATACTGTGCCAGTCTATGGATTTTAAAAGGGTCTAGTTCCAGAACTTTTTCTAAATTTTCAAGGGAATTTATTTTTGATAAAATAATACCACCACATCTGGGAACTTTTCGACCTGAAGCTATAAAATAGCCTAATTCATATTGTTCTTTTAGATAACTCACATGAAGATCTAAGAATTTATCTACTTCTTCTAAAGGGCAGATATATGTAAGAGAGATGATAAACATTTTTATCCTTTGTTTTTCTGACATAGTATACATAATTATATTGTTAATTACTTATACATAATAAATAAAGTAAGTAAAAATCTTTGAAATATTGAGATTCCTAAAATTACGGGATGGAATCTCAATAAGGAGAGTTTGAAACATCAGGAGAGATGTTCTAGTATCAAGTGCGATTAAAAATATGAAGAATTTGCGATTTAGCCAAAATCGTCGAACAAAAGTTAATTCGCCATTAACCAATGTATAAATAGATTATAGATGACTAAAGTGTGGATTTAGTGAGTTTTTCCAAAATTTCCAAAATTTATACTCTTTTTTCTAATAGAAGATTTAGTCCAAGACCTATAAATATGATGCCACTTGTTCTATGAATATATTTCAAGACACTTGGATGTGTTTTTATCCATAAAGACAACAGTCCAGAAATATATCCAATGGGTGCTTTCATAATAAATGTCAAGATGGCAAATGCTAGTCCTAGAGTAAACAATTGTAAAGTCTCGTTACCACTTGAAGTACTTACAAACTGTGGAAGATAAGAGAAGTAAAAGATAGCTATTTTGGGATTTGATATATTTGAAATAGCACCTTGAAAAAACATCTTTTTGTAGGAAACTTTAGGTAAATCATTAATTATAAGTTGATGTTCTTTATTCTTTATTAGTTGATACCCTAAATAAAAAAGATAAAAAGCTCCCAAAAACTTTATAAGAGTAAATAAAAACTCTGATGCCATAAGCAAAGCACCAAGTCCAAGTGTTGCTAATAAGGTATGACAGAGAAGTCCTACACTTGTCCCCATGGCTGTGATTATTCCTGCTTTTTTCCCTTGAGTAATTGAAGCAGACATAACTAAAATCATATCTTGCCCAGGAGTTATGATGATGATAATTGAAGTGAAAATAAAAAGAAGCGTGATTGACTCCATTGTTAATCCTTTATTTCGATGTTGTTCTAATCAAAAATCAGTTCCATATTAAAATTTGATCGTTCATAAGGACTTGCGGTCCACTGTATTTTTTTGAAGCCCAATTTTTGATACAAAGAAATGGCGGGTTTTAAAATACTATTGGTCTCTAGATAAATCGATGTTGCATTTAACTCTTTTGCTTTATCTATTATGGCTTCTCCCACAATCTGTCCGATACCCCTACCTTGCATTTTTGGATCTACTGCCATCTTCGCAAGTTCATAATCATACTTTTCATGATCCATTTTAATAAGGGCACAAGTTCCAACGGGTACATTTTCATACAGTGCAATTAGGATGAAACCTTTTTTATCTAAGATATACTCTTTTGGGTTTTCTAGTGATATTCTGTCTTTTTCTTCCATTTCAAAATATTGAATGATCCACTCTTCATTTAAGGATTTATAAGCTTGGGCATATTTTGGTTCATAGTTTACAATCTTCACTTTTTTAGATTCTCTTAGTTTTTTTTCTTCCACTATTCTAGGATAGGTAGATTTTTCATCCAATAAGTTTTCAAATTCTTCTATTGCCAACCATAAATTGTGACTTGTTTGATCGAGCATCTTGTCAATTGCATTTGTGGTATCTGTGTATTGATCTTCTATTAGTAATGCTGCTTCCTCACCCTTTTTAGATAAAACTATATTTGTTTTTCGAGCATCATTTTTATCTTTTTTTTCAAGGATTAGTTTTGCTTGATTCATTTCTTTGATGATTTTGATAACAGATGGATGTGAGTGACCAATTTCAGCTGCAATTTCGGTGATGGTTTTTATACTTTCTTTTTGACAAAGAACAAAAAACACAGGATACCATTTGGGTTTTAGACCGACTTTATAAAGTCCAAATATTTTTTCTGACTCTTTTGTGACTCGATTACTTAACATCCTAAGTCTTGTACCTATAGACATAACGCCTGTTTTGGAAAAAAAATCTATCATTATGTATCCTTTTATGTAACTGGTTACATAATTATATTCTTAAAATAATACAATGTCAAGAAAACTTTAATGTAAAAGAGAAAATAAATAAAAGTCATAAAAAAAGGAACATCAATACGATGCTCCAAAATGAAAATAATGTGTGGTATAATCTTTAAAAGATTTTTTCTTCTTCTGTAGAATTTGTTTCTTCAAAGGTTTGGTTATTTACTGACTTGTTAAGGTTCTTTTGTTTTTGAGGAACTAAATGATGAGATGTTTGATTAAAGGATTTAGCTTTTACATTGTGTTTTCCTGAAAACTCTTTTTTGTTTGCATTTTCAACAATAAGTGTTGATATTTCATTGGTTTGCTTTGCAATCATGTTTGTTGTATTGGCGACATTGACATTTCCTTGTGTCTGTTGATCTAATTTGGTTACGGCATCATTAATTTGTACGATAGCATTTAGCTGCTCTTTGGAAGCTGATTCAACGTCATGTATGAGTTCAAGTGTGTTAGAAATATTCTTATTGAAACCCGAATAACCAGATATCATACTATCTGCAATTCCTTTTCCTTCATTGGCTTTGGAATTTGCATTCTCAACAAGGTTTTTAATCTCACGTGCAGCTTCTGCACTTCTTGCTGCTAGATTTCTTACTTCTTGAGCAACTACCGCAAAGCCTTTTCCAGCTTCTCCTGCAGTGGCAGCTTCTACTGCTGCATTAAGAGAGAGTATATTTGTTTGAAATGCAATTTGATCAATGACTCCAATGGCATCACTGATTGCAGTTACTTGAGAATTGATTTCATCCATGGCTTGTGTGGTTTTGTTGGCAAGTTCGTGTCCTTCATTGGCTGACTTACTCAATACATTTGCATATGAAGACATTTGTTCTACATTCTGGGTATTTCCTTTAATATTTTCAGTCATTTCTTCTAAAGAGGCGGCTGTTTGCTCTAATGCACTTGCTGTTTCATTTGAATTATTACTTAAAGTAGATACATTTGAAAGTAAAACGTTTGAACTATTTTGTAGCGTCAATCCATTTGATTTGTTCTCAATAAGGATACTACAAATTGACTGCCCTAAATTGTTAAGACCAAGAGATAATTTTTTGAAGTGTTGTGTTAAATTTTTATGATCCACTTTTTCAAGGTAATTATGATTGGTGTATTGTTCTAAAACATTTAAAACTTGATTAACATTATCTTCCATATGTTCACCCATTTTGTTTAATACCTCTTTGAGTTCTATGAACGCAGGGTTTGAAACATTGAGGTTAAGTCTTTTTGACAAATCCCCTTTTTCAAACTCTCCAAGTACTAAAATAGTTTCATCAATTAAACGCCTGTCTTCTTCGATACTTTCTTGGGTGATTTTAATATTTTCATTGACTACTTTTGCCATAGTCCCCATCTCATCATTTGAACTTTGATTTAACAAAGATACTTGAGATGTCTTTTTGTTGATGTATTTAAAAAAATCAATAAGACCTTCTTGAAAATTATTGATTGAAGTGACAATGTTTTTTGCCAATAAAACTGCCAAAAGTAATACCATTGAAATAATGATGGCTGAAAGGATAAAACTTTGAGTCATGATATTTTGTATTTCATTAGAAATAATGGTATCCATTTCAGTGGACATTGTTTTTAATAAAATATCGCTTTGATGTCGAGCTTCCTTGAGTCTTCCTTTTAAGCCTAAATTTGAGCTAAAACCGATTTGCTCTTCAGCTTGTACCAATCGTAAAAAATCTCTTTTGTATGTAATCAAATCAATTTTTATATCATCCGAAGAGATATTAATGAGTGTGTTTATTTTGCGCTCAAACGTATCCACATATTTTAAATCTTTTCGCAACATAAAGTCTTTTTCTTGTTTTCTTAAATCATAAACAGATGAGAGTAGTTTAAAGTCATTTGATTGTTTTGCAAGGTCTTGCACTTGGTGAACAGCTTGTCTTAGACTTCCATATAAAGCATCTTTATGATGTAAACCAATTTCTTTTTGTTTTTCAACCAGTTTAAGAAAGATACTATGATGTTTTTTGGTTATGGTATTGATTTGTGATATTTTTGAAGCATCAATCTCTCGTCCGTTTAGAAGATTAAGTAAGTCCTTTGAATCTGTATATAAATTTTTTACATTCTGTTCAAATTTTTTTGTATCTTTTAAAGACTTTCCTAATAAAAAATCTTTTTCATTTCTTCGTAAAGCTGCTGTATCATTTTTTAATTCTTCTACTTTGGTCAGTGCATGGTCTAAATCACTGATACTATTTATTGATATATTTAACAGAGCAACCATTAGTCCTAAACCTACAATTGAAGCAATTGAGCTAAAAATTAGTTTTGCTTTTATACTCATATTTTTAATCATTATATTGTCCACACCTTTAATGTAATTGATAATTATTATCATATGATAGTGAAATATTCTTAATCTTAAATAAGTGACAATTGAAATGATATTTTTGTTCTTTTACGTAAAAGTAATAGAAAGAGTACTCTAACTCTTTCTATTTAGCAAATTATTCTGGAATGCCTAATTTTAAATTTTTGAAAATAATAGAATATTTTCCCATTGTTCAATTTAATTTAGGACATAATATGGTCTTTAGAAGTGATTAATAGCAATGATAGCATATATAATCATGCTAGGTTTTCCTTGTAAATCTCTTATTTCTTGTATTTCACTAGGAGAAAATTTAAGGTTTTTTGCCTTTGTTCTTAATTCTTTTTTTTTCGTTGATTTTATCTAAAAGTGCAGAGGTAAAAATACTGCCTGGAATAGCATAAAAAGCAATACCTAAAAAACTCACAAAGGAAGTAAGTATTCTTCCAATGGTAGTCACTGGAAACATATCTCCATAACCCACAGTGGTAAAGGTGATAATAGCCCACCACATAGTTGTTCCCATACTTGAAAACACCTCTGGTTGGGCATTTCTTTCTGCAAAATATACCAAAGGAGTAATGGTTAAGACTAAAACCATCAAGGCAACAAAGATAAAAATAAACTCTTCTTTTTTTTCTTTGAGTATTTCACTAATAAGAGTATCAAAATGTGCAAATTTACTTAATCGAAACAGCTTGAAAATACGTATGATTCTTAATGCTCGTAAAAATCCGAAGTCCAAATTAAATAAGGATAAATAAAATGGAAGTATAGCAACAAGGTCTATTATCATATAAGGACTAAGAGCATATTTGATACGTCGTTTATTATTTTGGTATGTAATAGAATAAAGTCGCAAGACATATTCAAAGGTAAATAAGGCCACGTTGATTTTATTGACGATAGCAAAAATTGGAAAATAGGCAGCAAAGCCTTTTTCTGTTTCTAAAAACATAACGACGATACTAATAATGATATTTGAAAAGATCATAAACTGCACAGTACTTCCAAATTTGTGCTTGGTTGGTTCTTCAAAAATAGTATATAAACTTTTCTTCATATCCATGATGTTTTCCTTAAGTAATACATTATAATGAAATTTAAATGAAAATTGCTTATGCCCTAATGCTTCGCTTATTTTGTTCTAGTATAATTTTAAAAATTAAATACTATTTATTGGAGAGCTTGATGCAAAACTTAATTACACTATTAAAATCAAATATTAATTTAGATGAAACAATTATAAAAAACATTATCAATCTTTTAGAAGATGGATGTACTATTGCTTTTATTGCAAGATACAGAAAAGATGTAACTTCTAATGCCAGTGATGAAACACTTTTGAAGTTTCAAACAGTCTATGAATATAGTTTGAAATTGTTAAAAAGAAAAGAAGAAATTCTTAATCTATTAAACGAGAAAGAGGTTCTAAGCCCAAAATTAGAACTGCAAATACAAAATGCCATGACGAAAACAATATTAGAGGATATCTACGAGCCTTACAAAGGGGTGAAAAGTACACGAGCAGATTTTGCAATTAATAATAAATTGGAAGGTTTGGCAAATATCATTTCGTGTTTAAAATATACCAAAGAACAAATCCAAGAAAAAGCACGTGGTTTTTTAAATGAAAATATTAAAAATATTGATACTTGTATAAAAGGGGCACAGGATATTATTGCTTTACGATATTCACAAGAAATTAGAACCAAAGAGGCCTTACGTAAAAATATTGAAAATCATGCTCTTCTTACTACTAAAAAAACAAAAGCTTTTGAAAAACTAGGTTTATACAAAGATTTAAAAGATATAAAACAAAAAGCAAGCTACATTAAATCATACAGGTTATTAGCAATTTTAAGAGCGGTCAATGAAAAACAACTTACTTTAAAAATAGAAGTGGATGAAGCGTATATTATTGAAAGTATTAAACAGTATAGAATTTCTAAACATGCCAATACTTCAAAAGAGTATGTACTAGAGGCCTATATAGATGGTTTAAAACGTTTATTACTTCCAAGTTTAAAAAGAGAATTTTTAAGTAAACTTAAACAAAAAGCCAGTGATGAGGCTATCAATGTTTTTGGTAAAAACTTACACGAACTACTCGCCTCTGCACCACTTATTAACCAAGTGATTCTAGGGATGGACCCTGGATATAAAACTGGATGTAAATTAGCTGTTATTGATGAAAATGGTTCTTACTTAGACTCAAATGTAATTTACCTCTTAAGCCAAAATGACCAAGTAAAAGCAAAAACTATTGTTCTTGGACTGATTAAAAAATACAAAATAAGTAGTATTGCGATTGGTAATGGTACGGCTTCAAAAGAAACAGCAGAATTTGTCTCAGAGATGATAAAAGAAAATAATTTAGAGTTAAAATATGCAGTTGTGAGTGAAATAGGAGCTTCAGTGTATTCTGCTTCGAAAATAGCCCAAGAAGAGTATGGGTTTTTGGATGTAACAATAAGGGGTGCTATTTCTATTGCTCAAAGATTAAGAGATCCAATGGCGGCACTTGTTAAGATTGATCCAAAGTCTTTGGGAATAGGGCAATACCAGCACGATGTGAATCAAAGTGCTTTAATTAAAAGATTAAATGATACTACCAGCAATCTTGTAAATAAAGTTGGCGTAGATTTAAACTCCGCTTCATATAAACTGCTTTCCTATGTATCTGGAATTAGCGAAAACCTTGCAAAAAATATTATTAAACACAAAGAAAAGATAAAAGCCTTTCAGAAAAAAGAACAATTATTAGATATAAAAGGTTTGGGTTCAAAAGTGTATGAACAAAGTGTTGGATTCTTAAGAATTAAAAATGGAGAATCGTTTTTAGACAATAGTGGTATCCATCCAGAAAGTTACAATGTGGCTATCTATATAAAGAAAAACTTTGACTTAAGTACTCTTAATGAAAAAGATATTTTACACATAGAATCCAAATTTTCCTGTGGAATTGAGAGTTTAAAAGATGTGATTGTTGAACTTAGAAAACCAGGGTTTGATATAAGAGAAGAGTTAGAACAAGTGCATTTTTGTCAAGAAATCAAAAGTATAGACAAACTTGAAGATGGTGATATAGTAAGTGGTGTAGTCCGAAATATAACTGATTTTGGAGCTTTTATTGATATTGGTTTAAAAAATGATGCCCTATTACATATTTCCCAGATCAGTGAGAAAAGAGTTTCTTCAGTTATGGATGTACTTCATGTAAATCAATATCTAAAAAGCATTAAAATTTTAAGGATTGATAGAGAAAAAAGAAAAATTTCCTTGAGTTTAAAATCTTATATATGAGAGTATGGTTACCATGGTTCCCAACATCAATGATACACATGAACATTTAAAGAGATAATAGATGATTACTTGTATTATTACAATGAAGTTTTCTTCCATGGGGATAGTTATGATAATACTTTAAGAACAAGATAATAGGGCTATGTACATAAACTTTTGGGTTATTGTATGAGGATAACCCAAAAGTAAGAAGAAGGGGAGTGAAGTCAAGGAAATAAAATTTTTTAGTATTTATTATTTATAATAATGTTATTTCAAAGAAGGAGAAAGTTCCCTTAACCTCTAAATTAAATCACGTCTGATAAATTTATGGTGTAATTATATAGCTTTATTGTGTAGAATCTGTGTAGGAAAATACACTTAAACATTAAAGTCTAGGGTAAATTTTGTTCCTTCATTAATCTGTGAGGCTACTCTGATTTTTATTTTATAAGCGTGACAAATAGAACTTACTATATTAAGTCCAATTCCAAAACCACCATTTTGTGAAGTTGCCCTATAAAAACGATTGAATATTTGTTTGAGTTTTTTTTCCTCAATTCCAATACCATCATCTTCTATTCTTAAAAGACCTTCATCTAAAGTAATCTTTATTGTGCCGTTGATATTTGTGTATTTAATGGCATTTGAGATTAAATTATTTGTCAACCTTGTGAAACTGTCTTCTTCAATTTTGAAAAGTGTACGCTGTGATGTATATTCAAAGGTAATTTTTTTTCTGGATGCAAACTCCCTAAAATACTCAATTTGTTCATCTAACATGGGTTTGAGGTCAATTATTTTTGCTTCTTTGATACTTTTATTTTTATCTTTTAAAATAAGATAAGTTAAATCTTTGTAAATCTCTGAAATTCTTTTAGCACTTAAATTAATTCTACTGAGATTTTTAAGACTGGTAGGATTTGGAGAGTCTACACACATCAATAACGCGGCAATTGGAGTGTTTAACTCATGGGTAGTATCTTTAATGAAGTTATCAAGTTTTTCTCTTTGTTTTTGAATTGGGGTGATAAAAAACCGAGCTAAAAAGAAACCTAGAATTGAGGTTAAAAAGTAAGTCAATCCCAATATAATCGAAATATGTTTTAGTAAATTATTGATGGCATTTTTTAATATGATTTCTTCAATAACAATATAAACAATACCCAAATGTCCTGCTGCACTGGTATCAATTAAAAATGTATTACCATTTTTTTTGTAAAGCTTCTGATTGAAGTTGATACTTGTACTAATATGTGCAATGATAGGTTGGCGGTTTCTATCATATAAACCAAAATGCAAACCATTTTCAACCACTAAATCACTTCTGTGAATAGGAAGATATTGCATATGAGAGTAAATAATTTTTGCTGCGAGTCTACTGGCATTTATTTTCATTTTTGAGATGGTCAAATCTTTGAGATTATCACTTTGTATTTGGAAAAACAACCACCCAATAATAACCATGAGTACGAGAGTAGAGCCTAAGAATAAGCCATAAAATCCATAAAAAGTTCTTTTCTCATCTCTAGTTAAAACGATAACCCACTCCTTTAACATTGGTTAATACTTCAGCACCTATTACTTTTCTAAGATTTTTGATATACGTTCTAATAGTAGCATTTGAAGGGGAACTTTCATAATCCCAAACATTTATTCCCAACTCTTCCGTTGAAATGGTTTTGTTTTTGTTTTTTGCAAAATACATTAAAATAAGCGCCTCTTTTTTGGGCAATTGTATTTGCTCATTTTCTTTGATAAGTAAATAGCTATTGGTATCAAAAGATAAGTGCTCGTTGATTTGTATTATGGCAGAGTCTTCTATTTTATAAAGTCGTTTGATATTATTAATTCGTAGTTCTAATTCTTTTAACGCAAAAGGTTTTTTAATGTAATCATCACAACCTTTATCAAAGCCTATTTGCATATCTTTTGGATTATCTAAGGAAGTAATAAAAATAGCTGGTGTTTTGTTTCCTACATTTCTTAATTCGCCTAGAAATTCAAAACCATTTCCATTTGGAACATTCACATCCAATAGCAACAAATCAAAATTTGAAGAGTATGCTAAGTCTTCTGCTTCTATACCTGAATAAGCTAAGGATACCTCGTAGTTTAATTCTGTTAAAAATTCTTCAATGATTTCTGATAAAATCATGTCATCTTCTAAAAGTAATATTTTCATGGAAGATTGTATCAAAAGTTTTAGAAAGAAGTGGTTAGTATTTCAGTTGAGTAGTACGTTCTAAAGTTTTTTTTGTATAAAAATACAAATATATGGCAGCTGAATAAACCATAACTAAAATTCCAAACCAGAGGAATTTAATATCAAGTTCTAAATACTTAACAACCAAACCAGCAACAAAAACATGTGCAAATATTTGCCGATATAATCCAATATAAAAAATCATTCTTGGTTTTTTAATTGCTTGTAAAGTTGAAACACAAATATACAAAGAAACAAGGGCAAAAAAGACCCAAATTTGTATTATTATGTAGGTCAAACCAAACTGCACAACAGTAGCATCTGTATCAAAGTATTTTATTAAAGTTTCTGCACAGAAAAATATAAATACTGCACCACCTAGGCAAAAGTAAAATCCATACTTTAATGCTGTATTAAGGGTCTCAAATACTCTGCGATATTTTTTTGCACCAAAGTTATTTGAAATGATAATCAATACAGCAGTACTAAGACCCAATGCTGGCATAATTACTATTGCTTCTATTCTATAAGCTATTCCATAACCTGCAACTGCTTTATATCCATAATCTGAAATAAAGTGCATTAATAAAACCGCACCCAATCCCATGATGACAATATTTAAACTTGCAGGTAATCCTTGTTGTAAAAACTCCTTGTATATTCTTTTATCAGGTAAAAACATTTTCAAATTTTTTAGAGATATGATTTTTTTATCAATAACCTTTTTGAGTAAATAGGACATGACTAGAACTTGTACGAAAATAGTTGAAAAGGCAATTCCTGCTAAACCCATTTCTGGAATAAATAAAAAACCATACATGAAAATTGGATTTAAAGCTATATTTGCAAAAAAACCAAAAAACAAACTATTTCTATAGGTTTTGGTATCTCCCGAAGCATTTAAAACGGCATTACAGGCAAAGTTTATCATAAAAAATACGTTGCCAAGCAAGATGATATTGATGTACTCTAACGCCAATGACAAGTATGAGTCTTGGGCACCTAAAAACATGAATACATAAGGTGCAATGAAATAACCAAGAACAGAACAAAATAAACCCACTAAAGGAATAAATAACATCCCCTTATGTGCAAATAAAGAAGCCAAAAAGTTTTTTTTTCTACCTTGAAAATTTCCTATGAGTGAGGTTAGTGCCGATCCTAAACCGTGTCCAATTCCAATTAGAATGTATACAAAAACAAAACTCAATGAAATAGCAGCAACTGCTTGTGTTGAAATGTATCCTGCATAAAAAGTATCCACTATATTATACATGGTTTGAAAAAATAATCCAGTTACAACAGGTATGGAGATTTGTTTTAACAAATCTGGAATATTATGAGAGGTTATTTCTTCATTACTCATTTTTTATAACTTAGCTCTACCAGTGTACATATGGTCTGTTCAATGTTGTTTTCCCAAAGTTTAGGAAACATACTTATTCCTGTAAACAGTGGGAGAGTTGTGGCTTCATTGATATAAATATTATTTTCTTTGTCTAAAAAGAAGTCTATTCGGGCAAATCCTTTACAGCCTAAAACCTTATAAGCTTTTTTTGAATATTCAAGTATCTTATCTTTGATATCATTTTCCAAAATGGCAGGAAAAATAATCTGTGAAGTACTTGTACCTTGA
>ERZ724576.12-NODE-12-length-13476-cov-2.655480_pt1 | contig 13476 bp, 15 predicted proteins | sample MGYA00375870_ERZ724576 | MGnify/ENA primary metagenome ERZ724576 (study PRJEB28725, sample SAMN03264851) | marine sediment metagenome | biome: marine pelagic biome; feature: marine oligotrophic desert; material: marine snow | place: Pacific Ocean:North Pacific...
TTTATAGTTGCTGGTGGAGATACAAATTTTAAAGATTTAGAAAAAGACATACAAAAAGTTTTAAGAAAGTTTAAAAAAGGTGAACAAAGAGAATTAGAATCTTTTAAAACCTCAAATAAATCAAAAGTTAATATTTTAACTAAAAAAACTGAACAAGCCTACATTTATTTCGGAAGTCCTTTTAATATTACCCCAAAGGATGAAGATGTGTATATAGCAAAGGTTGCTTCTTTTATTTTAGGTGGTAGTGGTTTTGGTAGCCGTTTAATGGAAGAAATTAGAGTAAAAAGAGGTCTTGCATATTCAGCTTATGGTTATATTTCAATAAATAACACTTACTCAAACTTTAATGGCTATTTACAAACCAAACTTGAAACTACAAATGAAGCTAAAGATTTAGTTTCTACAATTGTCTCCGAGTTTGTTAAAGATGGAGTAACTCAAAAAGAATTAGATAGTGCAAAGAATTTTTTAATGGGTAGTGAACCACTCAGAACAGAGACATTAAGTCAAAGGTTAAATAGATCTTTTATGTTGTTTTATAAGGGATTAGACCAAAACTATCCTGAAACTGAATTAAATCAAATTGAAAATTTATCTCTAGAGAAATTAAATGCATATATTAAATCTCATAAAGAAATCAATCAATTGTCATTTTCAATCATAAGGAATTAATTTGTTAAGATTTGCCCCTAGTCCAACTGGTGATATGAATATAGGAAATTTAAGAATAGCTATATATAATTATATTATGTCAAAACAATTAAATGAAAAATTGATTATAAGAATCGAAGACACGGATAAAGAAAAAACCATTAAAGGAAAAGACAAAGAGATTCTTGAATTATTGAGTCTTTTTGCCATTGATTATGAGTATGTTATTCATCAAAGTGACAACGTAAAAACCCATCAAAAAATGGCGATGAAACTTCTCATGAATAAAAAAGCTTTTTCTTGCTTTTGTAGTGATGATTGGTTAAATAAACAAAAAGAGCAAGCAAAAATCGACAAAAAACTTTTTACTTATGACGGTCACTGTGAAAGTTTATCAGACAATGTAATATTAAACACTGAAGCACCTTTCACTATTAGAATTAAACAACCACATAAGAATATCAAGTTTACAGATTTGATTAGAGGTGGTTTTGATTATAAGCCAACAGATGTTGACAGTTTTATAATTCTTGAGCAGGATAAAACTCCTACTTATAATTATGCCTGTGCTGTTGATGATATGGTTTACGATATATCAACAGTAATTAGAGATGAAAATCACATCTCAAATACACCCAAACAAATTCAGATTAGAAATTCTTTGGGATATGAAAAAAAAATAAATTATGTTCATTTACCTATCATATTAAATACACAAACAGGTAAAAAAATGAGTATGAGTGACGATAATTCTTCTATACAATGGCTTATTAATGAAGGGTTTTTACCTGTTTCAATTGCAAATTACCTTATATTAATAGGAAATAATGCCCCTAAAGAAATTTTTACACTTGAAGAATCAATAAAATGGTTTGATATTGAGAAAGTATCTGAAAATGCCGTAGAATTTGATATGGATAAGTTGAGATTCATCAACCGTGAGCACCTTAAGATTATTGATGAGTTACGTTTATCTAAAATTTTAGGTTTTGCTGATACAGATATCGGAGAACTTGCTAAGCTATATCTAGAAGAGTTTAGTACAATCAAAGAACTAAAGAGAAAAATCAACTTAATATTTTCAAAAAAAGAAACTTTAGTTGGTTTTGAAGATGAGTTAAATAAATTAAAGTTGTACTTTAAATCAGCACCCTATTTTGATGATTTTAACCAACTAAATAAACACATTATAAATGAAACAAAGTTAAAGGGTAAATCTTTATCTAAACCACTTAGATATATTTTAACAGGTACTATAAAAGGTCCTGATTTAAATAAAATTTATCCTTTCATTAAAAACTACCTAGGAGAAATAATATAATGGGATCAGCATTACTTAGTTCAATTGCAGTTGTTGTATTGGGAATTGTAAGTTTATATAAATGGGTTATCATAATTTCAGCACTATTGAGCTGGGTTAGACCTGACCCAAATAATCCAATCGTTCAGATGTTACACCGATTAACAGAACCAGCTTATGCCCTGGTAAGACGATTTGTTCCAACAGTTTTTGGAGGAATGGATTTGGCACCAATTATTATACTTTTTGCGTTAATCTTCTTAGAAACATTCTTGGGACGTCTTTTCACAGGGATGATGTAGCAAATGTTTAAGTACGTCTTTTTAACCACACTCTTACTCACCTTACAATTAGTAAGTGCAAATGAAGTAACTTTAGAGTGGTTAAAGGATAAACCAAGGACATATGCAAAGGATTTTTATATATGGCAATTTCTAAAACAAGACATAACGCCAGATGAAGCAATTAATGCTTTAGGTCAAGCTAATAATGTAAATAATCGTTTGTTTTATGCTTATGCAAAAAAACTTAAACATGATGAAACTACGGCTGTAGTTCAATGCTTGAGAGCAAAAAAATCTTCTTTAATTAGTACCAATGCTTCTTGTTTGGAAATTGGTTTGAGTGTATACGATATTACAAAATTAAACTCTTCTGCTCTCGATAAAGTTACTATTACTCTAGAAAAAAAATATCCAGAAAAAGTTAAGCTTATTAAAATAATAGGGGCTACTATTCCCTTTACAAAATTAATTTCATCTGACACTCAAGCCTTTTTTAAAGTTTTTAACAATACTGGCAGCAAATTCAGATCTCAATATTTCAATTATAAACTGCCATCAAAGACGCTCTCCAGAATTTCTAAACATAAAGAATTCAATCAAACTATAAAACTTATTGTAACGAACAATAAACTCAAGCAGGCTCAAAAATCATTATTTAATGTTGATGATGAAAAATTATCTCATCTCTCATCATTTTTACTTGCCATTAATGCTTTAAAACATAAAGAGCTTGAAATCAGTCAAAAATACTTAGACAGTGCTTATAAAAAAGCTTACTACCAATTTGATAAAAATAAGGTAACTTTTTGGAAATACTTAATTTCTAAAGATATTTCACATTTGTATAAACTATCAAAAAATTGGGACTTAAATTATTATTCTTTTTAATCAAAAGAATATTTTGGTATGGATTTTAAAAATATTTTTTAAAAAATCAAATACACAGAAAGAAATCATTGGATGGGTAAAGGAAAATAATATTGTCAAAAATTAGAGGATATCTTATTTTAATTCAGTTTTCAATTACGGTTGCTATTACAATAGCCTTAATGTATATATTTAAAAAATATCAACACAAAATTATCAAGTTTTGGATGAAAATTGAAGTTACCTTACTGGGTATTACTTTAGAAGAAACGGGGAGCCTTGATACAAGTTGTGATATGGTAATGATGAATCATCAGTCTTTAATTGATATTATTATTATTGAACATATTCATGAAAAGCATCTTGCCTGGGTTGCCAAAAAAGAAATTGCTGATTTATTTCTCTTTGGACATATTATTAAAGCACCTAAAATGATTTCTATTGATAGAGAAGATAAATCTGGTATTGTTACATTATTAAAAGAGACTAAAGATAGACTTTCCAAGGGGAGACCAATTGCAATTTTTCCAGAAGGAACTAGAAGTAATGGTCGAAAAATCTCAAAGTTCAAATTTGGCGCTAAAATGGTTGCAGATAGATATAAATTAAAAGTTCAACCTATTGTCCTGGTCAATACAAGAAGTATTTTAGACTCAAAGACACTGAAAGCAACTCCAGGTGTTGTAAAAATCATTTATTTAGATCCAATTCAAGCTGACAAAAAAAATGACTGGTTAAAAGAAAGTGAAAATAAAATGCGTGAGATTCTAGAGAAAGAACTGGACACATGACTTTAAGTTGGCAAACAATTTTGGCTGTAGGTTGCGGTGGATTCTTAGGGGCAATTGCAAGAGTTTATCTTAATTTTACAATAACAAAAATGTTGCCACATGAATTTCCTTTTGGAATATTAACAGTAAACGTATTGGGTAGTTTTTTCATTGGTGTTGTGTTCGCTATTTTTATTCACTACAATATTAATGAAAGCCTAAAGTCTTTTTTAAGTGTTGGTTTTTTAGGTGCACTAACCACTTATTCAACCTTTGCAATTGAGAGTTTCTTTTTATTGCAAACTTCGTTTTTCTTGGGCGTTTCTAATATGGCCTTCAATTTATTTGGATCAATATTAGCTGCTGGTAGTGGATACAAGTTAATAGTTTATTTCATTAAATGAAATAATAACTTTTCCAAATACATACCTTAAATTTAAGGGTTAAGCAGATATAATCTAAGAAATTAAATAAGATATGTTAGGAGATAATATGGGAATGCCTGGTGGTATGGAATGGATATTAATCGCATTTGTGGTGTTATTATTATTTGGAGGCAAGAAAATTCCTGAGCTTGCTAAGGGATTAGGAAGTGGAATTAAAAACTTTAAAAAAGCCATTAAAGACGATGAAGAAGTAACTGAAATTAAAAAAACTGATAGTGAAGAAAAAATTGTAGATAACAAAACTGAAGCAAAAGCTGAAGATGTTAATGATACTACGAAAAATATTTAGGAATAAATTAATTGCAAAATATTGTTAAAAAACATATAGAAGATATATTAGAACGTAATGTTGTTTTAGAAAAACCAAAGGATATATCATTGGGGCACTATGCAACACCACTTGCATTTTCCTTGGCGAAAGAATTAAGAAAGTCACCAATCATTATTGCTGAAGACTTAGCCTCGCAGTTTAAAAATGTAGAAATATTTGAATCGGTACAAGCTATCAAGGGGTTTTTAAATTTTAAACTTTCAGGTAAATTTATTGAAAAACTTGTTGATGAAGCATTACAAAACCAAAATGACTTTTGTAAGAGAGATAAACAAAATACTAATATATTATTAGAATACGTTAGTGCAAATCCTACTGGACCTCTTCATATTGGTCATGCTAGGGGAGCTATACTAGGTGATACGCTGGCCCGAGTTGGTCGTCATTTGGGTTATGATATTCATAAAGAATATTACATCAACGATGCGGGATCTCAAATGGATTTACTGGGATTATCTGTTTGCTTAGCTGCCCGCGAATTTATTTATGAAGAAACAGTGCAATACCCAGAAACTTATTACAGAGGTGATTATCTACTTGATATTGCAAAAGCTGTGATTGATAAGTTTGGTAAAGATATTATTAATGATGACACAAGATATCGTGAAGTTGCTACTTTTTCTAAAGATTTGGTTTTGGATATTATTGTAAGTGATTTGAAAAATGTTGGAATTGAATTTGATAATTTTGTAAGTGAGTCTGCTTTATATTCCAACTGGGAAAGTACTAAAAAAATCTTAGAAGATAATGGATCTTTATACACAAAAGATAAAAAGATTTGGATTAAATCAACTGAACTTGGTGATGATGTAGACAGAGTTGTTGTACGTGAGAATGGAATCCCAACTTACTTAGCAGGTGATATTATTTATCATAAAGATAAATTTGACCGTAAATATGATAATTGTATTAATATTTGGGGTGCTGATCACCATGGATATATTACAAGAGTAAAAGCAGCTATTAAATTTACGGGATTTAATCCTAATAAATTAGAGGTGATTTTATCTCAAATGGTTTCTCTTCTTAGAGGTGGAGAGCCATATAAAATGAGTAAACGTGCAGGAAATGTAATTTTATTTTCTGATGTTGCAGAAGAAATTGGATCAGATGCTTTACGATTCATTTTCTTAACGAAAAAAAGTGATACTCACTTAGAATTTGATTTGGATCGATTGAAAAATCACGATTCCTCAAATCCAATTTTTTATATTAATTATGCCCATGCTAGAATTAATCAAGTGTTTAAAAAAGCAGAAGTTAAAATGAATGATGCTGTTAATTATAAATTAGAAAATATGAATGATGATGCAATTAATTTGGTTTATGAATCTTTATTATTACAATCAATTCTTGAAGAAGCTTTTTCTAAAAGAGATATGCAAAAAGTTACTGATTATTTATATACCTTAAGTGCATCAATGCATAAATTTTATAATAATTACAAAATATTGGGAAGTGAAAATCAAGACAGTATTTTAAAAGTCTTAACTATGGTTTCTTTATCTATAAGAACAGGTTTAAGACTACTAGGAATTAGCGCAAAGGATACAATGTAATGAAATGGTTTTTGATAATTTTAACTATAGTTGTTGTGTATGCAATTTATACTGGAAATATGGGTGGAGCGAAAAGTGCCACATCTAATTACCAAAAAGTATTATTAGGTAAATAAGAAGAAATAGTTAAAAACTATTTCTTCCCAAGTTCACCTAAAAATTCTTCAATGTTATATTTCTTTCTATGAGATTCTGTCATTAAATGAATTAAGGTATCCCCTAAATCTACAATAGTCCAATCTTCATTTTCTTCAACTCTTACAAACTCTTCACCTAAAGGTTTTAATCCTTCTTTTAAATAATTTAAAAGTGAAATCCCATGTTTTGAATTTAATGTTGTTGCAATTACAACTGTATCAACAATATAATCTTGACCTTTTAATTCAATAATTTCAATGTTTTCAGCTTTTTTGTCATCTAATATTCTTTTTATTTCTGTTATTCTATTTTTCAAAATTATTTTACCTTTATTTTTTTTGCCAAAATTGTTTGACATCTTCTTGTATTATGTGTGGAATAAAATTTATATCTAAAGTATCTCGCAGTTTAGTTGAGCTTATATCTACGTTTACATTTAAAGACTGTATTTTAGCATAATTCTTATTTAAAAAACCACTTCTGCTCGCAACAACAAAAGTGACCAACTTATTTAACTCTTCGAAACTATGCCATAAGTGTAATGTTTCCAAATTATCTGTTCCAATAATTAAGTAGATTTTACTTGGACTATATTTTTTTTGTAAGTATTTTACTGTCTGAATTGAATACACTGCTTCATTTTGTAAAATTTCAAAATCATCTACAATAATATTCTTTTCATTCAAAAAAACTTTTTTTAATAAAGTCAGACGATTTTTTGCACTTAAAAATGTTTGTTTTTTAAATGGATTTAAGAAATTTGGAACAACAAATAACTGTTGAATATCTAATCCATTTATAGCTTGCATAGCTATAGCTTCATGTCCAATATGTGGGGGATCGAAACTTCCCCCAAAGATTGCTATTTTCACTTAAATTCACCTCTTTTAACAATTATTATAGCAACTTTTGGATAAAATATCTCAAAATTTTAGATAATAAAAAGGTAAACGATGGCTTTAAAAGTTGCAATCAACGGTTTTGGAAGAATTGGAAGATGTGTTGCAAGAATAATTGAACAAAGAGATGATGTTGAATTAGTAGCAGTAAATGATACTTCAAGTGTAGATATGCTTGAATACTTAGTAAAATATGACACGGTTCATGGAACTTTTGAGGGTGATGTTAAAGTTGAAGAGGGATACTTAAATATGGGTTCTGTTAAAGCAAAACTTTTTAGTACCAGAGATGCAAATGAATTAAACTTTTCTGATTTTGGTGCAGAAGTTGTTTTAGAATGCACAGGTGCATTTTTAACTCAAAAATCAGCTCAAGTTTATATTGATAAGGGTGCAAAAAAAGTTGTAATGAGTGCACCAGCTAAAGATGATACTCCTACATTTGTACTTGGAGTTAATGAAGAAAAGTATAATGGGGAACTCATTGTTTCTAATGCTTCTTGTACAACGAACTGTTTAGGACCAGTTGCTAAAATTCTTGATGATGCTTTTGGAATTGAAAAAGGTTTGATGACTACTATTCATTCTTATACTAATGATCAAAATATCTTAGATGTTAAACACAGTAAAGATAAAAGAAGAGCTAGAGCAGGGGCAGCAAATATGATTCCTACAACTACAGGTGCAGCTAAAGCTATGAAACTTATTATGCCTCAACTTGATGGGAAAATTCATGGACAAAGTGTACGAGTTCCAACTCCAAATGTTTCAATGGTAGATTTAAATGTTGTTGTTAAAAAAGACACAACAAAAGAAGAATTAAACGCTCTTTTTGAATCTAAATCAAAAGAACTTGCAGGAATTGTTGCAGTAGATAATGACATGATGGTTTCTTCGGATTTAGTAGGTAATACTAACTCAACTATTATTGCATCTGATTTGACGCAAGTAATTGCTGGAAATATGATTAAAATCATGACATGGTATGACAATGAGTGGGGTTATTCTTCGAGATTAATCGACATGGCTCTATTTGTTTCAAAAAAATAGGAAACCCATGAAACTCCAAGAGATTAAAGATTTAAATATAACAGGCAAAAAAATATTAATCAGATGTGATTTTAATGTACCCATGGATGAGTATAGTAACATTACAGATGATAGAAGAATAAGAGAAGCCTTAAGTACCATTAGATATTGTATTGATAGAGACTGTTCTGTAATTCTGGCTTCACATTTTGGCCGTCCAAAAGAAATTTTTGAAGATAAATTCTCTCTTCTTCCTGTTGCAAAAAGGTTGCACACTCTTTTAAAACAAGAAATCATAATGGCAAAAAATGTTATTCAAGATGATACCTTGGAAATTGCAAAAAATCTTAAAGTAGGAGAAATTCTTCTTTTAGAAAACCTTCGATATAACAAGGGTGAAGTAGAAAATGATGAAGAATTATCTAAAAAACTAGCATCAATGGCAGATATTTATATTAATGATGCTTTTGGTGTTTCTCATAGAGCGCATTCTTCTGTTGAAGGTATCACAAAGTATTTTGACAAAGATTCAAAAGCTGCAGGCTTTTTATTGGCAAAAGAAATTAATTTTTTTCATAAAATTATACATGAACCCAAAAGACCTTTTGTTGCTTTAATTGGGGGGTCTAAAGTCTCTGGAAAATTACAAGCATTGTATAATCTTGTTTCTAAAGTTGATAAAATGATTATTGGTGGAGGAATGGCATTTACCTTTCTAAAAGCCTTGGGACATGATATTGGAAATTCTTTGGTTGAAGAAGATTTGGTACCAGAAGCTATAAAAATCATGGATGAAGCTAAAAAAAGAGGTGTGAAGTTTTATTTGCCTGTTGATGTTATTGCAGCTGAATCATTCAGTAATGAAGCTTTTGCAAAACCAACAACCACACAAGAGATACCAAGAGGATGGATGGGATTAGATATTGGACCCGCATCTGCTATGTTATTTAGACAAGCACTTGAAGATGCCCATACAATTCTTTGGAATGGACCAATGGGTGTATATGAAATGGAAAAATTTCAAAAAGGTAGCTCGAAAATTTCACATGCAGTAGCTTCTTCGTATGCTACAACTATTGTGGGTGGTGGAGATACTGCTGATTTGGTTAGAGTAACTGGAGATGAAGACGATATGACGTTTATTTCAACAGGAGGAGGAGCATCACTAGAACTTATTGAAGGTAAAGTATTACCGGGTGTAAAAGCATTGGTTATTGAAAAATAAATTGGCAGTAGGGCAGTCAATTCTAAAATGAATAAAAAAGAAACAAAAAATAAAATAATTTATAGGAAAAAAAATGACAATTATTGCCGCTAATTTTAAAACAAACCATACAAGAAAATCAACAAAAGAATATTTAGATACTGTTAGTACGTTTATTGAAGATAACAAATTTGAAAATGAAATATATATTTTCCCAACGGCGACTTCATTAGATGAGTATAAAATAGTTCCAAATATTAATGTTGGAGCACAAAATGCTTATCCTACACAAAAAGGGTCTTTCACTGGAGAAATTGGAACAGAACAATTAGATGAATTTGATGTTAAAACGATTTTAATTGGACACAGTGAAAGACGACATGTTTTAGGTGAAACTCAAAAGTCTATTGCAAGTAAATATGAGTATTATTCAAACTTGGGATATAAAATTATTTACTGTATTGGGGAACCATTGGAAGTAAAAGAAGCTGGATTAGATCAAACATTAACTTATGTTTGGGAACAATTTAAAGGTATTGACGTAAATTACAAAAATCTAATTTTAGCTTATGAACCTGTATGGGCTATTGGTACTGGAGTTACTGCAACTACATCAGATATCTCAAATGTACATAATGCCATTAAGAAAAAAATTGACAAACCACTTTTATATGGTGGTAGTGTTAAAGTAAATAATATCAAAGAGATATTAGATGTACCCAATGTTGATGGTGCATTAATAGGAACAGCCAGCTGGAATGCAGCTGATTTTTGTGAAATAATTAAAATATCTAACAATCTATAATAAATAAGGAGTTTTCGATGATAATGAAGGGTAAAAAAGGTGTGATTTTAGGTGTTGCAAATAATAAGTCTATTGCGTATGGAATTGCTAAAGCTTGTGCAGAACAAGGTGCCCAAATTGCATTTACATATTTAAATGATTCTTTAAAAAAAAGAGTGATTCCAATTGCTGAAGAATTTGGAAGCTCAAATTTTGTTTATCCATGTGATGTTAGTAATCCTGATGAAATTAAAGCTCTTAAAGAGTCTTTAGAAAAAGATATGGGCAAAATTGATTTTATTGTACACTCAATTGCCTTTGCTCCAAAAGATGGGCTAACTGGAAGATTTTATGATATTCCTAAAGCATCATTTGACATTGCTATGGACGTTTCTGTTTATTCACTAATTGAAGTGGTACGTGAGTTAAAACCAATTATGAGTGAAAATGCATCTGTGTTAACTTTAACTTATTATGGTGGAGCGAAATATATTCCTAATTATAATCTAATGGGTGTTGCAAAAGCAGCTCTTGAAATGACAACAAAGTACTTGGCTGAGGATTTAGGGAAAGATGGAATTAGAGTAAATGCTATTTCAGCTGGGCCCATTAAAACATTAGCCGCTGCTGGAATTGGTGAATTTAGATTTATGCTTAAATGGAACGAAGCGCATGCTCCATTAAAGAAAAATGTAACCACAACTGAAGTTGGAAACTCTGGAATGTATTTAGTATCTGATTTAAGTTCCGCTGTTACGGGTGAAATTCATTATGTTGATTGTGGATATAACATTATGGGTATGCCAGCAACGAGATTTGATGAGAATGGGAAACAAAAAATCGCATGGAATGGTGATAACTAGATATAAAGCGTAAGCTTTTGTCTAATACCTGCGTTGTCAAGTAAGTTTTAAGCACTCACTTACATAATGTAAGATCGCGTTTAAAATTTACTCTCCGCCTTGGTCTAAGCCAAAATCTCACACTCTCTATGCGGTTATTAAGTCAAAACTATTTAAGAAGTTTTAATTTCTAATTCGTTGGAATTATAAGTTAAGATTTTAAAACAATGGAAAATTATGAGTATAAACTATAAAGAATTAGCAAACAAATACGGAACACCATTTTATGTGTATGACTTTAATCATATAACAACACAATATAATACATTAAAAGATGCATTCAAAGCAAGAAAGTCATTAATTGCGTACGCTGTGAAAGCAAATTCAAACTTAAGTGTTATTAAACATTTGGCTGACTTAGGATCAGGTGCAGACTGTGTATCAATTGGAGAAGTTCAACGAGCATTAAAGGCAGGAATCCCTAAATATAAAATTATGTTTTCAGGGGTTGGGAAAATTGACGATGAAATTAGAACAGCCTTAGAACTTGGAATTTTAATGATCAATGTTGAGTCTTATGCAGAACTTGAAAGAATAGAAGTTATTGCAAAAGAATTAGACTTGGTAGCTAGAATTTCTGTTCGAGTTAATCCAAATATTGATCCAAAAACACACCCTTATATTTCAACAGGATTGCATGAAAATAAATTTGGAGTAGATATTAATACTGCAAAAAGAATTTATATCAAGTGTAAAAACTCTGAGTTTTTAGATCCTCAAGGGATTCATTTACATATTGGTAGTCAGTTAACACAATTAAAACCAATAACAGAATCTGTGGTTATTGTTGCAGATTTAGTACGAAATTTAAATGCTTTAGATATAGAATTAAAGTTCTTTGACATTGGTGGTGGATTGGGCATTGTATATGATAATGAAGTATTGATTGATACCAATGAATATGCACAAAGTGTATTGAAAGCACTATTTGGTTTGGATATCACTATTATTTGTGAACCAGGTCGATCGATGGTTGGAAACAGTGGAACCTTTGTTACAAAAGTCTTATATGAAAAAATAAATGGTGATAAAAGATTTGTAATTGTTGATGGTGCGATGAATGATTTAATCAGACCCGCATTATATAATGCTTATCACAAAGTAGAGGTTCTAGACAAAAGTGAAAATACAAGTGATTGTAATTTAGTGGGTCCTATTTGTGAAAGCGGTGATTTTTTTGCTAAAAATATTGAGCTACCAACTACTGAACACAATGATCTTGTGGCAATTTATAGTGCAGGGGCTTATTGTTTTACCATGTCTAGCAATTATAATACTAGAGTAAAAGTTGCTGAAGTTGCATTAGTGAATGGCAAGGATAGACTAATTAGAAGAAGAGAGACTTTTGATGATTTAATAGCCCATGAAGAAGAGTTTTTAAAATAATAATTACGTGTGTGCAAATAGGAAAAAATATGAATGAAACTGGATTAAATGAATTAAGAGACAAATTAGACTCTATTGATAATCAAGTCTTAGAACTAATAAATGAAAGAATGGAAATTGTTCATCAAGTGGGTGTTTTGAAAGCACAAAGTGGTGGTGCAATATACCGGCCTGAGCGAGAACGTGCTATTGTTGATAGACTTGAGGGGTTAAATACCGGAAAATTAAACAGAGAAGCTATTGAAGCACTTTTTTTAGAAATTTTTGCCATATCTAGAAACTTAGAACTTCCAGAAAATATCGCTTATTTAGGACCTGAGGGAAGTTTTACCCACCAAGCTGCGGAGAGTCGATTTGGTGCTATGAGCAGCTATTTACCTATTGGATCAATAACAGGTGTTTTTAGAGAAGTATCCAGTGGAAAAGCTAGGTTTGGAGTGATTCCTATTGAAAACTCATCTAATGGAATTGTTAGCGATACTATTAATTGTTTAAGTTCATACGAGGTAAAAGTTATTGCAGAAGTTGTTATTGATATTCACCATACACTAGCAACTACCTGCGAAAATATACAAGACATAAAAGCCATTTATTCAAAAGATATTGCCTTTGAACAATGTCATAGGTTTTTAGCAAATGTGGGACTTGATGAAGTAGAACATATCCCAGTTGAGTCAACTGCAAAAGCTGCAAAATATGCCTTACAAAATAAAAACTCTGCTGCCATTTGTTCTCATGTTGCTGCTAAAATCTATAATCTTCCAATATTATTCAATGATATAGAAGATAAAGATAATAATAAAACGAGATTTTTTATTGTGAGTAATTTTGAAAATGGACAAAGTGGGAACGATAAAACATCAATCTTGGCCAAACTTCCAAACACACCTGGAGCATTGGTTGAATTTTTAACAGATTTTGAT
>ERZ724576.13-NODE-13-length-13236-cov-2.379281_pt1 | contig 13236 bp, 17 predicted proteins | sample MGYA00375870_ERZ724576 | MGnify/ENA primary metagenome ERZ724576 (study PRJEB28725, sample SAMN03264851) | marine sediment metagenome | biome: marine pelagic biome; feature: marine oligotrophic desert; material: marine snow | place: Pacific Ocean:North Pacific...
CTGTAAAGCTGTAGATATACTTTATAGGATCATTGACACCTAAAACCAGCACTAGGAATAATAGAGCTAATAAAGGTAGCAATAAAGCTAAAAAAATTAGTCGTCGTTTGTTCAAGTTGTTCCCCTAATGGTCAAAAAATCATGTTTTTTGCCTTTTCTTTTTTGATAAGAGAAGTTTATATGATATTTGTTGGATTATTGTTGGGAATAAAATTAAAAATTATTTATATCAAGCTAAAAATAAAGAAAGAAACAGAATTGAAAGTGAAATTCCATAAATAATATTTATTTGTTATCTCTATACAATATATATGGATTTCTTTGTGCTGTTGGCATGATATCTAAATATTGAATATTAACATGTTTAGGTGTATTTAAAACACTTAAAATAGTATCTGCTATATCTTGAGCACTAAGAGGTTTATATCCTTCATAGACTGCTTGCATTTTCGCATCATCTCCATCAAATCTTGTACTAGAAAAGTTTGTTTCAACTGCGCCAGGAGACACCGTAGTAACTTTCACATTTGTTCCATATAAATCAATATTCATAGACTCTCCAAGAGAATGAACAGCTGCTTTTGTTGCACAATATACATTTCCATTTGGATAAGCGATTCTTCCAGCAACTGAGCCAATATTGACAACATGTGCAGTATCAAGTTTTCTCATTTGAGGAATAATAGCTCTGCTCATATAGAGTAAACCTTTTACATTAGTATCAATCATATTTTCCCACTGTTCAATGTTACCTTCATCCACTTTATCAAGTCCCAATGCTAAACCTGCATTATTGATAAGGATATCTACTGTATGTTTTTCAAGAATACTTGTCATTTGGCTTTTTACTTTATCTTTATATCTCACATCTACTTGTGAGGCTTCAACATTTATATTATTATCTTTTAATATTTCATTTTTTAGTTCATCTAGTTTTGATACATTTCTTCCAACTAGAATCAAATTTGTATTCATTGCGGCTAAAGTAATGGCAATTTGTTTACCAATCCCTGAAGTTGCCCCTGTAATTAAAGCTGTTTTATTTTCAATATAATTCATTATTTTTTCCTTTTGACTTACTCAATTTTAGAAGTAAAGAGAATACGCGAATTGATTTAGTTACACAATCCAATTATTACTGTTTTTTGTGATATTTTTATGACTTAAATCTTTTGTCTCAAAGGTTGCGAATAAAACAACTCATAATCAACAACAAATTTATACTTTGATTGAGGTTTTAATTTGATAGTGTATTTATAAGTATTGAGTCCCTCTTTTTTAAAAGTGCAATTGTTTTTACACGTATTGCTGGCATTAATATTTTTTATATTATTAGAATAAACATTCTCAGTAATTTCGATTAGTCTTGGTTTGTCTGTTTTATTTTCTATGAGCCTACTATATTTAGTGCGTACAGAATCTTTTGTTTTTTTATTAAGCAACTGAGTCACATCTTGAGTGATATCAAAGAACTTTCCTATATGCAAAGATATTTCTTCATTTTTAGAAGTGTGTTTGATTCTATCTTCACCTATAAAATGAGAAATTCCTTCATCTTTTTTGTATACCCGAACAGTTCCAGTTGGAAGAGCAAGTCCAAGTCCTGCTTCTTTTGTATTGTTTAACTCTAATTTATGATTAAAGTTTTGAGCCTTGAGCTTAGAGAAGCGATGAAAATAAATACCATTGTTACTCGTAGCCTTTGATTGAACTTTTAACGCACTTTTATTAATAAAATTGATTTGTTTTTTTTCATTATTATTAATAGTTTCATTAAAAGGTATTGTATATAAATGATACCCTGAAAATGATTTTTGAGCAACTTTGGGTGAGCTAGCCATAGTATCTATTGAAGCCATTTCATATCGTTGAGTTAGTTTTCTTTTAACACTATTTGTTTTAACATCACCAGCAATTACGTATATCTTGGCATTGTTATAAACAGTACCTGAGTTATTTTGTATACTAATCCAACCATTTAAAGAATTTGTTTCATCAAGATTAAGTATATAGTCACTTTTCCATGAAATGTTACGAGTGAGATAATTTAATTTTATTTTTTGATCCCCTTTTTTAGAAGTCGTTTTCCACACCAAACTTGGTTTTGTAATCAAATCACTTGGAAGTTTAGAAAAGATAATATCTGTGGCTTTTATACCTGAAATTATTTCTTCATTTTTTTGTAATAAAATTGGATTGAGAGATAATAGAATTGCATTTTCTCTTTTATACGTATACTCATCTGCATAGTCTTTATAGATGATTTCTTTGTTAATATGTTTTTCTAAAAGTTTATTCAAAGACAAAATATCATAATGATAATTTTGAGAATAAAGAGTGGTGTGTTTTGAGAAATACGGAATAATAGATTCAAAGATAACAGAAGAAGGAATTCCTTCATAAATCAGTTTTTGAGTACCATCTTTTTTAATATTTAAAGATCTCTCTTCATTAATCATTGCAAGGTTGTTGTTATAAATTGTTAAAGAAAGGTTTTCACTTTTTTGTATTTTTGTTGTTTCTTGTGAAAATACAGTGGAAGCCAGTAGTACACTTAATAGTATTTTTTTCATAAAGTCCCTTTTATTTTGGTGATTTTTTTGTCTAAAAGTATATCGTATTTAAAACAAGTTATTAGTACCAAATGAAATAATATATGAATACTTAAGCCCTAGGTTTTTTTTACTTGCTATCTCAATTATTAGTACAAAGAAGAAGACCTTGTTTAAAACAATCGCTATATTGATTGGCCATTTTAATACGCAGTAAGCTATTTGGATGAGACGAAAGATAATCAATAATATCTTTTCCGTTCTTTTCATCACTTTGGATTAGCGTTTTAGTCTCTTGTTCAAAGCGTAGATCATTGGTAATTCTTTTCATGATACTTGAAAAGTTTTTGGGATCGATTTTTAAGGTAAGCATTTTTTCAAAGGCAAATAAATCTGCTTCTGATTCGTGATTTCTTGAATATTCACTACTGACTAATAGTGAGCCCAATCCAATTCCCATATCAGAGACCATCGTTCCATCCCCTGAAATAAACATAACAATAAAAGCAATAAAACTACTCTCTATTAACCTTTGCAGGCTATGTCTTTTTTCAATATGTCCAATCTCATGTAAGAGAACTGAATTTATCTCATCTGCATTTTGACTCAATTGCACAAACTTATCTGTTAATACAATATCCCCATTGGGCAAGGCAAAAGCGTTTGCAATACCAATTTTATTATATTCCCAATGTCTAAAATGAAGCTTATAATTAATCTTATCATTTTTATCTATTTGGGCCAATAGCTTATGCCGAAAGATAGAAGTAATAGCCTCCTTTCTAGTACTGCTTAATTTACTGTCTTTTAACATAATTGTGTCTAAAGTTTTTAGAGTATTCTTAGCAATTAAATTATTGACAGATAGAGGCAAGGAATGAGCTATTTTATTACTTATAGTAGGTATTCCCCATTTTACAAAAGAAAATGCAAAAAAGATTGTAAACACAAGTGAAAACGTAATCCATAATAAGCTTGACTCTAACTTATGAATAAAGTTTTTATCTCTGACAAGATAAGTATCTATTATTTCGAACTTTTGCCCAAGGGTAGTACATACCAATAGTGATAATAGTTAACAATACATTGACAATCCATATTTTAAAATACTCTAGCCCATTACCCTCAAAACTCAATGTTTTCATCGTTTAATCTTCCTTTTGTTTTCATAATAAAATTTACAAAATATCTGTTTATGTATTTTGTATTAAAAAACTAACTATAGTATCAGAAAAAAAATTAATATTTAAACTTTACTTAATAACTTTAAGACAATTATATGACATTTAATTTGTAGAGTATATATTAAATTCGTTCGAGTAGTTAAATATCGGGGAAGTTATTGACAATTTCATCATAGGTTTTATAAGTATTAAGTGCATGTACTACTAATTCATGTGGTTGTGCATACAAACCAGGTAAATCATATTCATTTTCACCTAATTCAAAGGCAAGTTTTTCAATAGGAGGTACAAACTGCGAGTCAACACCTTTTTTATTACCTCTAGCATCCACTTTGAACCATCCAAAGTCTTTTAAATAAATGGCATTTAATCCATGAAGACAGTAAATGTCTTTTTTATACTCAGAACAACTTAATCGTTGATAACAAAATGCAGTGGGAATATTATTGGCTCGAAGCAATGCCGCTAAGAGATGACTCTTAGCATAACACCAACCTGTTTTATATTTTAATACTTCACTTGCTTTACAAGTAGTATCTTTTTGATAATCTCCTGAGTGAAGGATCTCATCTCGGACATAAAGAAAACACTTTTGTGCTATCTCTACATCCTTACTACAGGAGTGTGCTAAGTTTTTTGCCAAAGATTGTATTTCTTGATTTGAATAATCAATAATCGAACTTTCTTCTAAAAACTTTTCCATATTAAATATCCTTCATATTCTTTCTTCTTATTGACCACTTGCCAATAAAACACCCAAGAAGGGAAGAATAAATACAAATAATAATTCCATTCGAATAATCATGATTATTGACTTAGGCATTACAATAACGTCTTCTTTTGATTTTCTGTTTTTAAGAAAAAATCTTGTTGGGTATAACGAGATTAAAAAGACCAGAACAAAAAGTGTTAATTTTAAATGTAATATCCAGTTTGTTGAATAAAAGTCTGCAGGCTTTCCAACCCATAACCAAAGAGCCAGTCCCGAGATTAAAACCATCACTGCACTAATTCCATAAACCATGTCAGTAATCACCAGTTTTCTAAATTGCTCCAGTCGTACTTCTTTTGATATTAAAAGATGTGCTCCTACAAGAGAAGCGGTTAATCCCATTATTCCAATAAAATGGATATATCGCACTATTAAATCTGTCATATATTTTCCTGTTTTTTATTTGTATATTTCATATTAAAGATAGCAAACATTCTCTTGTTAGTCCTTTAAATACCTATTGATTAAATGTTCTTTAAAGTATTTTGGATTTAACGACTCACCTGTTGCATTTTTTATTAAATCATTGCTTGAGTGAAAACTGGCTTCCTGCCAAATATTTTCTTTTAACCATGTAAATACTTGTGTAAAATCACCTTTTGCAATGTGTTTATTCACATCAGGAAACTTTTTTCTCACTGTGTTAAATTGTTGTGCAGCATACATAGCTCCAAGAGTATAAGAAGGGAAATATCCAATAAGACCTTCTGTCCAATGAACATCTTGCATCACACCATCTTTATAATTTCCTGTTGTATTAATCCCCAAGTAACTTTGCATCTTTTCATCCCATACTTCAGGAATATCTTTTGGCTCAAGTTCATTATTAATAAGTGCTTTTTCAATTTCATATCTTAACATCACATGTGCAGGATAAGTAACCTCATCTGCATCAACTCGAATATAACCAGGGTTCACGTGATTGTAAATTTTACATAAATTATCAATATTAAAAGCTTCTGCATTTCCAAATGATTCAAGGATATATGAGTGAATTGATTCTAAAAAGGGCCGTCCTCGTCCCATTTGCATTTCAAAAAATAGACTTTGACTTTCATGAATCCCCATTGACCTTGCATTTCCAACGGGAAGACTGATGTAATCTAAGGGTAGATTTTGTTCATATCTTGCGTGTCCTGTTTCATGCACTGTTCCCATTAAAGATTGTATAAAATCGCTTTCATTATATCGTGTTGTTATTCTAACATCTTCTGGAACTCCTCCACAAAAAGGATGAGAACTTATGTCTATTCTACCTCGAGCAAAATCAAAACCAAGATGCTTCATCACCTTTAAACCCAATTCTTTTTGTTTTTCAATTTCAAAGGGACCCGCAGGTTTCATAAAGGATTGTTTTTTTTGTTTCTCGACCACATCATTTATTAATGAGGGAAGCCATGATTTTAAATCAAAAAATATACTATCCAAAGTTTTAGAATTCATTCCTGGTTCATATAAATCTAATAAGGAATCATATGGAGTTAACCCTGTGTGAGAAGCTCTTATATTTGCTTCTTCACGGGTGAGTTTAATCACCTCTTCAAGATTGGGTAAAAAGCCTTTCCAGTCATTATTTTTTCGCTGTTCTCTCCACGCATGACCACATTTAGAACCAGCGAGAGACTTGGCTTTTATAAGTTTTGAAGGTAATATTGTCTGTAGGTCATAACTACGTTTTATTTCAAATAATGAAGTTTGCTCTTTACTATTGAGTTCTTCATCTTTTGCAACTTCTAATAAATCTGCTATTTTAGCACTTGTAGATTCTTCATGTATAAGTACACCCAATTGTGCTAAAGCCTTTGATCTTGCATCATTACTACCACTTGGCATCATAGCTTCTTGATCCCAATAAGCAATTGCACTTAAATGGTTTAGGTTGTGTATTTTTTCATTTATTTCTAGTAATTCGTTATATGCTTTCATACTTACTCCTTTTATTCGTTAGTATCAATAATATTATTTTGTATTAGAAGCATTTAATAACACTTCTAACAAAGCGATATTCACTTTAAGAATAGGCTTCTAATTGTGTTTTTTGACTTGGAGTTAGTACTATTGTTAAAGAAGCATTTGATTGTTCTTTTTTTGTAGTACTTCCTGAGGGACGCCCAGCTTTTCTCTTTTGAAAATTTTTGTGAGTAAAACTCTCTTTTTTTTCTAAGTTTGCAATTTTATCCAATTTTGCTTTTGCCACGATTTTTCCTTTTATAAATACTCATTAAATTTAGATACAAAATCTTGCATTTTATTTCATATTTTTTTATAAGTGTGTTTTCGCAATCCTGAGCTTTTTGCAAACTCAATTATTACTATAATATATTTAAGAGGAAATTAAAAAATGATTTTTGAGAGTTTTATTTTAACAAAGTTTTCAACTCAATATTACTGCTAGTGCTTAAAAGATTTTAAAAACCTATTGCAGAACAAGGAGATGACTGTCAAAGATATAAATTCTCACCAGCAATGATATTAAAGCTACCACAGAATCAAATTATCAGGGCTTATTTAGAAGACATAAAGAATTATAAGATTGAACACAGAGATTTGCCATCAGATAATTTTTTGGGGAGGGATAAAATACATAACCGTTTCAAATATACCCTCCATATAATGTCTTAAGTAAACTTTATAATTAGGGTTTATACTCAATACCATTTGAGGCACTTTATACCAATCTTCGGCTTTATGATAAATACAAATAGCTAGAATTGGATGATGGTTTTTTATTGTATTATATGCACCCTCAATTGCATCTTGTTCCGCACCCTCAATATCTAATTTAATAAAATCAACTCTTCCCCCAATTAAATTATCAATGGAATTGATATTGTTCGCTTGGTAATCATGCACACAGTTAGTTTGTTCTTTGTGGACATCTTGATTATTTGATATTTTTTTATTGCCTAAGCCACAATTGATAAACTCAACATTACTAATATGAGAAAAATCTCTTTTAGCAATATTTATATGTAAGGTATTGGGTTCGATACAATAGATCTTTTCAAACTTAGGGTAATTTTTTATAATTGAGGGTAAGGTATCTCCCACATATGCACCACCATCAACAAAACGTATATTTTCTAGTGAGGGAAGTATCTCTTTATCGAAATATTGTTCATTAAAATTATTGGTAAACCCCTTCATAAAATCAAAATCAAAACTGATTTTAAAATTTATCACTTTTTCAAAAACTTCTTTTGATTTATCATCACTTAACAAGGCATATGTGAAGGCATACTGTTCATAATTATTTTCAAAGTCTTCTTTAAAATCAAGTATAAAAGGAGGAGAAGCCAGCTCTAAACCGCTATATTTATAGAAACTCAGGTAATTAAAGTGAGTAAATCCCATTTCATCAAGTCTATTTTTCACCTCTAAAGGGCTCCCAAAACTGGCGCAGAGAATGATAGAATTTTTATCTACCTCATCAATTTTTAAAACTGATTTTTTACGTGAGCTTTGTACTCTGGTAAAATCATCAATAATACCATCCACGTCAATATGTTTTAAAACAGAGCGAGAAAGTTTATTAATTCCTAAAATATACTTTTTGGTTTTTGAAGTTGTGGGTTGAATAAAGAGTTGGGTTAACTCTTTATCTTTAACATTTTCATAGTCAAGTTCAATTAGATTGTGCAAAATTATTTTCTAGTTTGTAATAAGTGTTTTTAAGCTTCTAGCAGTATAGAGTTTAATAGTATCACTTTTAAGAGATTTTAATTCACTGGTAAAACCTTTTTTTGAAAATAAAACAAAGGTATCTGCAGGGATATTTAATCGTTTACAGGCCTGTTTTAATAGCGTTAACTCTGATTTTTTCATCTTAGAATTTGAGTATTTACAAGAAGCTACCACAATCTTTCCCTTGTGCGTTTTAGCCACTAAATCAATCTCAAGTTCATCATCCCAATATCTTCCAATCTGGTCAATTTTATCCTCTTCAAAAGATTTTAGTAAAAATTCATGACAAAGTTGTTCAAAAACAAAATCTGTAAATTCTGCTTGTCTGTTTTGAAAACCTTTTCTAAATTCATCGTATTTCCCATCTCTAATACCTTTAAAGATAGGAGAAACAAAAGCAAACCAAAATCTTAAAAATGGCGCTTCAAAAATGATTTTTTCAGAAACTTCAAGTTGCTCAAAATCATTACATAAATGCTGCATCGTTGATTCACAATCAATCACACGCATATCATAAAGTTCATCTACACATTTCAAACCATGTACTTTAGAAACCTTAGCGCGTCTAAAAGCAGTACTTGTTCGTCTATCTCCTAAAGCTGCACCTGTTAAGATTGTATGATAAGAGACATCACCCTTAGTAAGCTCTGTTACCATATTTCTGAAATACCTAAAATCATCTAAGAGTCTTTGTTCAATGAACTTATTCAAAGGGATTGAAGTATTTACAGGAATATCAAGCCCTCCAAATACGCTGAAAAACTCTATAGCTTCTTCCATGTCTTTTGGATTGTTCTTATTACAAAATTGACTGAACTGTTCACCCAGCGATAGTTTATTTAAAATAATATCTTATCCTTTACAGTATTTCTTGGACTCGCCCAACTTCACCTGAAGTCAAACGTACTTTTATCCCATGGGGATGTGAGGGAGAATTAGTTAATATATCTTTTACTATTCCAGCCGTTAAATTTCCACTGCGTTGGTCTTGCTTTAAAACTATATTTACTTTAAGACCTTGTTTAATGTCAAATCTTTTTTTTCCATCCATTTTAAACTCCTAAGCTTCTTGTGCTTTGTAGTTTAAAACTTCTTTTGCAAAATCAATATTATAAAAAACTATAGTTTTAAACATCAAAGTTACTTTGGTTTTTTTCTCTTCGCTTGCATCTAAAATATTAATTGAAAATCCATTTGCATCTTCTAAGTTTTTAGGAGTTACTTCTAAAGACACTGGTCGTAAAGCTCTCATCATATTCATAGTAGCTTTATAATCTTTTGGCTTTAAGCCATTAATCATATCTCCATCTTTTTCTTCTTTTCTCATTGCATCAAAAAGTGAAACTAGGGTCTCTTTAAAAATAGATTTTCCCCAAGTAACTTTTCCATTTTTATAATGCCAAGTAGCTGTTTTAGCTAATAATGGATGTGGTTTTTCTGTTCTTATGTCTTCCATCATTTGTAAGAAAAAATTCATACCTCCCATACTATTCATATGAGATGTTAAGTCAAGATGTAATTCTTGTTTTGTTGTTTGGTCTAAATCACTAAAATTCATTGTACTCCGATTGTATATTATATTTGGAATTATATCTAAAATTCCAATATTTTTGCCAGAAAGACCTAATAGTTTTAAGAAGACTTTATATTTCTATGCGTGATCTTTAACTCCTCTAATCTTAAGTTCAAAGATTCTATCACTTCATTGTATTCTAGTTTATTTACAATAAGAAAATCACCTAAAAGTCTAAGCACATCTTCCTTTGTAAACTCACTGTCTTTTAAAGAAACATTATTCACAAAATGCTCCGCTTTATCGATTTCTACTTTCAGTACTTCACACCATAAATAAGTAACCTCTAGTTCTGCAATGTTATGAACTCTGTCATATCCTTGAGTTCTAAATATTGAAGCGAGCTAAGCTGTAAAAATAAGAGTCATTAATGTTTTTTATAATATCCCTTTTATTTTTTAAATTGTAAGCAATATATATGTCAAAATGATGTAATATTTTTTGTATTTAATAATAGTTTGTCAATACTATGTATAGAGTATTAGATTTTAAGAACTTAAACAGCATAATTTCATACAATAGGTATAGCAAATAAAATAAAATGAGTAACATGAAACTACTAAAACAAGACATCTCACAAACCTTTAACGAACACTATATTGTTGAAACATTTAATCTAAATAATAAAGTCATTTTAGAGCTTGGATGTGGAGCTGCATCCATGACACAAAAAATTGCTCAAACGGGATTTGATAGAAAAGTAATTGCATATGAAGTTGATTCCATTCAACATGAAAAAAACCTAAAGTTAGAATTTGATAATGTGGAGTTTGTATTATGTGGAGCACAAGACATTCAACTTGAGGACTCCAGTGTAGATGCTATTTTTATGTTTAAATCTTTTCATCATATTCCAAAAGAGTTAATGACCAAAGCTTTAGAAGAAGTAGCAAGAGTACTTAAACCAGGTGCTTTGGCATATATTAGTGAACCATTATTTCAAGGAGAACAAAATGAACTAATAGCCATGTTTCATGATGAAGAACAAGTTAGAGTCAATGCCTTTGAAGCCATAAAAAACTTTGTAGAACAAGATAAAATTAAATTATTTAAAGAAATTTTTTTTTATCAAGAATCATCTTATAAAAACTTCGAAGATTTTAAAGTTAAACACATGAACCTAAGTTACAATAACCATAATATCAATAAGGCTTTAGAAGAACAAATTAAAGAAAAATACCTTAGCTTTGCAAACAAAGACGAAAGTTCTTATTTCTTAAAACCTTTCAGAGTGGATATTTTACAAAAATAATACTCCCCTTAGATTTCTAAAAATTCTAGCCCTAATTATTTTTTGTTATTGTTATACTAAAATTGCTTTTTTAACCGCAGCAGTGGCATGAAGTTGTGTGGTATCATAAATCGAGATATCTACATCACTGTCTTTAATTAACATAGCAATCTCGGTACACCCTAATATAACACCTTCAACACCCTCTTCTACTTCTAATCGTTTGATAATTTTTTTATACACTTCCCTCGAATTATCGTCAACTTTTCCCAAACATAACTCTTGGTAAATAATGTCATGGATAAGTGTTTGTTCATCATCATTTGGAACAATAACATCAATTCCAAAATTATCGATTACTCTTTGTTTATAAAAATCTTCACTCATAGTAAACCGTGTACCTAGAAGTGCTGCTTTTTTGATTCCATCGTCTTGAAGCTGATACGCTGTAGCATCTGCTATATGTAAAATGGGTATATTGATATTTTTTTCAATAAATGGGGCAACTTTATGCATAGTATTGGTGCAAATGATTAAAAAATCTGCTTGACCAACTTCAATTGCCTTTGCCTCTTGAGCCAATATTAGAGCCAATTTATCCCAATTTCCTAGATGCTGAAGTTTTTCTATTTCATCAAAATCAACACTTGAAAGCATAATCTTAGCACTATGAAGACCACCCAATTTTGATTTTACTTCTTCATTTATGAGTTTGTAGTACGTATGAGTTGACTCCCACGACATACCACCTAACATTCCAATTTTTTTCATTATAATCCATTCATATTTTATTTATATTATTATAGTCAATTAAGATACTCAAAACTATCAAAAAAAAATGAATATCTTTATTCAATCGTGCTATTACATTAGGGTTCTAAAGCCAGTTTAATACCAAAAGTAATAAATAAAGTACCTACAACTTTTTTCAAAATTGAAGTAAATAAACCCGTATAAGAAAATCTGTCCGAAATCTTCAAAGATAAGTATGCAATAACAATATTTGAAATGGTTCCAAAAAAGATAAAGACCAATCCAAGCACCAATAAACCTATGCTTTGGTTTTGTGAATTCACATCAATAAATTGAGGTAAAAAAGTTATAAAAAATATGGCTATTTTGGGATTCAAGATGTTAATCAATACTCCGTTTAAAAATATTTTTTTTAAACTATCATTTGTGAGTAGAGGGGTATCTTCTTTTACAGTTTTAGTTTTTAAAAACATCGTGATACCTAAGTAAAACAAATAAACAACACCTGTATATTTGACAATAGTAAATGCTAAAATAGAAGTTTGTAACAGTGCACTTAATCCAATAACAGCTAAAAACACATGAAATAAGCACCCAGTACTAATCCCAATAGTAGCAGCAACCCCTGTTTTAAAACCTCTTTGAAAGGTATTACTTAAGATATAAAGCATATCTGCACCAGGGGTTATATTGAGAAGTAAACCTGTAATAATAAATAAATAAAGATCTGTGATTCCAAACATGAGAATCCTTTTACAGTAAAATTAGAAAAAATTATATTTAAGTTTTAATCTTTTGGAAGAAGTTTAATTGGAACGATTTGAATTTTTTCAAGATCCCATACTTTTCCAGTTACGTATGGTTCATTTTCTAACCATTGATCTAAATCATCATCTGATTCAAAATCAACATATAAAGTTGAACCAATCATTTTATCATCTTCTATTAATGCACCTGCATTAATGATATTTCCATTACTCATAAGTTTTTTTGCACCTTCTAAGTGAGCAGATCTACATTCCATTCTTTTTTCAAGTGCATCTTCGTAATCATAAGCTATTATTAAATATTGCATTAATTCTCCTAAATTGTTTTGAGAATTATAGCATGAATTAATTAATTTAGTTGAGTAAAAAATAAAAAAACTCAAATCAAGCCTGATTAGAATAACTAGACTCAATTTAAGTTCTTTTGGAATATTTTGGGAATTTGTTTATATTAAAATCAACTACTATTAACAACACCTTTCTTTGATATTGTAGTTTTAATCACCAAATGAACTAATCCCTTAATCTTAAAAATTCATATACTTTTATTTAATTTCAAATTCTATTCCTTGAGATAAGGGAATCTTTCCAGAAAAGTTGATTGTATTTGTAGCTCTTCTCATATAGTTTTTCCATGAATCACTTCCACTTTCACGTCCGCCACCAGTATCTTTTTCGCCACCAAACGCACCACCTATTTCAGCACCACTGGTACCTATA
>ERZ724576.16-NODE-16-length-12012-cov-2.531342_pt1 | contig 12012 bp, 12 predicted proteins | sample MGYA00375870_ERZ724576 | MGnify/ENA primary metagenome ERZ724576 (study PRJEB28725, sample SAMN03264851) | marine sediment metagenome | biome: marine pelagic biome; feature: marine oligotrophic desert; material: marine snow | place: Pacific Ocean:North Pacific...
TAGAAGATGAAGGAATAAAAGTAACTATTCCCCATGATAAATCAAGTATCATTGATCAAAATATTATCATTTATTCTGCAGCAGTGAAACATAATAATGTGGAAATCATAGAAGCTGCTAAAAAAGGTATTAAAACAGTTGCGAGAAAAGAATCTTTGCCAATAGTGCTTGGAAATAAGAAGGTTTACTCTGTTTGCGGAGCACATGGTAAAAGTACAACTACAGCAATACTGGCTTCCATTTTACAAAGTACAACTTTAGTGGGTGCGATTTCAAAAGAGTTTGGTTCAAACTTTAGATATGTTAAAAATGCGAATGCCATAGGTACAGAAGAAAATAGAGTTGTTTTTGAAGCTGATGAGAGTGATGGCAGCTTTTTATTATCAAATCCTTATTGTGCAATAGTTACAACTGCTGAGCCTGAACATATGGGTTATTATGGTTATGATATGGTTCGTTTTCATCAGGCCTATGAATCATTTTTAAAAATGGCAACACTTCGAGTGATTAACGCAGAAGATAAATTTATGTCAACACTTGACATGGATGCAATTAAACTCTATCCAAGTCGTGATATTCAAAATCTTTCTTTTACTCTCAAGGATGGAGAACCCTATACGAAATTTAATTTAAAAAATTTGGGTGATTTCGAAGTCTGGGGTTTCGGTCATCACATCGCAATTGATGCTTCTTTAGCAATTCTAGCAGCAGTTCATGAAATTGGATTGGACGAAATAAGACTCAATCTAAAAAAATATGTTGGAATCAAAAAAAGATTTGATATTTTACATAATAAAAAAAACTTTGTATTAATAGATGATTACGCACATCATCCAACAGAAATCACTGCAACTATTAAATCTGTATCTTTATATAGTAACTTAAAAGACTTAGATAAAAAAGTTGTTATCTGGCAACCTCATAAATACAGTAGAACCATGGATAATTTAGAAGCATACAAGTTATGTTTTAAGGGTTGTGATGAATTAATTATCTTACCTGTATTCGCTGCAGGTGAAGAAAAAGTGGATATCAACTTTGAAAAAGAGTTCGCTAACTATGAGCCAATTTTTGCAGATAAAGTAATAGGAAATGAAAATTCTCTAGAAGTACTTAAAGATGGGAAGGTTACCAAAACTTATAATAATGGAATTATTATAGGGGTGGGCGCAGGTGACATTACTTATCAACTTAGAAAATAAAATTGATATAAAATAATATAAATGATTAATTTTTTAGAATAATTACCTAGTTAACATTCTTTTGAAAGTAAAATGTCTCGTAATTGGCATTTTATTTTCTTAAAATTGCTCTGTATACATACTTTCCTTAATTATTGTATCTAAACTCATTTGTAAATAATATTCATTTCCTCAAAGTGTTATAATAGGTGTATTCTAAGGAATATGCATGAAAATATTAGTTAGGGATTTTATAAAAAAAGAATCATCATCTGGACTCATTCTTGTTTTTGTAACACTGCTGGCTATAATCATCAAAAATTCTCCTTTATCTTCCTTTTACAATGAGATATTATATTTAAGCGTAGAATTCCAATTTGGTGAGTTTTTACATATCAAAAAACCTTTTATGATATGGATTAACGATGGTTTGATGACGATATTTTTTCTTTTGATTGGTTTAGAAATTAAAAGAGAAGTTATTATTGGGCACTTAAGCACTCTGTCTCGATTGGCACTTCCTGGTTTTGCTGCTTTAGGTGGTATGATTTTTCCTGCATTAATATTTGTTTTTTTTAATTTTGGAGATGACTTTGCTTTAAGAGGCTGGGCTATTCCAATTGCAACAGATATTGCCTTTGCTTTGGGAATATTATCTTTATTGGGCAAGAGCGTACCTGTCTCATTAAAAATATTTTTGATGGCCTTGGCAATTATTGATGATATTGGAGCAATTTTAATTATTGCAATTTTTTATACCAGTGATATTTCTTTTGTGGCACTGGGATATATTTTTCTATTTGTTATAACTTTACTTCTTATGAATAAGTTAAATGTGACAAAAATCACTGCTTATCTTTTGGTTGGTGTATTGCTATGGGTTGCTGTTCTTGAATCAGGTGTTCACGCCACTTTAGCTGGAATTATTCTAGCATTTACCATTCCCTTAAATGTAAAAAATGATCATGCAAAACATACCTCTCCTGCTAAAATACTACAAAAGAATCTACATTTTTGGGTGGCTTATTTTATTTTACCTATATTTGCTTTTGTGAATGCAGGAATTGATTTAAGTGGTTTATCTTTGGAAAGTTTATCTCAACCAGTTTCACTTGGTATTATGAGTGGTTTGTTTTTTGGTAAACAAATGGGGGTGATGTTGTTTACTTATATTGCCGTATATTTTAAGTTTGCAATGCTTCCAAAGTGTACTACCTGGGATCAAATATATGGAGTCTCTTTGTTAACAGGAGTAGGGTTTACCATGAGTTTTTTTATAAATACCTTGGCCTATGGTAATAGTGATTTATTTATGTACTCCGATAGAATGTCCATATTAATTGGCTCCTTAATTTCTGGAGTATTAGGCTATTTTATCTTAAAAAGAGCAAAGAAGAAAAAATTCTGCAGTGTCTAATGTGCTAACTTAAAACTGAGTAAAAACAGGTATAATGATCTGAATAAATAAAACAAATATAAGAAAATAAATTAAAAGTCTTACCTCTGATTACTTCTGTTTGTGTTATGGTAGTTCCTGTACTTTTTTAGTACTTTAATTTTAATGAATATTTTTCAAGTTAGTAAACAATCATTATATATTGTTATTGGTATTATATTCTGGGTGAGGGTATTAAAATCAGGTGTTTACGGAACACTTGCAGGTGTCGGATTAGCATTTAGTATTCTCATAATATCCAATGATACACATGGGAATGCCTTTTGTATGGAAAAAGAAATTGAGCATGGACTTTATTAATGGATAGCTTTTTTAATTTTACCTTTGTTTACTTTTGTCAATACTTGAATAAACTTGAGTGAAATCTTTTTTGATCAGATGTTTGCTGGCGTTCAATGGAAATTATTGCGGGGTTATTTATTGGAAAACAAGTAGGTGTTTTTGGCTTTAGTTATTTGGCAATCAAGTTTGGATATTCCACATTGCCAAGTGGGAGTAATATGATGCAGTTGTATGGACTTTCTGTTCTAACTGGTACTGGATTCACCATGAGTTTATTTGTGGATTCCTTGGCCTTTACAGACTCTTCTCTTTATCAATATGCAGATAAATTAGTAATCATTATAGCTTCTGTATTATCTGGTGTCATAGGCTATCTTATTTTACGAAATACTGCAAGCCATTCTCACCTGCGCAGACGAGTTTTTTTGTTTCATTTTTTACGGTTAAAAAAAGAAAGGAAGTCAGAGAGATGTTTATTACTAAAGAAATATTAACGTTGTCAGAAAAGTTGATTTTAGTATATAAAAGCTAGAATTATAAATTAAATTTTTCTTTTACTTCCTTAATGGATATCACTTTCAACTCAGGTTCTCCTCCACCATGTAAATTAGAATTAGTTCGTAACCAATATTCTTTAGTATTTTTATTATAATATATGATTATGACTTTGAACTAATATAAGTAAAGTCTTTATAAACTAATAACCCCATTCCCAATCTTGATTTTCCCCAACAGCTCATACTCAAAAATTCTTTCACCAAATTTTAATACCGCTTCATCATAAGTTGGATAAGATTTACAAAACTCTAAGAGTTCATCTTCATTTTCTTCACTACGTGAGTATCCCAAACTTTCAATAAATGAATCAATGTCATAAATTACTTCTGCCAAACCCTTTTTGAGTAAATCTTGTGTCCCCATACTCTCATTTATTCTATGGGGTAAAGTATAAATCTTTTTGCCCATAGAAAGTGCAAACTCTACACTCCTTAAACTACCACTAGCTCTATCTGCTTGGGTTACTATTAAAATATCTCCAAGTGCTACAACGATTTCATTTCTTTGTACAAAGGTATAGGCTCGGGCTTTCTCACTTTGTGGAAATTGACTTAACATCAAACCATTTTTTTCTATTTGTGAAATGAGATTTTTATTCACTGCTGGATACCTAATATCCAATCCATTGGCAACCACAGCAATTGTATTTGAAACGCCTGCACCATTGTGTGCCAATGAATCCACTCCCATGGCGGCCCCACTTACTATTACAATATTTTGATTGGAGAGTTTTTGTGCCAATTCGTATGTAAATTTTTTGGTGTAAGAATTTGGTCTTCTGCTTCCCACAATTGAAATCATTGTTTGACTCAGTAATTTAGAATTCCCCAAATAGGAAAGTTCAAGGGGATATGTCTTCATATTTTCAAGTTGTTTGATATGAAAATCTATAGTTTTAATCATAATAAATATCTTTTTTGTAGATGATATTATAGTTTTGTTACAAATAGAGTCACTAAAACTTATTTAGTTGAGAGAGTAGGAAGGCTAGATAAACTAAGGAAAATATTTAGGAATTTTGTCCACATAAACTAAGTTTAAATCTTTAAATAAAGGCTCTGCTTCTCTAAGAACTTTTAGGGTGATTTTATGAGGGTGTCCGATGGCTACGGCATAACCACTTTTCTTAGCAATTTTAATTGACTTTTTTAGTTGATTTAATATGTAGTTATATTCAAGTTTATTGTCTAAGAAGATATTTCTAGCTAAATAAGGCACTTTGTATTTTTTTGCATACTTTTTTGTTTTTGTGTTTGCGGTAGTTCTACTATCTAAAAAAATAAAGTCATATTTTGTTAAAGCTTTAAATAAATAATCCATAGACTGGTCATGGGAAGTAAATTTACTACCTGTATGGTTATTTGTATATTGTGCATTTGGATACCACTGTCTTATTTCTTTGACACGTTGTTCAATCTTTTCATAGGAGTCACCTACATGTAAGGTGTTGGTTTCTTCAAACTTGAAACTATTGGCTTGCATTGGAAAATGAACCATGTAAAAATCAAGTGCTTGCGCTATTTTGGCAGAATTTTTATGTGTTTTAATATGTGGCATAAATGACATGGTAATATCATGCTTGATATTTTTGATATTATTTACTTTTGATTTTTAATTAACATCATCAATAATAATGTCATGTTTGGTTTTGTTATTAATGTGATTTTTTATTACTTCTATTTTGTGTATAATTTCTTGAGTAATTTTTTCTATTTGATTTGATACAGTTTTTTCTATAACTTCAATATTTTCTACAACAGTTTTTTCTATTTTTTTACTACTTTGAATAATTTCTATAATGTCTTTTTTAATTTCTTGAACATTTGCGTAGTCTTTTTCAAATTCCTTAGTGTAATCTTTAAATGTATTTGATTTTTGTGATTCTATAGTTTCTTCAGATTTATCAAGCATTACTTTTTGTTTTTTATTATATTCTATATAGTTTTTTTCTATTTCAGATACGATATATGTATTTTTTTCTTCTGGAGTACTATTTGTAGGTAAAATAAAGTAAGAGGCAATTGTTATCATTAATGTGATAACTAAAAAAGATAAAATCAGATTACTTACTTTTTGTCTACTAAGTTTTTTTGATTTATGGGTTCGTTTTGATTTTCTTTTTTGAGGCATGTTTCTCTCTGTGAAAGAAGTTGTAGAATACCTACAACTTCTTTCTTATATATTTGTGACTAGTTTTTGTATTGATCTACTATTTTACCAGCAGAGATCCAAGGCATCATGTCTCGTAAATTATTACCAGTTTGCTCAATTAATGAAGCTTTAGCATTTGCACGTTCTGCATTCATTCTAGGGTATCCAGCCTGACCTTCTAAGATAAAGTCTTTAGCAAATCTACCATCTTGAATTTCTTTTAAAATTTCTTTCATAGCCAATTTAGATTCAGCATTGATAACTCTTTTTCCAGAAACATAATCTCCGTATTCAGCAGTATTTGAAATAGAATATCTCATATCAGCGATCCCACCTTCAAACATTAAGTCAACGATTAGTTTTAACTCATGTAAACACTCGAAGTATGCTAACTCAGGAGCGTAACCAGCTTCAGTTAATGTTTCAAAACCAGCTTGAACTAAAGAAACAGCTCCTCCACATAATACAGCTTGCTCTCCAAATAAATCTGTTTCAGTTTCGTCTTTAAATGTAGTTTCAATAATTGCAGTTCTTCCACCACCAATAGCTGAAGCATACGATAATGCTACTTCTTTAGTGTTTCCAGCAGGGTCAGCATGAATTGCGATTAAATCAGGAATCCCAGCACCTTTAACAAACTCTGATCTTACAGTGTGACCTGGAGCTTTAGGAGCAACCATCATTACATTAATATTAGCTGCAGGTGCAATTCTTCCGTAGTGAATGTTAAAACCATGACCAAATGCAATAGTTGCACCATCTTTTAAATATGGAGCAATTTCGTTTGCATAAATTTCACCTTGATTTTCATCTGGTAATAAAATCATAATGATATCTGCAGCTGCAGATGCATCAGAAACAGTTTTAACTTCAAACCCTTTTGCTTCAGCTTTAGCCCATGATGAACCACTTTTTCTTAAACCAATAATAACTTCAACTCCAGAGTCTCTTAAGTTCTCTGCGTGTGCGTGTCCTTGTGATCCAAAACCAATCATTGCTACTTTTTTAGATTTAATTAAATCAATGTTACAATCTTTATCGTAATAAACTTTTAATGCCATTATAATTTCCTCTGTCGTTAATTTTATGGATTTTATCTAAAAAATGCTAAAAACTAATATAAGATAAGAAAATTAGGCTTTTTTTTGTATAAGTTTCATATTAAATTCAATATGTCATGACTAACAAAATACGCATACATTTTTTTCACATTATTCCCGCAAAAAATAATAGTAATCTAATACATGAATATTAAGAAACATTTGATTACAATGTCAAAAAATTTAGAAGAAAGCTAGGGGAAGAAATGAATAAGTTTAAAAAAACAGTATCAATGGTAGCTGCAACTGCAATTATTGGGGCAGTATTTAGTGGGTGTGCAACAACTGAGTTACAAACTCAATCAACGATGAGTAGAAGTATTTTTTTAAATCCAGTTAAAAAATCTTTACGAATTGTGTATGTTGATGTTAAAAATACATCTGGACAAGAGATGTATACTTTATTGCCTTTAATAGAAAAAAAATTAAAAGCAAGAGGTTATAAACTAACTGATGATCCAGAAATAGCACAATACGTGTTACTGGCAAATGTATTATTTGCAAACGATAAGAAAGAAAACAATACTGCTGGTGGTGCAGCTAGTGGTGCAGCTGCAGGTGCTGGTGTTGCTTCATATAATAATAATAGTGTAGGGGGAACACTTTTAGCAGGTGCTGCTGCTGGACTTGTTGGTGGATTGATTGCTAAAACCCTTGAAGATACAATTTATCAAATGGTTGTCGATATTAATGTACGAGAAAAATCTAAGCAAAAAGTTCTTACAAATTCAGGTGCTGATATAGGACAAGCAGAGATTAAAGATGGTAAGAGGGCTGGTTTCATGAACTCTTTTGCTGGAAAAGCACGAAGTAAAAATGGAGGAGGGACTATGGATGAACAAATGACAGAAACCTCTTCTCAACAATACGAAACTAACTATATTGAAAGAAGAACGAAAATATTCGCTGAAGCTACAAAAATGGATTTAAAACTTGAGGAAGCTTTACCTATTTTAGAGAGAAAAATTGCTTCTCAAATAGCAGGGATTTTTTAGAGTTTTTAAAAAGGGGATTTTTCTCCTTTTTAGTTATACAATCTCCTTTAATCAATATAAATTGTAACACTTGTGTAAACCTAAATCTACTTTTAATGTGAATCTACATTTACTTAACCAATATCCAGTTATATGTCTTAAATCAAAATTTAGTTAACATACATAATAATTATGAGGTTTTAAATGATAAAAAATATTTTTATAAAAATAATAAAAGAAAACAATGATTTTAAACAAGAAGAATTAGATATTTTAAATAATCTGGTTGAAGAAAAGTTTTTAAAAAAATCAGATGGAAAATATTCAATTGATACAAAATACAGAATAGGTATTTTAAAAGTTGAGAAAAACTTTGCTATATTAAATGATTTGGAAAATGAGCACAAAAATATCAAATTGAATTTTGAAGATTTACATGGTGCTTATGATGGTGATTTAATCATTGTAAAGCGGGTTTTTAATCCAAGAAAAAGTATTAAGGCTAAGATTGTTAGAGTTTTAAGTGCCAGTGATCATGTGATTTTAGTATATTTAAAAGATGGAAGTTTCTATTCTGTTAAAGAGAGCGTTTTACTCAAAGAGGCTAAAGAGGAAATTAAATCAAAGTATAGCAATGATGATGTACTTTTAATCAATAGTAAAACATATAATGTTGTTGAATTGTTTGGGAATCTAAAAGATGCAAAAGTGGATGAAAAAATTTCTCTATTTTTATATGATGAATATTCACGAATTTCAAAAGAAGACTCTGTTGTGGAAATTGGTCTTGAGGAGGCTAATGGTCGACAAGATTTAAGAAATCTTAATTTTTGTACAATAGATCCAGCCAGTGCTAAAGATCATGATGATGCCATTTATTATGATGAAAAAAATGCTATTGTTTATGTAGCTATTGCCGATGTCTCTCATTTTGTTCCAAGTGGTAGTGCTCTTGATTTGAGTGCTTATGAAAAATCCACATCTGCGTATTTCCCCCACAAAGTACATCCCATGTTACCTTCAAGTTTAAGTGAAGAATTATGTTCTTTGAAACCTGCAGTAGATCGTTTTGCTTATGTGTTTAAAATATATATGGATACAAAAAATCTAAATGTTATAAAGAGTGAACTCTTTGAGGCAATTATCAATTCAAAAAGTAAATATTCTTATGGAAGAATTGATCGTGTATTGGACAATAAATTGGATCAATATTCCAATATGGACAAAGAAATATTTGACTCCTTGATTGCTTTATATAGTCTTAGTAAAAAACTCAGAGCCAAAAGATTAAAAAAGGGATATGATTTTAGAACCAGTGAAATCAGACAAAAACTTAATTTTAAAGCTGAATTAACTGGTGTTGAAGTGGAAGTGTCTTCTTCCTCTCATCAATTGGTAGAAGAATGTATGTTACTTGCCAATGTGGAAGCTGCCAATAAAGTTAGTAACTTAGCTATTTATCGAATCCATGAGGAACCATCATTTCAAGCAATCTCAAAATTGGTTGATGATGTAAACTTATTGGGGATAAAAGCAAAAATGAAAGAAAATGTACATGCCACTGTACTTGCGATTCAAAATCAAGCAAAACACTCACAGTTAAGAGATGAAGTTGATGAGTTAATCATCAGAGCACAAACACAAGCAAAATATTCACCTAAAAATTTAGGGCATTTTGGTTTGGGATTTGACAGTTATTCTCACTTTACTTCTCCTATACGGAGATATTCAGATCTTGTGTTACATAGAATATTAAAGACAAAAAAGATTCCTCAAAATATTGAAGATATTTGTACTCATATTTCTAATCAAGAAAGAAAAATTGATACAATGGTTTGGGATTTTGAAGATAGAAAATTTGCGCGTTGGGCACAAAATCATTTAGATGATGAGCTTCAAGTTCAAGTGGTTGACCCTATTCGAGCTATTGTTCAAACATATAAAGATATTCCCGGAATTAGAATATACCTTGACAATTATAAAGGTGAAAAACTTTATTCTAAAACAAAAGTAATTTTAAAAACAGTAGATATCGTGAGTAAAAAAATTACTGGAAGCATAAAAGGCAACTAAGAGAATGTATAAAAACGAATTTGATAATGCATTAAGACAAAATAAAACTTTTAATGCCTATATGTTTTTTGGTCAATCAACTTTTTTGATTGAAAATTATACCTCTATGGTTGTTTCTAATCATGGTTCTAGTGATGAAGTCGAAAAAGTCTATTTTGATGATTACAATTTTAAATACTGTTTTGATAAATTACGGCAATCTTCACTTTTTTCTTCTAATAATATTTTAGTGATAAAAACAGAAAAAAAACTACCTAAAAAAGAAGTATCTGCTTTAATTGAGGCTTGTAATACCAATCCCGATTCTGTGGTAATTTTTGCTTGCATTGGAGATGCTGATTTTAGAACAATGAGTGGTTGTTTTACTGCTAAAACAAATAGTGTTAGCATTAGAATGTTTGCTCCAAATGCTTACGAAGCAAGTAAAATACTTGAAGTAGAAGCAGTTAAACTTGGACTTCGTTATGATACAACTGCTTTAAATCATCTGTTTTTTATGCACAGACAAGACTTGACATTAACTGTAAATGATTTAAAAAAACTTTCAATTTTAGATGAACAAATATCTTCAAAAGTTATTGACCAACATTGTTTTGGAATAGGTGGAGTATCGATTGAAGATTTTTTACATAACCTTTTGCAAGGTTTGGATATTAGTGAAGATATTAATTCACTTTTAGAAGAAGGTATAAATGAAATATATCTATTAAATCAAATCACTGCTTTTGTGCAACAAATGTTTATGATTAGCTCTTACACAAGAATACATGGAGTTGCTAACGCCAAGGAAATTCTAGGTTATGTTCCTCCTAAAGCCATCTGGGATAAAAAAGCAAAACTAGCCATAGCCATTAAACCACAACATTTTTTAAAGATGTTTGAGTATCTGAATAATTTAGAATTAGAGTTAAAAAGTAATAAAATTCAAGATCAAAATATATACTTACAATCATGTTTCATTAAGTTTTCAGTTTTATTTAGATAAAATCATTGACTTTTCAAAAACCTTGCTGATACATTTACTTGTACCGGCTAAATCTATAAGGAGAAAATGAATGTCAAATTTAAAACATTACGAAACAATGTTTATTGTTAAGCCTACACTTACTGAAGAAGAAATGCAGGCGCAAATTGAATTAGTTAAAGCTAATATCGAAAAAAATGGTGGAGAAATCGTTGTTACTGAAAACATCGGTTCTAGACAACTGGCTTATGAAATCGAAAAAAATAAAAGAGGTTACTATTACTTAGTTTATTTTAAAGCTCCAACAGCTTCAATTTTAGAGCTTGAGAGAAATTACAGAATTAATGAAAATATCTTAAGATTTATCTTCATTAAATATGAAAATAAAAAAGAAGTTGCTGCGTGGACTAAACTTAGCGACGAATCTGCTAAAAAAGCAAAATAAACTAAGCAAAATAGGAATCTGTTATGTATAATAAAGTTGTAATGGTAGGAAATCTAACTAGAGATATCGAATTAAGATATCTTCCAAGTGGTGCTGCAATAGCTAAATCAGCAATTGCATCAAGTTATAAATATAAAACAGCCACTGGAGAGCAAAAAGATGAAGTTTGTTTTTTAGACTTCAATATTTTTGGAAGATCAGCTGAAGTTGCAAACCAGTATTTACGTAAGGGTTCAAAAGTGTTATTAGAAGGACGACTTGTATTTGAACAATGGACAGCTCAAGATGGAACAAACAGAAACAGACACTCATTAAGAGTAGATGTGATGAAAATGTTAGATTCAAAAGCTGATAGCCAGAGTCAAGGTGGTAGTTATAGTGGTGGTGGAGATTATCAAGCACCACAACAACCTGCTGAGCAACAACCTGCTGCTCAACAGCAACCACAATACAATAATTCATACAATAATCAACAACAGGGTTATCAAAGTCAAGGTAAAGTTCAAGAACAAAAAATTCCTGAAATAAACATTGATGAAGATGAAATCCCTTTTTAGAATCATAAGGATAAAACATGGCTGAAAGAAGAAAATACGGAAAGAAATATTGTAAATATACTGCAATGAAAGTTGATTATATTGATTACAAAAATATTGATTTATTAAAAATCTCTATGAGTGAAAGAGGAAAAATTATGCCTCGAAGACTTACTGGTAACTCTAAAAATCACCAAGAAATGGTAGAAAAAGCAATCAAAAGAGCTAGACATATGGCACTAGTTCCTTATATTGTTGATACTAAAAATGTAACTGACGCTGCATTTTACAG
>ERZ724576.17-NODE-17-length-11724-cov-2.656377_pt1 | contig 11724 bp, 8 predicted proteins | sample MGYA00375870_ERZ724576 | MGnify/ENA primary metagenome ERZ724576 (study PRJEB28725, sample SAMN03264851) | marine sediment metagenome | biome: marine pelagic biome; feature: marine oligotrophic desert; material: marine snow | place: Pacific Ocean:North Pacific...
GAGCTCCACCATAGGATCTAAATTGATCAATTATATCCCAATTAAACCCTTTTTCACCATAATGAGGTTTTAAAAGTTGATCAATTACATAAATACCAGGCTCTATTGTAAACACATTTCCAACTTTAATATCTTTTCTTAAACGTAAAAAAGGATGTGCATCAGACTTCCCAATTAATTTGCCATCTTCATCTAAAAGTGTATTTCCAATATCATGAACTTGAAGACCAATATAGTGTCCAATTCCTGCGGGACTGAAAAGTTTTGAATAACCTTTTTCATATATCTTATCAGCACTAATATTCATAAAATTAAAATCACTCAGAGTTTTAGCTACATCTAGGTGCATTTGCTCTTGTAAGTCTTCATAATTCATTCCAACTTTAATTTTAGAAATAATATTTAAAGTAGACTCATCAACTGCAGCTATAAAATCTTTAAATGCATCATGACCTGGTTTTACAAATGTTCTTGTAATATCAGCATGATATCCGTTATATGAAGCTCCCGCGTCTAAAAGAAATGACTTAGCATCGAACTTTTCTCTTTTATAATCAATATAATGTAGTATGGCACTACTTTCATCAAAAGCAACAATATTTTCATAAGGCACTTCATTTTCACGATAGTTAATTGCATCAAGATAAGCCAAATGAGTTTGAATTTCAGAAGCGCCACTTAAAAAAGCTTGCTCTGCTGCTTTATGTGCAATTGAAGCTATTTTATTGGCTCTTCTCATACACTCAACTTCATACTCACTTTTAATACAGCGTGCAAAGTGAATATAATCTATCACCCTTTGGTCATTTAATGATTTAAACCCATAAGATTCAAATCTTGATACTTCTTCACCTAAAAAACAAGTATTAGCTAAATCTGAACTCAGAACTTCTCGCATTTCATCCAAAGTATGATAATAGGAAATATCAAAAAATTCAGTCCATTCACCTTCAATTGATTTAGGCTGCGAATCCCAATAGTCCACTTTTTGGAAAAGTGCCAATTGTGGTTTTTGCCCACTCTTATAAATAATAAATGAGTGAGGGTTATTTAACACAGGTGCAAAGTATTTAAAGTTTGTATATACTTTAAATGGATATCTATTATCATCAAGATAGATAACTTTAGATTCACCAGAATAAATAATTATTTCTTCAAATTTGTATTTTTGAAGTAACTTATCCAGCATACTAAGTACTTTTGATAAGTGATCAACATATAACTTTTTCATGTGTTTCTCATATGGTTGGAATGGCAGATAATAGCTTTTTAGTATAATCCGCTTTAGGGTTTTCAAACAGTTCATCAACAGTAGATAACTCAACAATATCACCAAAATACATAACCATAATTCTATCTGAAATATGTTCTACTACACCCAAGTCATGTGAAATAAATACATAGGTTAAATCAAACTCTTCTTGTAAATCTAAAAGTAAATTTAATACTTGTGCTTGAATAGATACATCAAGCGCTGAAACTGGCTCATCACACACAATTACTTCAGGGTTAAGAACCAATGCTCGTGCGATTCCGATTCTTTGTCGCTGACCTCCTGAGAATTGATGAGGATATCTATCATACCAATCTTTCTCTAAACCTACTTTTTTCATAATATCATATACTTTTGCCACTATTTCTTTTTTGGACATATCTGTATTTAACAGTAAAGGTTCAGCTATAATTTTTCCCACAGTCCATCTTGGATTTAAAGAAGAATATGGATCTTGGAATATGATTTGTACTTTTTTTCTATATTCCTTCCACTCTTCATCACTAAAAGTAGAAATGTCTTTTCCTTTGAAAAAGATTTGTCCTGCCGTTGGTTCTTCAATATTTAAAAGCATTTTTGCTGTGGTTGATTTTCCACAACCACTCTCACCTACAATAGAGTATGTCTCACCATGAAAAACTTCAAAGTTAATTTTATTCACAGCATTTATAATTTGAGGGTCTTTAAATAAACCTCGAGAAATGGTATATGTTTTTGCTAAGTCTTTTATTTCAAAAACTACTTCTTTATTACTCATCTAATTTCCTTTGGAAAATCTAAATAATTAACTTTTTCATCAACAGTTGCCAATTTTGATTTTCTTTTAACTTTTCCTGGGCTTGGAATTGAGTTTAATAGTGCTCTTGTATATGGGTGTCTTGGATTATCGAAGAGATCTTTAACACTTGCTTTTTCAACAATATGTCCTTTATACATTACAACCACTTCATCAGCCATTTGAGCTACCACTCCTAAATCGTGGGTAATAAATAAAATTGATGTTCCACGTTTAGCTTTTAACTCATTCATTAGCTCTAGTACTTGTGCTTGAATAGTAACATCAAGTGCTGTTGTAGGTTCATCTGCAATTAGAAGTTTTGGCTCACACGCCATCGCCATTGCAATAACAACTCTTTGTCGCTGCCCTCCACTTAATTTAAAAGGATATTCATTGTATTTATCTGCAGGTAATGGAATTCCTACTAGTTCAAACAGTTCAATTACTTTTGCTTTTCTCTGCTCTTTATTTAACTCTTTTTTGTGAAGTCGCAATACTTCATCAATTTGGTAACCAACAGTGTAAGATGGATTTAAAGAAGTCATTGGTTCTTGAAAAATCATCGCAATATCTTTTCCTCTAACATCTCGCATTTCATCTTCAGAAAACTTTGTCAAATCTTTTCCATCAAAAAACACTTCACCACTTGTTACTCGTCCTGGTTCTTCAACAAGTCCCATTATAGATAAAGATGTCATAGATTTTCCACTACCACTTTCACCTACTATACATAAAGTTTTTCCTTTTTGTATTTCAAAAGAAGTTTCGTTCACACAAGTAATTGAAATATCGCCTTTATCATTGAAGAACTGTGTTTTTAAATTTTTTACTTCAAGTAACATTATCTATCCTTCATCTTAGGATCTAAAGCATCCATTAAACCATCACCAACAAGGTTAAACCCCATTACTGTTAAAAATATCGCAATACCGGGATAAACAATCATCCATGATGCAGTTGTAATAAATTGTAAAGAGTCAGATAACATTGCTCCCCATTCTGGGGTTGGAGGTTGAGCACCAAGTCCAAGGAACGATAGACCAGCAGCTTCCAAGACAGCTGAAGCAAATCCCATCGTTGCTTGTACAATCATTGGAGTCGTACAGTTAGGTAAGATTACTTTTGTAATCAGTCTAAATGATCCAGAACCATTAACTCTACTTGCAACAACATACTCTTTTTCTTTTTCAGCTAATACTGAAGCTCGTACAATTCTAGCAAATGTTGGGATACCAACAATACCAATTGCAATCATCGCATTAAATAAATCAGGTCCTAAAATTGAAACAATAACAATTGCCAATAAAATTGCAGGAATTGATAACATAATATCAACAATTCTCATAATAATAATGTCAACCAATCCACCAAAATAACCAGCAGCTGCTCCCATCATCAAACCAAAAACCAAAGAGATACTTACAGAAATAACACCAATCATTAGTGAGATTCGAGCACCATATATTACTCGTGATAATAAATCTCTTCCAAAATCATCCGTGCCCAAAACATGAGCCATACTTCCATTTACTGTCCAAGCAGGAGAAATCAGTCTTTCATCCAAGTTTTGAATCAATGGATCATAGGGAGCTAAAATTGGTGCAAATAATGCACACGAAATTAATACAATAACGATATATAATCCAACTAAAGCCGATTTATTTTTTTTGAATTGTTTATAAAATTCTAATATTTTATTTTCTTCTTTCATTATGAAAGCCTTATTCGTGGATTTACAACTGCATATAATACATCAACAATTAAGTTAACAACAACAAACATAGATGCAATTATAAGTGTAGTAGATTGAATGATTGGAAAGTCTCTTTGACTGACTGCGTTAATTAACCATTTTCCAATTCCTGGCCATGAAAATGTTGTTTCAGTCAAAATGGCACCTGCAAATAAAGTTCCTACCATCAGTCCAATAACAGTTAGTACGGGTAACAAAGCATTTTTTAAAGCATGTGTCATAATCACTTGCATTTTAGTACACCCTTTAGCACGTGCTGTTCTAATATACTCTTCTTTTAATACTTCAATCATTGAAGCTCTTGTCATTCTAGCAATAATAGCCATTGGAATAGTTCCTAATGCAATTGCTGGAAGAATTAGATGTTTTAAAGCATCCCAAAATGCTTCAGTGTCATCCATCAAAAGTGAATCAATTAAAAATAGCCCTGTCACTTCATCAATATCAAACTCATATCCAAGACGACCAGATACGGGCAACCAAGCAAGCTCAACACTAAAGAAATAAATCAACATTAAGCCCAACCAAAATACAGGCATAGATACACCAGCCAATGCCGTTGACATTGCTGTGTAATCAAAAATCGAGTATCTTTTAACAGCAGATATAATTCCTGCAAATAATCCTGCAATTACAGCAAAAGTAAGTGCAAACAGTGCTAACTCAACAGTTGCTGGAAATCTTTCCATAAATTCATCCATAACTGGCTCACCAGAAATAATAGAAATTCCAAAATCACCTTGCATCGCACCAGTTACAAATGAAATGTACTGATCAAGTAAAGGTTTGTTTAAACCCATTTGTTCTCTTAGTGCTTCAACACTCTCTTTACTTGCATGTTCACCTAACATTACAAGAGCAGGATCTCCTGGCGCCATGTGAACCATAGAGAATACTAAAACAGATACTCCAAGTAAGGTAGGTATTGCCCATAACAATCTTTTTATAATAAAACTTAACAATTAAACTCCTTTATTTAATACCAAATACTTTCACACGCTATTTGACATAAGGTAGAAAACCCAACAAAATGTATTTTATTCAACATATACAAATAAAAAGAAAAATATATAAAATAGGTATAATATTGTATAGGATTTTTCTTTTTATTTAGTAGTTTACGTACATTTTAAGCAAAAAAATAGGCAGAAGTTTCCTTCTACCTATTATTTATTTGATTATTTTTCTAACCAAACTTCTTTAAATCTTCTTTTTCCAACAGGATCTAATTTAAATCCGTGAACTTTAGTTAACATTGGCTCAACAACAATTGAGTGTGCAACTGGCTTCCAAGGTGCTTCTTCTTGAAAAATAACTTGTGCTTTTTCGTAAAGTGCAGTTCTTTTTGCAGGATCAGTTTCAACTTTACCAGCATCAACTAGTGCGGTAAACTCTTCATTTTTCCAGAAAGCTCTGTTTTGTGCAGGTTTATTCATAGCAGCGTGTTTAGATAATAATACGTTTAAGAAGTTATCAGGATCACCATTATCACCAGTCCATCCTAATAGTACCATATCGTGCTCACCCATAGATGATTTTTTAAGGTAAGTTCCCCAGTCATAAGAAACAATCTTAACTTCAATACCAACTTTAGCTAAATCAGCTTGCATAGCTTCAGCAACTTTTCTTCCGTTTGGATTGTAAGGACGAGCAACTGGCATAGCCCAGATATTTGTTTTAAAACCGTTTGCGTAACCAGCTTCTTTTAATAAATTTTTAGCTTTTTGAACATTGTACTCATAACCTTTAAGATTAGTATTGTATGACCACATGGTTGGGGGGATTGGGTTGTTTGCAACTTTTCCAAGACCTTCATAAACGGAATCAACGATACCTTGCATGTTAATTGCATGAGAGATAGCTTGTCTGACTAATTTATTTTTAAATACATCTTTTTCCATATTAAATGCTAAGTAACCAACATTTAAACCTTCTTGTTTTACAAGTTTGATTTTACTGTTAGCTTCTAAACCAGGGACTTCAGCAGGATTTGGGAAATCCATAATGTGAATTGAACCAGCTTTTAATTCAGCAGCTCTAACAGCATTATTTGTAATTACTTTAAAGATTAACTTATCAACGTAAGGTCTACCATTCCAGTAATTCTTGTTAGCTACATAAGTAATTTTATCATCTTTGACCCACTTTTTAAATACAAATGGGCCAGTTCCAACAGGTTTTTTACCTAAGTCAGATTCTTTACCAATAGCTGCTAATTCAGTAGCATAGTCATTTGATAAAATCATTGCAAATTCCATTGCTAAGTTAGCAATAAAAGGCGCTTCTTTTTTCTTTAAAGTAATTTTAACTGTATATTTATCAACAGCTATTACGTCTTTAACAATGTTTGACATATCCATTGCAGACCAATATCTAAATGCACCACCAATTTTATTATATGGATGTGCTTTGTCAAATTGTCTTTTTAATGAGAAGACAACATCTGCAGAAGTAAATTCAGATTTTGTTTTAAAGTATTTAGTGTTTGAAAAATAAACACCTTTTCTTAAATCAAATGTATAAGTAAGTCCGTCAGCTGATGCTCTCCAAGAAGTTGCAAGTCCAGGTTCAATTTCAGTCGAACCATATTTAAACTGTACTAAGTTATCATAAACTTGAGTTGCAGCATAAAAACTTTCCCCATCTGTAACATGACTTGGATCCATTGATGAAGTATCTCCACTTCTACCAAATACTAATGTCCCACCAACTTCTGGTGTTTGTGCAAATGCAAGTGTTGAGGATACAAACACAAGAGCTGCAAGTAGTAATTTTTTCATTCATTCTCCTTTTTTTTCGTAATAAATATATAAAACCTATTTATGTTTTAGCTAAGATATTTGCTTTTCTTATATTCGTTACACAACGATAGGGACGGATTGACATGCAGTATCAAACCTTAAATTATAATAAGTAAATATAAGAACAGACAAATACCTCAGCTAAAACATAAAGAAAATTTTATGCTTTATTACGTACTCAAAAGAAGTTTAACATATCAAAGTGAGTAAAAAGTGAGTAAAAAGTGAGTAAAAAGTGAGTTTTGTTAAAGTATTTAAATCATAAAACTTGTGTTATTAGTTGTCATTTTAGGGAGTTTATTTTTCAATCCAGACATTTCTAAATTCTCTTTTTCCAAAGGAGTCCAGTTTAAAGCCATGTACCTTTTTAAGCATGGGTACTACAACTATTTGGTGAGCAATGGGTTTCCAAGGTGCTTCTTGCTCAAAAATAACTTGCGCTAGTTTATAAAAGTTCGTTCTCTCATTAATATTTGTGGTTTGTCTTGCTTTCTCAATCAATTGAGTAAAAGCATCATTTTTCCAAAAAGATTTGTTTTCACTGGGTTTTTGTAAAGCTGCATGCTTACTCAGCAAAATATTTAAAAAGTCATCGGGATCGCCATTTCCACTGGTCCAGCCTCCCAATAACATTTCATGCTCACCCATTGAAGACTTCTTAAGATAAGACTTCCAGTCATAAGAAATGATTTTTACCTTTATTCCTATTTTTTCTAAATCGGCCTTCATAAGTTTTGCCATTTTTCGTGCATTGGGATTGTAAGGTCTAGCCAAGGGCATTGCCCAAAGGTTAGAAGTAAAACCATCTTCTAATCCTGCTTGTTTTAATAACTCTTTGGCTTTTGAAATATCATAGTTATAACCTTTAAGTTCATTATTGTAAGACCACATTCCAGGAGGAATTGGATTTGTCGCAATTCTTCCATATCCTTCATAAACAACTTCAATTATTTTTTTAACATTGATAGCGTGTGAGATAGCTTGCCGTACAAGTTTATTATCAAAGGGTTTTTTTTCCTGATTAAAGGCTAAATAAGCAACATTTAATCCTTCTTTTTTAACCAACTTAATATTAGTAGAGTTCTCCAAAGAATTTATGTCCTGAGGATTTGGTAAATCCATAATATGAATTGAGGCATTTTTAAGCTCATCAGAGCGAAATTTACTATTGGTAATAATTTTGAAAATCAATTTATCTACAAAGGGTTTGCCATTCCAATAGGTTTTGTTTGTAGTCAATATAAGCTTGTCATCTTTAACCCACTTATTAAATATAAAAGGCCCTGTACCAACTGGCTTTTCTCCTATTTGATTTTGTTTATTTGTCTTTAACAAATATTTTGCATAATCATTGGACAAAATGGAAGCAAATTCCATACCAAGATTTGCCAAGAAAGGTGACTCGATTCTTTTTAGTTTAAATTGAACGGTATACCTATCAAGTGCAGTAACATCATCAATGATGTTACTCATACCCATAGCATTCCAAGTTGCAAAGGATCCACCAATATTGTGGTACTTATGAGATTTTTCAAATTGTCTTTTAAAAGAAAACACAACATCAGCAGCAGTAAATTCAGATTTCTGTTTAAAATATCTGGTATTTGAAAAGTAAACGTTTTTTCGCAACTTAAAGGTATATTTTAATCCATCATCTGATATATCCCAAGATGTTGCAAGTGAAGCTTCAATACCTGAAGAATTACTTTTATGATCAACTAAAGTATCATATACATTTTGAGCGATATAAAAACTCTCTGTATCAGCTTCATGTGAAGGGTCTAAACTAACAGCTTCACCACTTTTCCCAAATATAATAGTTCCGCCAAACTGTGGAGTTTGAGCAAAAGCTAAAGATGTTAATAATAAAAACACTGAAAAAAGAGATTTAGTCATTTTCTACCTTTTAATTTTACTATGAATATTAAACTAAATTTTCAATTAAACTTAGCATAATGAAGTGGGCAAAAAGTGAGTTTATTTTCAATTTGTGAATATTCTATGTTTTATAAATAATATGAAAAACATATTATAAACATGATACAATGACTTTATGTTTACAGAAAAAAATATACCCAAACTAATAATATTTACACCAATAATAGCTGTGATTCTGATTGCTATTTCAACAATCTATATCTTTATTGAAACTCAAAACAACTATTTTGAAGAAGAGAGTATTCGTTTAGAAACAGAATTTATTCAAAAGCAAAAAAGACTTTTAAAAAAAGAAATCAACACTATTACCAACTATATCACCCACCAAGAATCTATTTATACCAATAAAGCAATTGAAAAAGTTATCAAAAAAACTTTTGTTTTAAGTTCAAGAGTAAAACAACTTTATGCTGATTTAAATTTAGAAGTTAACAGCGAAAGGCAACTTGAAATTTTAACAAATCTAATAAATTCAAAAGTATCAAACGAAAGTTACTTTTTTGCCTATGATGTAAATAATAATAAAATCATTCAACCCCATAATAAAAATATTAGAAAAGAGTTTAAAGATGATGATAAGTTTTTTGAGAATTATCTATTTTCTGAAGAAGGTAAACTCATCAGTTTTGAAAGTAGCAATAAAATTGTATATATGAAACATTTACCTGAATTAAATTGGATGATTGGAAATATTGAAAACCTAAACAAAAATATCAAGTTTATTAAAAAAGCTACCACAGAATATATTTCAAGCATTCGTTTTGACAAACACGGTTATTTTTGGATTTATAATACCAATCATATACTCATAGCTGACCCCTTTAGAGAAGAATTTATTAGACAAAATGAAGCCAATTTAAAAACACATACAGGGGAATATCTTATTCGAGATTTTGTCTCTAAAGCTATAAGTAATAATGAAGCGGCCTTTGTAGAATTTTCTTGGCCCAAACCCAATGAAAGAACAGACTCACAAAAAATCGGGTATGTTAAATACTTTGAGAAATGGAACTGGGTAATTGGTGCTGGATTATATATTGATGACATTCAAGAATCCATTCTGGAAAACAAAAGAAAACTTGAGAATAGAATACAAAAATATATCGAGTATATCATTGTTATATCTATCTTCATAGTATTTGTAATTGGGATTATGTCTATTATTATTTCTAACAAAATTTCGCACACTTTTCGAAACTATCAAAAGAGTGTAAAAGTTAAAGAAAATATTCTAGAGAAATTAAATAAAAATCTTGAAGAAAAGGTTCAAAAAGGAATTTCCGAAGCTCAAGATAAAGACAGAGCCATGTTACACCAATCAAGACTTGCAAGACTAGGAACCATGATTAGCATGATTGCCCACCAATGGAGACAACCATTAACAGAAGTATCTGGAATATTAATGGAACTTGAGACTGCAACAAAGTTTAAAAAAGTTGATGATCTATTAATCTTAGAGTGCACAAAAGAGAGTGACAAACTTCTAAGTTATATGTCCAATACCATTGATGATTTTAGAAACTTTTTTAAACCAGATAAGAAAAAAGATAAGTTCTCAATTACTACTGCTTGTGAAAAGTCCTTATCTATTGTTGAAGCCACCTTAAAAGAGCTCAATATAACAGTAATAAAAAATTTCAAAAATGATTTAATCGTCAGTGGTTACTCAAGAGAATTTTCTCAAGTTATTTTAAATATTTTTCTTAATTGCAAAGATACTTTTATAGATAAAAAAATTCTCAATGCAACTATTGAAATCAATATTGAAGTAAGAAATGATCAAGCAAAAATAAGCATTGAAGACAATGCAGGTGGAATTACAGAAAAAAATATTGACCTAATCTTTGAACCCTACTTTACTACAAAGAGTAGTTCAAAAGGTACAGGACTTGGTTTATACATGTCAAAAATGATTATAGAAAAAAATATGCATGGAAAACTTAACGTTAGAAACAGTTCAAAAGGTGCTGTTTTTGAAATTTTAATATAAGGACAATCTCAGAATGGATAATGCAGCATTAAAACAATTAAAAAACTTTTCAATACTTTGTGTCGAAGATGAAGAGGGAATTAGAAAAAGATTAATTAATACTTTAAAATACTACTTTGATGATATATATGAAGCCAATAGCGGAAATACGGGATATGAAGTATATAAAAAAAACAAACCCGATATTATTATTTCTGATATTCAAATGTCCAATGGGGATGGAATTGCTTTTATCTCAAAGGTGAGAAAATTAGATATTGATACCAAAGTCATTATGCTTACTGCTTTTACAAATGAAGAGTTTTTAATGGATTTAATCAATCTTCAAATAAATCACTACATATTAAAACCACTCAATTCAGACAAGTTATTAGAAGGTTTACTCAGTGCCTTGGGAAATAAAATCACACCTATGTTAACACTAAGTAAAGACCTTTATTTAGATGCAGCAAAGAGAGAACTGATTTTTCATAATAAAACCATTCCCATTCGAAAAAGAGAAAATGCCTTCCTTCAGTTACTCCACAAAAATAAAAAATGTTGTATGACTACATATGAGCAAATTGAGGCACAAATTTGGGAAGAAAAGTATATGAGTACCACCGCTCTCAAAACATTTATAAAAGAGTTGAGGAAAAAACTACCTATAGATATAATAGTAAATGTTCCTCAAGAAGGATATAAACTTTTAGAATAGCTATTTTATATATTCTCTAAAAGTTTATATTGTTTTAATAATAGCCTTAACACTATTTAGTACAGCATCAGTTAAATTTTCATATATAAAACTTTCAAAATCAGCTGCATCACTCATACTAATTTTCCATTTTTTAAAACTACTTTTAATGGTTTTTCTCTTTGTATTAGATCCACTTTTAAAAACAAGTTCAATCTCTACATTTCCATATAAATTTACATTGGTTACAGTTTGATTTATAAACTTTGCGTTTAAAGCTATAATATTTATTTCTAGCGAAGTTTTAGCATCAAGAGTATTTTTAATCCCAGATGTTGAAAAATCTTTTTTCAAAGCATCTACAAACCAAAATTCCAAATTAGTTGTTGTTTTAAATTCCTTAAGAATTTTACCTTCATCAGATATTAATGCAACCACTTTATTCTTTCGTAGATCATTTATTTTAATGACATTGATTTCTTTTGAAGTTGATTCTTGATTATACGCTGAAGTAT
>ERZ724576.18-NODE-18-length-11350-cov-2.158870_pt1 | contig 11350 bp, 11 predicted proteins | sample MGYA00375870_ERZ724576 | MGnify/ENA primary metagenome ERZ724576 (study PRJEB28725, sample SAMN03264851) | marine sediment metagenome | biome: marine pelagic biome; feature: marine oligotrophic desert; material: marine snow | place: Pacific Ocean:North Pacific...
TTGATATTGTCTTCAAAATCAAAATCAATTAACTGCATATTATTCTCCTATATCTTTAAATCCTGTTTTCCCTAATTTTAACGCCAAGGAATAATCTCCTGTTTTGATTATTTTTCCATTTTCCAAAATATGCACAAAATTAGGTTTGATTAACTCTAACATTCTTTCATAATGGGTAATCATCAATAAAGATCTTTTCCCATCTAAAAGTGAATTGATTCCAGTTGCCACAGTTTTAATGGCATCAATGTCAAGTCCCGAGTCAATTTCATCAAGAAGGAGTAACTTAGGTTCTAAAATTAATAATTGTAATAATTCATTTCTTTTTTTCTCACCTCCACTAAAGCCTTCATTGAGATTTCTTTTTAATACAGCATCATCCATATTAAATTCACTTGTTTTTGATTTGACCAGTTTTAAAAAAGAAGCGGCGTTTAACTCTTTTTTTTGCAGATGTTTTCTTTTTTCATTCAGAGCTGTTTTTAAAAAATACATATTGTTAATACCTGGTATCTCAACGGGGTTTTGAAAACTCATGAAAATACCTTCATTTGCCCTTTGTGTTGGATTAAGCTTTAATAAATCTTCATCTTTGTATTTTATACTTCCAGCATTTACTACACAATCATAATGGGCGCTGATGGTTTTAACTAATGTGGATTTACCCGAACCATTTATACCCATGAGTACATGTATTTCACCTGGTTGAATATTTAAGTTAATACCTTTTAATATTTCTTTATCATTAATTTGTACGTGTAAATTTTTAATATTTAACATAAAATCTCCTAATAAATTTATCCCACACAACCTTCAAGAGAGAGATTGAGTAAGGCTTTGGCTTCAACTGCAAATTCCATAGGCAGTTCTTGAAGTACTTCTTTGCAAAATCCATTAACGATCATAGATATTGCATTTTCTTCACTGATACCTCTTTGATTTAAAAAGAACAATTGTTCATCTGATATCTTTGAAGTTGTGGCTTCATGCTCAACAGAAGATGATTTATTTCTAACTTCTTGATGTGGAAAGGTATATGCACTACAAGCATTTCCAATTAGTAGTGAGTCACATTGAGAATAGTTTCTTGAATTACTTGCGCTTTTTGCCATTCTTACCAAACCTCTATAGGCATTTCTTCCTTTAAGGGCTGAAATACCTTTTGACACGATGGTTGATTTTGTATTTTTCCCGATATGGTACATCTTTGTTCCCGTATCAGCTTGTTGAGCTAAACTGGATAATGCAATGGAATAAAACTCTCCCACACTATTATCACCTTTTAAAATACAACTTGGATATTTCCAAGTAAGTAAGGAGCCCGTTTCAACTTGTGTCCATGATATTTTTGAGTTGTCACCTTTGCAAATACCTCTTTTTGTCACAAAGTTTAAAATACCACCTTTCCCATTTTCATCCCCTGGATACCAGTTTTGGATGGTAGAGTATTTTATTTGGGCATCTTTTAATGCAACCAGCTCAACAACTGCAGCGTGTAATTGACTTGTGTCTCGCATGGGAGCTGAACAGCCCTCATTATATGAAACATAACTTCCCTCATCTGCAATAATTAAAGTACGCTCAAATTGCCCTGTATTTAAAGCATTGATTCTAAAATAAGTAGATAACTCCATTGGACATTTTACATTTTTAGGTATATAAACAAAAGATCCATCTGTAAAAACAGCACTGTTTAGGCATGCGAAAAAATTATCATTTGAAGGTACAACATAGGACAAATACTTTTTAAGTAGTTCTGGGTGCTTTTGTGCTGCTTCACTAATACTGCAGAAAATTATTCCAAGTTTTTCTAATTCATCTTGGAATGTTGTTTTAACCGAAACTGAGTCAAATACAGCATCAACGGCAATTCCTGCTAAGAGTTTTTGCTCTTCTAATGGTATTCCTAATTTTTCATAAGTACTTAAAATGGTGGGGTCAATTTCATCTAAGGAGTTTGGTGCTTTTTTTGGTGCTGAAAAATAACTGATATCTTGATAGTTTATTGTGTCATAATCTAAATTGGCCCATTTAGGTTCAGTCATCTGTAACCATTTTTTATAAGCTTTAAGTCTATAGTCTAATAGCCATTTAGGTTCATCTTTTTTAGAAGATATGGCTTTGATAACATCTCCACTTAAACCAGGAGGAAAAGTCTCTGAATTTACAATGGTTTCAAAACCCAATTTGTATTCTGAACTGATAACTTTATGTAGGGTTTCGTTTTTCATATACGACTCCTTTTAATTAGGATAAAATCTATCCTAATTAAAGTAAGTATAACATGTATAAGTTAATTTGTACATAGAAGCAAAGATTAGTTTTAATATTTTATTATGGAGTATTATGCCTATATATTGGGAGATTTTAAGAAAGAATAATAATTGTTCTAAAACTTCAGCATTGTTTAACTTTGTCTATTATACTATACCCCTATATAGTATATTGAAAGGAATGTTTATGACATATAGTTGAACAGTAGAGCGGAAAAAATTAAAAAATAGAATAAACAGAATTGCAGGACAAGTGAATGCATTAAAAGAAAAAATAAGTGATGATAATATTGACTTTGAAGAAGATCCTTATGAAGTGATTCGTCAATTAACTGCTGTTAAAGGTGCAATAAACGGAATGATTACTTCTTATGTTGAACATTATGCCAAAGGCCATTTAATAAATATAATTCAAAAAGGTAATGCAGCTGAAGCTGAAGTTCAAATTGACAACCTTTTAGAAATTATAAAAGTATTTGGAAAATAGTATGAGAGAGTGTAATATCGGTTTACATGAACATAAACCAAATATAAAAACTAATATGGAACACAATCATAGCCATGAGGAAGAACATAGTCATGATCATGAACATGACCACAGGGGTACAGATAAAAAAGTCTTGAAAATTGCGCTTGTTATTACCTTCATAACAATGATTATAGAATTTGTTACTGGGTTTATTGGAAACTCATTGGCTTTAATCTCAGATGCTATTCACATGTTCACCCACTCTTTTGCCTTGATTATTAGTTTGGTGGCTATTATAATTGCCAGTAAAAAAGCACCATTAGATAAGACCTTTGGATATTACAGAATTGAAGTAATTGCTGCATTTATCAATGGTTTAACCATTGTATTATCTATAGTATGGATTTTATATGAAGCCGTTGAGCGTTTTTTAAATCCTCAAATTATCGATTTGCCAATTTCTATGACTGTGGCAATTATTGGTTTAATAGTTAATATTATCACTGGTATAATTTTAATGCAAGGGGATAAAGAAAATATCAATTTAAAATCTTCTTTTATGCATATGCTGGCTGATGCTTTATCTTCGGTTGCAATTATTCTTGGATATATAGTTATTTACTATACTTCTTGGTATTTTATAGATATCGTTCTGTCTTTATTGGTGGCTTATATTATTGGAAAATGGGCCTATGCTATTTTAAAAAACTCAGTTAATACTTTAATGGAGAGTTCCCCGTTAGATATAGCTGAGGTAAAAACTTATATTGAAAAAAATAATAAAGAAGTGTTAGATGTCCATGAAATTCATATTTGGGAAATCACCCAAGATATGTATAACATGACTGCACATATAAAAATTGCTAAATCATCTTTAAACAAGTACGAAAATATTTTAGAAAATATAAATAAAGAGTTAACATTAAAGTTTTCTATTGTACATACGACCTTCCAATTTGAATGGGATACAAAAGAAAAATAGAGATTTTCTTATGCATTTTTAGATATAATCGCGTCTTCAATAAAACTATTTGTAAAAAGACAAATAGAAGTGTTACCAAATGACCACTTCTAGGAAAAAAATAAGTAAATTTTTTAATTAAGACAATTTTTATCCTGTTTAGATTAAAATACAAACAATAAAAACTTTGATGCTAATTATTATAAGTAAAAGTGATAATTATTATCGATTAGGAATAGAAAATATGGAAGTATATTTAGACAACAATGCAACGACGATGGTAGATCCAAAAGTTTATGATGCAATGAAACCGTTCTTTTGTGACATGTATGGAAACCCAAATTCACTACATAAATTTGGTGCAGGAACTCATCCTAAAATGGTTGAAGCTCTAAACTATTTGTATGAAGGTATTAATGCAGCTGATGAAGATGATATTATCATTACTGCAAATGCAACAGAGAGTAACAACTGGGTTTTAAAAGGTGTTTGGATTGATTTAATTTTAAATGGCAATAAAAACCACATCATTACAACTGAAGTTGAACATCCAACAATTACTGCTACCTGTAAATTCTTAGAAGATCAAGGTGTGAGTGTAACTTATTTAGGTGTAAATGATGAAGGTACTATTGATGCTTCTAGTGTGAGAAATGCTATTAGAGAAGATACTGCTTTAGTATCTGTTATGTGGGCAAATAATGAAACTGGAAAATTATTCCCAATAAAAGAAATTGGACAAATCTGTAAAGATAATAATGTTCTTTTCCATTCTGATGCAACTCAAGCTATTGGAAAAGTAATTGTTGATGTTCAAGATACAAATATGGATTTTATTTCATTTTCAGCACATAAGTTTCACGGACCAAAAGGTGTTGGTGGATTATTTATTAGAGCGGGTATTGAATTAACTCGTTTAATGCATGGTGGTGAGCAAATGGGTGGACGACGAGCAGGAACTGTTGATGTTGCTTCAATGATAGGAATGGGACTTGCTATGAAACTGGCAACCACTCCTGAAGCTATTGCTTATGAAAATGATCATGTAAGAAGATTAAGAGACAAATTGGAAGCTGCTATTTTAGAACTTCCTGAAACAATTGTAATTGGTGGAAAAGACAATAGAACACCAAACACAACTTTAATCAGTATTAGAGGTGTTGAAGGTGAGTCTATGTTATGGGATTTAAATCAACAATCAATTGGTGCTAGTACGGGTAGTGCTTGCGCAAGTGAAGATTTAGAAGCAAACCCAGTAATGAATGCTTTTGGTAGTGATAGTGAATTGGCACATACAGGAGTTAGATTTTCATTAAGTAGATTTAACACTGATGAAGAGATTGATTTTGCAATTAAGACAATTGTAAATGCGGTGAATAGGTTGCGAACAATTTCAAGTTCTTATGCGTATACGCCAAAACATCACGCTTCAGAATTATAAAAATAAAATAATATATAGAAAGGAATAAAATGGCAAAAAATAATTTAATAAGTGGTTCAATTTGGGATGAATACTCAAATCAAGTTGTTAGAAGAATGGATGATCCACTTCATCAAGGTGAGATTACTGAAGAACAAGCAGACTCTTTAGGTGCAAAATTAGTAGTTGCAGACTTTGGAGCTGAAAGTTGTGGAGATGCGGTAAGACTTTACTGGGCAGTTAATGAAGATACAAACGAAATTTTAAGTTCAAAATTCAAATCATTTGGTTGTGGTACAGCAATTGCTTCAAGTGATGTTATGGCTGAACTTTGTATTGGTAAAAAAGTTGAAGATGCTGTAAAAATCACAAATATTGATGTTGAACTTGCTTTAAGAGATGATCCTGATACTCCAGCTGTTCCACCTCAAAAAATGCATTGTTCTGTGATGGCTTATGATGTTATTAAAAAAGCAGCAGCGTCATACATGAATGTTGACATGGAAAGTTTTGAAGCTGAAATTATGGTTTGTGAATGTGCGAGAGTGAGCTTAAGTACTATTCAAGAAGTAATTAAAATCAACGACCTTACAACAGTTGCTCAAATTACAGATTATACAAAAGCAGGTGCATTTTGCAAATCATGTATTAAGCCAGGTGGTCATGAAGATAGGGAATACTACTTAGTAGATATCTTGGCACAAACTAGAACTGAAATAGAAGAACAAAAAATGAGAGATGCAGCTGATTTAAGTGCAAAAGATGAATTGACATTTGATAAAATGACAATGATTCAAAAACTTAAACATATTGAAGGTGTTTTAGATGTTGATGTAAGACCTATGTTAATCATGGATGGTGGAAACATGGAAATCATTGATATTAAAGAAAATATGCCTCATTATGATCTTTATATTCGATACTTGGGTGCTTGTAGTGGATGTGCGTCTGGGAGTACTGGGACACTTTACGGTATTGAGTCTATTTTACAACAAAAAATAGATGAAAATATTAGAGTTTTACCTATTTAATCACTTACTATTTTTATTCTTCTAAAAAAGTTAGATTTAACAATCTAACTTTTTTTAATTTATTGATAATGCTCAATGATTTTGGAATTGTATTTTCTTATAATAAAAGAAATATAAGGAATGAATATGACACAATCTATAAGCGCTTGTATGACAGAAGATCACAGGTCCTGTGATGAAAAATTTGCACAAATGGAAACATTTGTTTCCCAAGATAATTGGGTTAAGGCTCAAAGTAAATTTAATACTTTTAACCAAAATCTTGAACATCATTTTAATATGGAAGAAGCAGTAATATTTCCTAAGTTTGAAACCAAAACTGGAATGATGGGAGGACCTACTGCTATGATGAGAATGGAACATGAGCAAATGAGAAATGTTCTTGGACAAATGCAAGATGATTTAAAAGTAAAAGATAAAAACCATTTTTTTGGTTTGAGCGAAAGTTTAATGATGTTAATGCAACAACATAATATGAAAGAAAAACAAATGCTGTATGCAATGGTTGACGTTCACTTAGGTGAAGAGTCTGAAATAATTATAAATGAAATGCAAGGATTATTAACAACATAATGTTTAACCAAGGATTATCACTGGAACAAGCTCCCCCTGCATCTATTCCCTTTAGATTTTTTTTAACTGCACCATTATTTGGAATATTACTGGGACTGGTATTTTTCTTTTACCCTCTTGAATCAATTATAAATCAATACTCACCAGTTGCGATTGCTGTTGTTCATTTATTTACCCTGGGAATGCTGGCCATGATTATTTTTGGTGCAATGCAACAAATGATGCCAGTATTAGCTGGTGCTGTTATTAAAAAACCTATATTATTTGGAAATGTGGTTTATTTAAGTTTAACATTTGGGACACTATTCTTCAGTGCCAGTTTTTTATTTTCTAACAAAATATTGTTAATCATTGGTGCTGGGTTACTATCCCTATCATTTTTAGTATTTTTTGCAAGTGCTATTTATTTATTGTTTCAGGTTAAGTTTTTAACATCAACAGTAAGTGCTATGAAATTTTTTTCTATTTGTGGAATCATTACTGCAATTCTTGGGCTTTATTTGGCAACAGGCTATATAAATGAGAACTTAGGGGCTCAACATTTAAATTTTGTAAATAGCCATGCTACTTTTGGATTGTTTGGTTTTGGAGTGATTTTAATTATGGGTGTTGCTTTTCAAGTAATACCTATGTTTTACGTGGCTTTGGATTTCCCTAAATTTATACAAACTAAAATACCTTTAATTATTTTAATGATTATTGTTTTATTTGCTTTATTTTTATTTTTGGAAATTGATATATATGTGTTAAAGGTTATTGTATCCAGTATGTTTATTCTGTTTAGTATTTATGGGTTAAATAGTTTAAATAATAGGCGACGTCCTGTTTTTGATGTAACGTTGTGGTTTTGGAAATTCTCATTATATATGTTTATTATTTCCATGTTAAATTGGCTATTTATTCCTCAGGACAATATGTTTACAATAGCTGTTTTATTTGGGTTGGGATTTTTATATTCACTTCTACAAGGAATGATGTATAAAATTATTCCTTTTCTTTCTTGGTTTCATCTAATCTCTCAAGGACATATATCTATTCCAACCATGAGAGAAATGATTAGTGAAGATATGATTAAACTTCAGTTTCTTATTTTTATTTCATCTGTTTTCTTTTTTATTATTGCTGGTTTTTTAAGTAATACATTTTTATATCTGGGTGCATTAATGTTTATCATATCAAATATTTTGCTCATTTTTAATTGTGCCAATGCTGTTAGAAAATATAAACAGATCAGTAAATTAAATCCCCTGGATACCTTTATAAAAAAATAAGATTAAATCAAAATAAGACATGATATAATACGAAAATAATAGTGACATGATAAGGTTCCTTATCTTAATCTTGTCCACTTAGGAAAATCATGTCAACTAAAACAAAACTTTTAAAAGATGATACAACTGATTTATTAGATGAATTTAATGCTTCCATTATGTTTGATAAAGAATTGTATGCTCAAGATATTCAAGGTTCAATTGCTCACTCTCAAATGTTGTGTGAACAAAGAATTATCAATAGTGAAGAACAACAAGAAATTGAAGCTGGATTATTACAAGTGAAATCTGAAATTGAAGCAGGTGAGTTTGCTTGGAATATTAAAGATGAAGATATTCATATGGCTATTGAGACCAGATTAACTGATCTAATAGGTGTGTCTGGAAAAAAACTTCACACAGCTAGAAGCCGTAATGACCAAGTGGCAACTGATTTTAGATTATATGTACAAGATAAAAACAAAGCTATTATGATTCAATTAAAAACACTTGTTGAAACCTTTGTGAATGTGGCAGAAGCTAATGCTGAAACACTAATTCCTGGAATGACACATCTTCAACATGCACAGCCTGTTAATTTTGGTTATCATATGTTGGCCTATGCTAATATGTTTAAAAGAGATTTTGAACGATTTGAGAGCTCATATAAAAGAAACAATGTTTCACCCCTAGGAAGTGCAGCATTGGCTGGAACACCACATAATATCAACCGATTCTCAACTGCTGAAAAATTAGGTTTTGATGAACCAACTGCTTGTGCTTTGGACAGTGTAAGTGATAGAGATTTTGCCTTAGAAATTTTATTTAATATTAGTACTTCAATGATGCATGTGAGTAGAATTTCTGAAGAGTTGATTTTATGGAGTAGTTATGAATTTAAGTTTATAGCTATGAGTGATAAATATGCAACAACAAGTTCAATTATGCCTCAAAAGAAAAACCCTGATGTTCCTGAACTGTTACGTGGGAAAACAGGACGTGTTTACGGTAACTTAATGAGTTTACTAACAGTGATGAAAGGTTTACCATTAGCATATAACAAAGATACCCAAGAAGATAAAGAAGGTGTATTTGACAGTGTTAAAACCATTGAAATTTCTTTGAAAATTTTAGCTGAAGTGATCAAAACTATGACTGTAAATGTTGACCGAATGGAATTTGCTTGTAAAGTAGGGCATTTAAGTGCAACTGACTTAGCGGATTATTTGGTACAAAAAGTAAATATGCCTTTTAGGACTGCTTACTACATAACAAAAGATGTTGTTAAAGTTGCGGATGAGTTACATAAAGATATGAGCGAACTCACCCTAGAAGAAATAAGAAGTGCAAATTTTGAAATTGCAAAAATAGATAAAGAAATTTTAAAGTTTTTAAATTTAAGAAACTCAATGAATGCAAGAAATTCATATGGAGGAACTTCAACAAAACAAACCCAATTACAAGTTGAAAAATTTAAAAAGTGGTGTGAGTCTTAGGGAAGAGAATAACAAAGAGAAGAGTTAGTGGTTCCCCACAACTCATTTCTTTCATGAAATTTTAATAAAAATTTATTTTAAATGTTCACTAACAAGTGCAAATAGAGTTTTGATATCTGTTTTTCCAACAAATCCATCTACTCCAATTGAATCCATTTTATTTTTAACCGCTTCAGTTGTCATACTTGAATTAACAATGATTGGAATATGGCTGTATTTACTACTGTTTTTGAAAAATTGTGCCACTTGAAATCCATCTACTTCAGGCATCTCAATATCAGTAATAACCATACCAACATGAGAAGCATCAATTTCATCCATTCTTTCTAGTAGTTGTTTTCCATTTGGATAAATTTCATGTGCAATTTGTGCTTTTTCAAAAAACTTTTTAAGTACTTCACGTGCAACGCCACTATCTTCAGCTGCAAGTACCAGTTTTTTATCTGAAAGTTGAGAATCTACATATTTAGTGATTTGATTTGTTCCATCATTTGTCCAGCCAATATCTTTTAGTAATTGTTCTGCATTAAAGACTGTACACAGTTCGTCATGATCATGTACTTTTACATAGGTCGTATAGGTAACTTTGGAATTTTGCTCTTCAGAGTTTCTTAATTCTTCAGTGGTTTTTTCAACAATATCAAGCATGTCTTTGATTAAAAAACCTACTTTTTTATGATTAAATTCACAAAAAATAATTAATTTATATTCCAAAGTTTCTAATACAGGATTACCCAACCAAGTATCTAGGTTGATTAATGTTACAGGTTCACCTCTAATAGTAGCAATCCCCGCAATAATAGGTGAATCAGTTGGAGTATCATTGATTTTTACTTCTTCAGTTATAATAAATGCTTTAACTTTTGCAATATTAATTGCGTAAATATTGTTATGACCTGTGTAAAAAACAGCAAGTTGTTGGACATTTCGAAGATGCCCTTGTGTCATTTGTTCTACGCTACTTCCAATACTACTCATATGGGTTCCTTTTATATGGTATTTTATATTATATATCTTTTATTCTTATATATTACTTGAAGTTCCGAGCTAAATAACCACTTATATAATTATATTTTTATTTCTAAAAGTTTTCTAACAGTTAATGAAGCCATCATAAATCCAAAGGAACCTGTTACTGCTTCAAAACTTCCTTTTTCAACACAATTTGGATTTTCAGAAGAAAAAATAACATTAAATTTCTTCTTAAATCCACTTTTTTTTAGTTCATTTCTTATTTTTCTAATAAAAGGGTCATTAAAGGTTTTCCAAATAGATATATATTCTATTTTTGAGGGATCTATTCTTTTGGCACTTCCACTGGTTGTGATTAGTTTTTTGTAATATTTTTTTATCAGGTGTACTTTTGGCATCACATCATCAATGGCATCTAAAATATAGTCATAAGAAGAAAAATCAAATGTATCTATCCACTCATTATCTATTTTCGCCTCAATAGCTACAATTTTAGGATACTTTTCTTGTAAGCAAGTGACTTTAACTCTTCCAATATTACCTTCACTTCCAAGTTGTCTGTTAAGGTTTGATTCTTCGTAAGTATCAAAATCAACAACGGTGATGTTGGTGACACCTGTTCTGTAAAGTGCATCGAGTGCAAAACTTCCAACTCCACCAACACCCAACAAAATAATTTTTGCGTCGTGAAGTTTTAGTGTCTGTTCATTTCCAAATAATTTTCTGGTTCTATCATATTTCATTTTTTATCTTTTATTAGCAAAATTTTGCTATTATAACATACCAAATCAAAGGCTTATATTTTATGGATGTTTTATTTTTGATTTGATAAAAAAGATGACTAAATAATGTTTAAAGGCAGATGTAAAAGCTTGACTTTAATATTAATAATGGTTTCTTTAAAT
>ERZ724576.20-NODE-20-length-11030-cov-2.176649_pt1 | contig 11030 bp, 10 predicted proteins | sample MGYA00375870_ERZ724576 | MGnify/ENA primary metagenome ERZ724576 (study PRJEB28725, sample SAMN03264851) | marine sediment metagenome | biome: marine pelagic biome; feature: marine oligotrophic desert; material: marine snow | place: Pacific Ocean:North Pacific...
AATAGACTCTTTTTCTCTTCTTCACAAAATATATTATTTAAAGATGCCTATAAAATACTTTTACAAAGAATAAGTTCCATAAGTCAGGATGATATTGATGGTGGGGCAGTCACAGTGATGGGCTTACTTGAATCAAGAGGAGTAAACTATAAAGGCGTAGTATTGGTTGATTTTAATGAAGGTGTGGTCCCAAAAAGAAGTATCAAAGACAAATTTCTTTCAACTACTGTAAAAAAACATGCCAATCTCCCAACTATTAAAGATAGAGAAAATCTTCAAAAATATTATTATGAAAAACTTATTTTTAATGCCTCTCATGTTGCTATCTCCTATACACATAATGAAACGTCACAAATAAGTAGATTTGCCCATGAACTTTTTCCAAGTTTTAAATTCTCCAATGATGTTATGGATAATAAATATGAACATATTTTATATCAAAAATATAAACTCTCACATTTTAATAAAGATATAGTTTTAGATATTGATTTATCAACACTTACTTGGTCTGCAACTTCTTTGAAAAACTATTTGGAGTGTAAACGAAAATTTTATTTTAAATATATCATTAATATAAAAGAGCATCATTTTAGTTTAAAACCTCAAGGTTTTGAATTAGGGAGTATTATTCATAAAATACTAGAAGATTTTTATACAAATGAAAAAATTCTGAGTGATGATGCACAAAAGCGTTTGTCTCAGTTATTTATCAAACAAACCAGTACTAATCCTTTTCTAAGTTATGAATTAGAAGTTTGGAAAAGAAAAATGAGTGCTTTTATTAGCCTTGAAAAAGAACGATTTTCTAAGGGACTAGAAGTTGAAGCACTTGAAAAAGAATTTAATATAAACTATAAGGGCTTTAATTTAAAAGGTGTTATTGATCGAATTGATAAAACCAAAGAGGGATATGAAATAATTGACTATAAAACTTCTTCTGTTTTAAAAATCGATACCATAAAAACTTATGAAAAGAGCAAAGATTTTCAACTGGAATTTTATTTTCTAGCTTTAAAAGAAGAGATAAAAGATGGCTCCTTATTAAGCCCTTATTATTTTGACTTGAATAAAATGAAATTATTAAAAGAAGTAGTATTGCAGCAAAAGTTAGAATTATTTGACGGTATTTTAGAAGAATTAAAAACTACTACGGTTAATTTTAGTAAATGTGAAGATAAATCAATCTGTTTGTATTGTCCATACGCAACACTTTGTGACAGATAGCTTATTCATAGGTTTAGAATAAGAAAATAGTCTTTTATTTAATCAAAACTATTTTTCTATACGATGATGTCTTATTTATGCCTGAGTAGCTATTAGAACGTCTTCCATCATCTTTGTAATATCACCATCTAAAATGGCATCTACATTAGAATATCCGATATTACTTCTTGTATCTTTAACTTGTTGATAAGGTTGCATGACATAAGAGCGTATTTGATGACCCCATCCAATTTCACTTTTTTCTGTACCATTTTTTTCAGCTGCCATTTTTTCAAGTTCTAGTTCATAGAGTCTTGATTTTAACATCTTCATGGCGCTTGCTTTGTTTTTATGTTGGCTTCTATCATTTTGACACTGTACGACTACATTGGTTTCTATATGCGTAATTCGAATAGCTGATTCAGTTTTATTGACGTGTTGCCCACCCGCACCACTGGCTCTATAGGTATCAATTCTTATATCTTTATCTTCAATTTCTATATCTATATTATCATCAACTTCAGGACTCACCATTACTGAAGCAAAAGAGGTGTGTCTTTTGGCATTGGAATCAAAAGGAGATATACGAACAAGTCTGTGAATACCATTTTCAGTTTTTAAATAACCATACGCATTTTCACCTTTGATGATAAATGAAACATCTTTGATACCTGCTTCTTCGCCATCTTGGTAATCAAGTAACTCAATTTTAAAATTTTGTCTCTCTGCCCATCTAAGATACATACGATACAACATCTGTGCCCAGTCTTGTGACTCAGTACCACCTGCTCCTGGGTGAATAGAGATAATAGCATTTGAGCTATCATCTGGACTGGATAACATCACTTCTATTTCAGTTTTTTTGATTAACTCTTTTATCTCTGAAGCCTCTTCATATAACATTTCAAGGGTTTCTTCATCTTTATCTATTGATGCCATTTCATAAATTTCATTGGTATCAGTTAATGAGGTATTTGCTTTGTTGAATTTTGAGAGTTTACTTAAAATTCTGTTTTTTTCAATACCTATTTTTGTGGCAGTTTCAACATCATTCCAAAACTCTTGGGCTGCTTCAAGAGTTTCAATTTCAGAAATTCTAGTGTTTAATAGGTCTGGTTTTAAAATATTCTCTATATTTTTTAATTTAGTATTGAGTAGTTTTAATAACTCAGAGTATTCATAGTTATCCACTTATTTTTTTTCTTCGGTGTTTTGCTTATTTTTGTTAATACTTTTTAGATACACATAAATATTGTGTATTTTATTGGGTGATAGCATTGCGGCATATGGTTTCATAAGTGGTGCAAAGGTATTGATTGAATTTGAATCTTTAACCTTATCTCTTTCACCTGTTGTGTATTCTCTAATTGCTTTCTCGAAGTTTCTCAAATTTAGGTCTTTAATGGGAGCTTTCCCATATTTTTGAAGTTCTCCTTTTTTACCATGACAAAATATACATTTGGCTTCATAAACCTTTTTACCGTATTTGATTTTAGATTTCTCAAGTTTTTCTTTTACTAATTTATTTTTTTCAATTTTTTCAATTTTCATTCGTTCTAAAACTCTATTTTCTAATTCATCCATGTTCACTTCATTTATTGTTGTCACTTTTTTGAATAAATAAATGTAGTTATTACTGTTTATTTTTATATCTTCTGTTGTCCAACCTTCATTGTTCATCTCTTTGGCTGATTTTTTACTTTGACATAAACCACCATCTAATTTTGTGGTATTTATTGTTGTCATATCACTGTGGTTCTCTTTGTAACACATTGTGGTTTGTGCATTTAACATTGTTGCAAACAATGTAATTAAAATTATTGAGTGTAGAAGTTTCATTTATATCCTTTAAAAAATGTAGTTTATCATAGCTTGGGTAAAAATGAGATTTATTGCATAAAAAAAGGGATGAAGATAAACTTCATCCCTTTTATAAGTTTAGTAAAAAAATTGATTAGAACGAGTATTTAGCACTAACTACGTAATCAGAAGCTTTGTCAGTAGCAGCATCATCATCATTACGTGTATATTCTAAACCTAAAGCAAAGTTAGATGACATTGCGTAATCATAGTTAACTCTTAATACTTTGATATCAGTATTAGCTGTTTTTGCATTACTTTTTGCATATCTAACTTTAGCTGTACCTTTTTCTCCAACTGCAACAGCAGCAGAAACTAAAATAGCAGAAGCATCACCTTCACCATGTAATTCAAGAGCACCAATACTGATTTCAGATGCAGCTATATCGTTACCTGCGAATACAGTATCTCCACCATCTTTACCATTTTGAGCATATTCAGCACCAAGAGTAACACCACCAACTGTTGTAGATGCTGTTAATTTATACTGAGTTTGTTTTTTAGCTGTAGATAGAGCATCGTCTTTCATACCATAGTATGCAGCAAGAGCAATATTTTCAACAGTTCCAGAAACAGAACCGTGGAATGATTTAGAACCAGTGTCAGTTGCTGTACCATCATTGTTACTAGCTGAAGAATCATCTTTTACAGCATATTTAGCATCATAAGAAACCATACCAACAGTACCAGCAGCACCAATGTAGTAGACTTCATCAGTATCCATGTTAGTATTGTAGAAGTAACCTGCAGATAAAGTATGGTCACCAAGAGTTTTAGCAACTTCAACACCATCACCATCACCATCAGTGTAAGGAGCTGACATTAAACCAAATTTAGCAGTTAACCCACTGTTATTGTATGTAAAGTAAACTTTGTCAATATCCATTTGTAAGTGACTTGAATCTTTAGCTGTAGTTTGATTACCATCAGAATCTAATGTTTTATCACTATCATCATCATTGTTTTCATCAATAACTAATGTAGCAGTTATATTGTCATTTACTGGTACAACAGCAGTTAAAGATACATCAATATCATGTTGTGCTTCAGAATCGTCACCATCATTTTTTTGAACTGTTTTCTCAGCTCTGTATGAAACAGTTCCCGAGATGTTAACACCTTTGATTGCTTCTTCTAAAGATCCTGCAGATGCAGTACTAGTTAATCCAGCTACAGCGAATGCAGCTACTAAACTCATTTTTGCGAATTTTTTCATTTGTTCTCCTGTGAATTTCGAAATTTTCAGTTCTCTGGAACGCGCGAACTTTAAGTCTATGCCAAAACATGAGACTTCTTCCAGACACCGTTGGAGCAATTTTACATGAGATAGTTTTAAAGTATTCTTAAACTAGGGGATTATTAGAACTTAAAGGATAAATTTAAGTAAATAATGAATTTGTATACTTATAAAAGAAGATTATAATGTTACGCTAACTTGACAATTATCGATTATGTCAGGTTTTGTGATACTTAGTTTTAGTTTTTTAATTTGATATTTAGTATTTAAACTCTTTTGTAAATGTAAAAGTGCATCTTCTATAAGTAAAAATTTATTTTCTTTCATGGATTGTTCAAGATAATTCACAATATCAGCGTAATTAATAAAAATATTGTTTGTAAATTTATATTTAAAGGAAAGATTAATAACTACTTTTTGCTCATGTTCTCTTTCAAAAGGGAGAATTCCAATGATACATTTAAAATCAAGATTTTTTATTTTTATTTTCATAGGTGTTAAAATAGCTGAAACAATATTATAGTTAAGCTACCTTCCCCTCTTCTCCTTTAATCAAACGAATTATATTTGGAATATGTTTATAAAAAATGATGAAGGTTATGATATATAATGGTGAATAAGAACCTACACCCAATGAATCACTTAGAAACAGTGCTGCAATAAGCAAAGCAATTAAACCCAGTAAGGAAGAAATAGAAGATACTTTTAAGACTTTTGCACAAAATGCCCAAACTGCTGTACCTATTATTGTGGGTATTGGAATGAGTACTAATAAAACTCCAAGACCAGTTGCTACTCCTTTACCACCTTCAAGACCTAAATAGATACTATAACAATGACCCAATATACTTAAAACGGCAACTGCCCAAAGTGTCTCAGTACTCACTCCCGCACTCATGGCTGCAAACAATACAACCATACCTTTTAATGCATCCAAAAGCACTGTTGCAATTCCAAGTTTTTTTGCTAATGCAGGATTTGATTGTTTTACTACTCTTAACACATTGGTTGCTCCTATACTTTTACTTCCCTCTTCTTTTATGTTGATACCTGCAAATTGTTTGGCAAGTATTAAGCCAAAAGGAATGGATCCTATTAAATAAGCTGCTATATAAAATTGTATATTTGTATTGGCGAAAAATTCCATTTATAACCTTAATATGTAAAATAGTTTTTAGATTTAAGAGATTATAACCAAAATTTTGTTATATTCCCATAAATAGTTAATGGCTGTTAACTGTAGATTTGTTTATAAATTCTACAGCTAAAATTATAAGTCACTTAGAATACGAGGTAGACATTGAACTTAAAAGAAGAAATCTTAAAACTAAAAGAGAAACTTGACGTTACTATTGTTGCTCACTTTTATCAAAGAGATGAAGTATTTGAGTTAGCAGATATTACAGGAGATAGTTTGGAACTTGCTAAACAAGCAATGTTATCAGACTCTAAAAATATATTATTTTGTGGAGTTGGTTTTATGGGAGAGAGTGTAAAAGTTCTCTCTCCTCTTAAAAGAGTTCTTATGCCTAAAATTGCCTGTTGTGCCATGGCAAAAATGATTGATGGGGACTACTATGATGATAGTATCAAGACTTTAAATGATGCAGGTATTATAAGTGAAAATATCTTACCTATCACATATATAAATTCTAGTGCCGCTGTTAAAGCAAAAGTAGGACAAATGGGTGGAATGGTCTGTACCAGTTCAAATGCGTACAAAATCATTGAAAAAGGTCTGAAAAGTGGTAAGAAAATACTTTTTGTTCCCGATCGCTGTTTGGGGCAAAACTTTGCCAAACAAATGAATTTAGTTTCAGCTGTAATTGGGGATGGTACATCTTTAAAGGATGCGGATATTATATGTTATAACGGATTTTGTTCCGTTCATCAACTGTTTTCAGTGGATGATATTGAATTTTACAGAAACAAATACCCAGATATTTTAATAGCTGTTCATCCAGAGTGTGATCCCTCAATTTGTGATTTGGCTGACTTTGTGGGTTCTACTTCGCAATTAATAAAATATATAAAAGAATTACCCGTAGAGCAAAAAGTTGCCGTAGGAACTGAATATAATATGGTAAATAGATTAAGACAAAAAAATACTTATATCTTATCTTCAACAAAACCTGAATGTCCAACTATGAATGAAACAACCTTACAAGATGTATATGATTCATTGAAATTGTTAGAAACCAAGCAAGAAGAACCATATTTAAATGAGATTTTAGTAGATGAAGATACAGCAAAATGGGCAAATATAGCTTTAAATAGGATGTTAGAATTATGATTAATATAAAAAAGTTCGTAAAAAATGCAATTATCGAAGACAATGGACGAGGGGATCTCTTTTTTGATGTAGCACCAAAGGGTCGCTTTACAGCTCGTGCAATTGCAAAATCAGATGGAATTATGGCTGGGGTTAAATATGCAAGAGTACTGGCTAGAACAGAAAAGTTTGATTGTAAATTTTTAAAACTTGATGGAGATGTGATAAAAAAAGGTGATGTTTTGGCAATTCTTGAAGGAAAAGCTTCAATTCTTTTGAGTTCTGAGAGAACTTTTTTAAATATGTTACAACACGCAAGTGGAATTGCAACCATGGCCAATAAGTTTTCCAAACTCATGGAAGGTTCTGGTGTAGTATTACTAGATACTAGAAAAACCAGACCACAACTTCGTGATTTTGAAAAATATGCAAGTAGAGTTGGTGGAGCTATAAACCATCGTTTAGGACTTGATGATTGTTTGATGTTGAAAGATACACACTTAAGAACTATTGATAATTTAGAAGAGTTTATAAAAAAAGCGCGAAAAAGAATTTCTTGGATTACGAAAATTGAAATTGAGTGTGAATCTTTAGCTCAAGTGAAAGAGGCTATGAATGCTGGTGGGGATATCATCATGTGTGACAATATGACACCTACTTTAATCAAAGAAGTTGTACAATTTAGAAATAAAAAATATCCACATATATTGTTAGAAGCCAGTGGGAATATTTCACTTGAAACGATAGGCAATTATGCTAAAACAGGAGTAGATGCAATTAGCAGTGGCTCAATCATTCATCAAGCTACCTGGTTGGACTTTTCAATGAAGTTTGATTAATACATCAAAAAACGATGATTAACTATTTATTGGTTATTTTAAAAGAAAATAGACATTTTAATTTTGGAGGAGTTGTTATTGAAAAAAGATTTTATAACTGATCATGATGTGGATACAGCTTCTTTGGTTAAAGCTTTAGATTTAATCGAAAAATCAAGATACGTTTTAATAATTACTCATATAAATCCAGATGCAGATACCATATCTTCTGCACTGGCAATATCGAACTTATTGTTTGAAAATAAAATAAAACATAAAGTTTATAATATAGGTAAAAACTTACCTCAAAATCTTGATTTTATCAATAGGTTTGATAAGATTAGTAATCAAATGCCTTCGCATTTTGATTTGGCCATTAGTGTAGATTGCGGTAGTATTAAAAGATTTGGTTTTGAACTTGATTCTAGTATTCCTCTTATTAATATTGATCACCACAAATCTAATAATGATTTTGGAACAATCAATATTGTAAATTATCATAAATCAAGTACTGCTGAAGTTCTATATGATTTTTTCAAATACAATGGATTGTATATTACCAAAGAAATTGCGACAGCCTTATATGTTGGAATTTATGACGATTCATTGGGCTTTACTATTAGCAGATGTGATGAAATGACCTTCGAAAAAGTTAATTTTTTGGTTAAATGTGGAGCGCAACCTGCACAAATTGCAGATAAATTAATACGACGGGATTCTTTAGCAAAATACAGAGTGATTCCTAAAGTTCTTGACAGTTTGGAACTATATGATGAAGGTAAAGTCGCGGTTATTTATCTACAACCTTTATGGTTAAAACAAACAGGTGCAACTGTTGTTGATTGTGAAGTGGTACTTGATATGATATACAATATTGGGGTGGTTAAAATAGCACTTTTTTTAAGAGTGGTTAATGAAAGAGTTCGTGTATCTTTACGGTCTAAAGATGATATTGACATTTCACTAGTAGCACAAAAATTTGGTGGTGGTGGACATGTACAAGCAGCGGGATGTTCTGTAGATTGTGCGGATGTATTAGAAGCAAAAGAGATAATATTAAAGGAAATCCTTGAAAAATAAAAATAGTTTAAGTGCCATAATTTCAAGTGCAATAGTAATAGCAATAGTAGCAGGAATTGGATTTTTATTTGTTTCTCCTCAGTTTGAGAAAAACAAACCAACAATAGAATTTAAAAAAGATATATATTGGAATTTAAAAGATACATTAAAATTGAGCTTAAGTGATGATACGGGTATAAAATATTATAAAATAATTTATAAAAATAAAAATAATGAAAAAGTTTTAATGACTGAAGTTTTATCAACTCCACTTCAAAAAATTGATTTGGAAGTTAAACCGCCTAAAATGGATATGTTTTTTAAATCAAAAGAGATTTCTATAGTGGTTGAAGCAGTTGATAACAGTAAATGGAACTTCTTTGATGGTAATAAAGTTCAAGAAACTTTTAATATTCAAATTGATACAAAAAACCCTGTTGCAAATGTCATTACAAACTCATTAGCCATTAGAAAAGGTGGAAGTGCACTTGCTGTTGTTGAAGTTCATGATGAAAATTTAAAAGATGCTTATATTTTGTTTAATAAAGAGCAACGATTTGAACTAACACCTTTTTATAAAGAAGGATATTTTGTATCTTTAATCGCTTGGCCAGTTACCATTGACAAGTTTAGCAGAGTTTCACTTGTTGTTATTGATAAAGCAAATAACATTTCGAGAACAAAAATTCCTTTATTTATTAGAAAGTTAAAAGTAAAAAATGACAAAATAAATATATCTGATAAATTCATTCAAAATGTTAGTGCCTCTGTTCTTGAACAAAGTTCACAAACTGTTCCTTCTGATTTATCTGAGATTTTCATAAAAGAAAATAGAGAATTAAGAGCTCAAAATGTAAAAGTTTTACAAAATATTAGCTTGAAATATATGAGTAAAGACCAAATAAGTGATTTTAAAATTAAACCTTTTAGAAGATTAAGAGGATCAAGAACAGCGGCAGGTTTTGCTGAACGACGTCATTATATTCATAATGATGAAAAAATTGATGAGGCTTGGCATTTAGGACTGGATTGGGCAAGTGTGAGAAATGCACCGATTCGAACCTATAATGAAGGTAAAGTTAACTTTAATGAATATTTGGGAATTTATGGAAATACTATTATTATTGACCACACCATGGGATTATCAACATTATATGCACACGCAAGTGTGAGTAAAGTTAATCTTGGTGATAATGTAAAGTATAAACAAGTTATAGCTAATACAGGGGCAACAGGAGCTGTATTAGGAGATCATTTACATTTTGGTGTATTGGTACAAGGAATTGAAGTTAATCCACTTGAATGGATGGACAAAAATTGGATCAAAACAAGAATTACGAATATCTTAAAAGAATCAAAAAAAATAATTGACAGTAAGTAGATAATATGAGACAAAGAACTATAAATAGAAGCATAGAAGTTGTTGGAATTGGGTTGCATAAAGGTGTTCCTGTCAAAATGACTTTGGAACCATTGGGTTCAAATATGGGCATTGTTTTTTACAGAACTGATGAAGCTGTTACTATTCCTTTAAAAATAGAAAATGTCGTTGATACTAAAATGGCAACAGTTATTGGTAAAGATGCAGTTGTGATATCTACTATTGAGCATCTTTTATCTGCTGTGTATGCATATGGGATTGATAACTTGCGAGTAACTATAGATAATGATGAAGTTCCTGTGCTGGATGGTAGTAGCAGTGGATACTGTATGTTAATTGAAGAAGCAGGTATTAAAGAATTAGATGCTTCAAAAAAAATTTTAAAAGTAAAAAAACATGTAGAGGTGACTGCTGAGGGAAAAAGAGTCTGTCTGAAACCTTCCAATAATATTGTTTATGATTTTTCTATTGATTTTGAACATCCCGTTATTGGTCAACAGTCTTATCATTTTGATTATTCTATTGAAGATTATAAAGAAAATATCAGTCGTGCTAGAACATTTGGTTTTTTACATGATTTGCAATATTTGCAAAGTGTAGGCCTAGCTAAAGGTGCCTCTTTAGATAATGCTATTGCAATTGATGGTCGTAAAGTAATAAATCCTGAAGGTTTAAGATACGAAAATGAATTTGTTCGACATAAGATACTTGATGCTATTGGAGATATGTCACTGTTAGGGTACACTATCATTGGGGAATATAATGCACATGCAGGAAGTCACCACTTGAATCATTTACTCACAAAAAAACTCTTTGAATCTGAAGAAAACTATGAAATCATAGACTTAGAAGTTGCCCAAAATGAAAGTAAAGTATTTGAAATGGCATATGCCCTTGTTAAGTAAAAGGGTTGTTATTGTTTGAAGTTTTTGTAATTTCTATTTCAAATCCAATTTTAGTGGGGCTTTATAAGAATAAAAAACTTATAATGGCGTACGAAGATGAAGGTAAAACAAGTGAGGTTTTACCAAAACTGTTTAATATAATTTTAAAAGAATATGATATTGGTGGTTTATACTACATAAGTTCACCCGGTAGTTACATGTCTATTAAGGTATCTTATGTTTTTTTAAAATCATTATGTATAGTAAAAGACATCCCTTTAAAAGCAACAATGGGTTTTCATTTTAATGAAAATAA
>ERZ724576.22-NODE-22-length-10744-cov-3.051050_pt1 | contig 10744 bp, 9 predicted proteins | sample MGYA00375870_ERZ724576 | MGnify/ENA primary metagenome ERZ724576 (study PRJEB28725, sample SAMN03264851) | marine sediment metagenome | biome: marine pelagic biome; feature: marine oligotrophic desert; material: marine snow | place: Pacific Ocean:North Pacific...
TGATTTGACCCAAAAACTAGTCAAATACAAAGAAATGACGGCCTATGAGGTAGATAGTGATTTGTTCACTATCTTACAGTCAAAATTCGCAACACAAATAGAGAACAAAAAACTAAAACTGATCCACACTGATGTTTTGGAAGCTTGGGATAAACAAGATACTCTATTTAATGGTAATTACGATTTAATCGCTAATTTACCTTACTACATTGCGACAAATATTATATTAAGAGCATTTGAGGATGACAATTGTGAACACATAATTGTTATGATTCAAAAAGAAGTAGCTAATAAGTTTGCTGCAAGCGAGGGAGATAAAGATTTTTCTTCTCTTGGTGTTATGGCAAAACTTATTTCAAAGGAATCGAGAATACTATTTGATGTACCTCCAACTTCTTTTGAACCAGCTCCTAAAGTAATGTCTTCTATTCTATATATTAGAAAAGATAAAGACGTTAAGCTTAGTCTTGAGTTTAAAAAGTTTTTAAAGGCTGCTTTTATGCAACCACGAAAAAAACTTTCTAAAAATTTATCTTCTTTTATAGATAAAAAAACTCTTGCTTTAATATATGAAGAAATGGATCTTAGTGATAACATCCGACCTCATGAGTTAAGCGCTTCTTTGTATCGCCAAATGCATAAAAAGGTGATATTAAATGATAGAGAACGAAGAAAACAAGAACAATAGTGGTCAATCTGACCAACCAAATACGCAAAGTGGTGCAAATAAAGCGCTAGAAAATCCTGTAGAAAATAAAACTACATTAGAGCCTACAGCTTCAAGTGAAACAGTAAAAAAACCTGTTCATAACAAGCCAAGAAATAATAACAAGCCAAAACAACAATCTGCTCAAAAAACAGATAATAAAAATGTTACAGGTGAAAATAAACCTAATAATAAGCCAAAACCAAAAAAACCTAACAATAAACGTTCTAATATGAGACCCAAGCCAGGTGCAAGTAGAGAACCAAATCAATGGATTACTGACTTAAGAAAAGCGCAAATGATTAATGAAAAATCTCATAAAGATAGATTAAATCCGCATTATAAGTTAAACTTAAATACCAAGGCAAAAGTTAGAATTACTCCTCTTGGTGGTTTGGGTGAAATTGGTGGAAATATGATGGTTATAGAAACTGAAACAACTGCCATTGTTGTTGATGTTGGCATGAGTTTTCCTGATGATAATATGCATGGCGTTGATATTTTAATTCCTAACTTTGATTATCTTAGATTAATTAAGGATAAAGTTGCTGCTATTGTTATTACTCATGGTCATGAAGATCATATTGGTGCTATGCCATATTTATATAAAGAAATGCAATTCCCGATTTATGGAACATCACTTCCTTTAGAAATGATTGGTTCTAAATTTGATGAACATAAAATGAGAGAACATAGAAACTATTTCAATGTTATCGAAAAAAGAACTCCAGTAAAAATTGGAGATATTGAAGTTGAATGGATGCATGTTACTCACTCTATTATTGATGCTTCTTCTTTGGCGATTACTACTGAGGCTGGAACTATTATTCATACTGGAGATTTTAAGATTGATCATACTCCAATTGATGGTTTTCCAACGGATTTACATAGGTTTGCTCATTATGGTGAAAAAGGAGTTTTATTACTTTTAAGTGATTCTACAAATTCACACTCACCTGGATTTACAAGAACAGAAAAAACTGTTGGACCTACATTTGATAGATTATTTGAAAATGCAAAAGGTAGATTAATTATGTCTACGTTTAGTTCAAATGTTCACAGAGTATATCAAGCAATTGAGCGTGGAATTAAGTATGGTAGAAAAATCTGTGTTATCGGTAGATCAATGGAAAAAAACCTTGATTTAGCTCTAAGACTTGGATATATTAAAATTGCACAGGAGCATTTTATTGATGCGCATGAAGTGAATAAATATTTAGATAAAGAGATTTTAATTGTTACAACGGGAAGTCAAGGTGAAGCAATGAGTGCTTTAAATAGAATGGCTATACAAGAACACAGACATATTAAGATTAAAGAAAATGATCAAATCATTTTATCTGCTCGTGCTATTCCAGGAAACGAAGGTAGTGTTTCTCAAATTATTAATCATCTTTTAAAAGCTGGTGCAAAGGTTGCATATCAAGATTTTGGAGATATTCATGTTTCTGGTCATGCTGCTCAAGAAGAACAAAAATTAATGTTAAGATTAACTAAACCAAAATTCTTCCTTCCAATCCATGGTGAATATAATCATGCATTAAGACATGGTAAAACTGGTGTTGACTGTGGAGTACTAGAGCGAAATGTTTATATCATGACTGATGGTGAACAAATTGAAGTTTGTCCAAAATATCTTAAAAAAGTTAAATCTGTTAAATCGGGAAAAACTTTTATTGATAATCAATTAAATCATAAAATAGCTGATGACATTGTACTTGATAGACAGACAATGGCAAATGAAGGTGTTGTTATGATTGTTGCACAAGTAAGTGAAGATGAAAGACAAATTGTTCAACGTCCTAGAGTTAGCTCATTTGGATTGGTTTCTGATAAACAAGATAAATACTTCGCTAAAGAAATTGAAGATATTTTAGTTACTTTCCTTGAAAATGCTAAACCAGGTATTCTTAAAAATAATAGAGTATTAGAAGATGAAATTAGAAAAGTAGTTAGAAAACATTGTATTAGAAAATATAAAAAATACCCAATGATTGTGCCAACTTTATTTGTACAATAAGGAAGTGATTATGGATTTTATAAGTATTGCAAAAAATGTGCTTTTAACTGAAGCCAAAGAACTTGAGGATGCAGCAAATAACATCTCTAATGAAATTTCTAAAGCAGTTGAACTCGTTGTTCCAATCACGGGAAAACTGGTTGTAACTGGTGTGGGGAAGTCTGGTTTGGTTGGAGCAAAAATTGCTGCTACTCTTGCCAGTACTGGTACCAGTTCATTTTTTCTTCACCCTACTGAAGCCATGCATGGTGATTTGGGAATGATAGGCAAAAATGATGTGGTTTTAGCTATTAGTTATAGTGGAGAGAGTGAAGAATTAATTCAAATTCTTCCTCACTTGAAAAGATTTAATATTCCGCTTATTGCAATGGCCCGAGATCATAAATCTACCCTAGCTAGATACTCAGATGTATTCTTGAACATTAATGTAAAAAAAGAAGCATGTCCTTTAGATACTGCACCTACTTCTTCTACAACATTAACTATGGCAATGGGTGACGCACTTGCTGTTTGTTTGATGAAAAAGAGAAATTTTAAAAAAGAAGATTTTGCTTCATTTCATCCAGGTGGGAGTCTTGGGAAAAAACTTTTTATTCAAGTTTCTGATTTATTAAAAAGTAAAAATCTGCCTATTGTTTCACGTGAAACAATTTTAAAAGATGCAATTGTAATCATGAGTGAAGGTCGTCTTGGAAATGTAATCATTACAGATGATGAGAATAGGGTGGTTGCATTATTAAGTGATGGAGATTTACGACGTGCATTAATGAATGAAAATTTTGATTTGGAATGTAATGTTGAATTGGTTGCGACTAAAAATCCGAAGATGCTAAGTAATCAAAATATGCTGGCAAGTGATGCTTTAGAAATCATTGAAAATTACAAAATACAACTTCTGTTGGTGGTAGATGAAGACAACAAATTAATTGGTGCACTTCATATACATGACCTAATTGAAGCAGGAATAAAATAAGGCCACTTATGAAAAAAGAAAACTCAAAAACAACAAGACTAAATAAATATATATCTCATAATAGTGACTATTCAAGAAGAGAAGCTGATAGGTTAATTGAAGAAGGAAAAGTTACAATAAATGGTGAAACAGTTGAAAGTCTTGCAACTCAAGTTGCTGAAGATGATAGAGTTACTGTTGAAAATAAAACAATTAAACATGAAGAAAATAAAATGTACACTGTTATTGTTTACAATAAACCCAAAGGGGAACTGGTCACTAAAAAAGATCCTCAAGGAAGACGTATAATATTTGATACTTTAGGAGCTAAATATAAAGGCTACATGCCAATAGGACGACTTGACTATGCCAGTGAAGGAGTTTTGCTTTTAACAGACTCTGTGGATGTTTATAATGCCCTTGTACACTCTGACTTGGAAAGAATATATAAAGTAAAAGTAAATGGTCTCATTACAAAATCATGTGAAGATGCTATGATGACTGGACTTGAACTTGAAGATGCAACTGCGGGTGCTAGAAATGATACTCGAATTAAATCAATGAGTTTCAAGCGATTTGACGGATATAATATTCAAACAAATACTGAAAAATTCTCTAAACTGAAAGTAGCCATTACTGAAGGACAAAATAGAGAACTAAGAAGATTCTTTGCTCACTTTGGTTTAGATGTTATGGATTTAAAAAGAATTGAATTTGGGGGAATCTCCCTAAATAATTTGCCAACAGGTAAAAGTAGATTCTTTACTAGAAAAGAATATGAAAACTTAAAAGACTATATCAAACAAATTTCAAGATAATATAATGACCAATCTTGCGAACATATTAAGACCAACAAACTTAGAAAGTTTTGTTGGCCAGTCACATATTATTCATCCCTCTAAAGCTCTTTATAAACTTATTAAACAAAAAGATATTCCCCATCTATTTTTTTATGGAAAGCCAGGTACTGGAAAAACAACACTTGCTAAAATCATTGCTAAAAATGTTGGCATGGATTATTATTACTTCAATGCAACAAGTATAAAAGTAGATGACTTAAGAAGTATTTTTAAGCGATATGAAAACGCATTAATCCAACCATTATTATTTATCGATGAAGTTCATAGATTAACAAAAAATCAGCAAGAAGTTCTTCTTCCTGTAATGGAAAGTTACACTGCCATAATTATTGGTGCTAGTACTGAAAACCCATTTTTTACTCTCACTAATGCAATAAGATCACGATCATTTTTATATGAGTTTAAATCTCTTACCAAAGATGAATTAAAAACAATTCTAATGCAAGCTACAAATGAGTTGGATGTTAATATTGATGAAAATGCAGAATTGTTTCTAATAAATTCAAGTTGTGGTGATGGAAGAGCTTTATTAAATCTTGTGGACTTTGCTGCAAAAGTAGATAAAAATATTACAGAAGAATTGCTCTTGGAATTAAGACAACGAGCAATTGGAGATGGAGTGAGTTCAAGCGATTCGCATTATGATTTAGCCAGTGCTATGATTAAATCTTTACGAGGAAGTGATGTTGATGCTGCATTATACTACCTCTCAAGGTTGATTGAGGGTGGTGAGAGTGTGGAGTTTATTACTAGAAGACTAGTCATATTTGCAAGCGAAGATATCGGTAATGCAAACCCCAATGCATTAAATCTTGCTGTTAGCACTATGACATCAACAAAAACAATTGGTTACCCAGAAAGTAAAATCATACTCTCTCAATGTGTTGTATATTTGGCAAGTTCACCCAAATCAAATAGCTCATATCAAGCAGTTAATAAAGCCCTTGAACAGATTAAAAATGGTAAAATTATGCCAATTCCTAATCATATAAAAGGTCATGCAAATGGTTACAAATATCCACATGATTATGGTGGATGGGTTAAGCAGGATTATCTCAATGAAAACTTAAATTTTTACAGAAGTAAAAACATAGCCTATGAAAAAACGCTCAATGATTGGCTAATAAAAATAAAAGGTAGCTGATGCAATATTATACATGGATACTCACATTTCATATCATAGCACTCATGTCTTGGATGGCTATGTTATTTTATTTACCCAGATTATATGTCTACCATATGGAACACTTCGAAAAAAAACAATTTGTAGAAGTTGTTAAAATACAAGAATTTAAAATATACAAATATATAGGACTTCCAGCGATGTTGGCAACAATAATTAGTGGAACAGTGATGTTATATTTAAACCCAAGCATTATGCAAAGTGGGATTTGGATGCATGCAAAACTAGTAACTGTAGTATTACTCATCTTATATACATTTTCATTGGGTTATTACAGGGTAAAATTAGAAAATGACGAATGCACAAAAAGCGGGAATTTCTTTAGAGCTTACAATGAACTTCCTACACTTTTAGCTATTTATATAGTTACCTTTGTAATAGTTAAAAAAGTTTCTATGATATTTATATTGTCATTTCTGATACTGTATATATTTATAATTTACAAGATTTTTACTTCCAAAAAAAATACAATTGAAGGTGTTTAAATGAATAAACAAAGTACACAATTAAAATTTGATAAACGATATTTATTAGATACGAATATACTGTTAGAAGATGCAACCAACATTTTTAAGCTGGCAGAAGAAGGTAAAAATATTATTATTTTGCCAGAAACTGTTTTAGATGAAATTGACAGTAAAAAGAGTGGATTTGATGAGATTAATTTTCAAGCAAGAGAATTTGCTAGAATTCTAGAAAATGCAAGTATTGACAAATCCAAACAAATGGATGGACATAAAATTATTCGATTAAAAGTAACTGAACCTCATATAACTTTAATAGATGTTATTTCAAAAGATAACTATGAAGTAGATTTTAAAAATATTGCAATAAATATATTTAATGATAGAAAAATTTTGGAAATTGCAAAATTTGCCAATGAATATTATGATCATGAGATAACTTTTTTATCTTTAGATATTATGGCTAGAACCAGAGCTTTATCTATGAATATAAAAACAGATTCATTGATTGGCTCAATCAATGATGAATTTGATTTTGAATTTGTTAAACATGTAGAAGTCAAATTTGAAGATTTAGAATTTCTAGAAAATTCGGATATTTATAAATATGATAAAGAACACAAACCACATAACTTTTCATACTGTTTTAAAGTGAAAAGTTCTGATCAAGTAATTTTAGTTAATGTCCAAAATGAAAAAGTGAGAATACTTTCCGAATCTGAAATTAGAAACCAGGTAATTACTCCATTAAACAAAGAACAACTTTTTTTATCAAATGCTTTGAATCAGAACTACTATAATATACTGATAGTTGAAGCAAAAGCGGGTAGTGGTAAAACTCTACTGGCTTTAAGCGGTGCAATGAAGTTAATACGACATAAAGTATATCAGCGGGTTATATATGTTAGAAACTCAATTGAGTCTTTAGATAAGGGTGAAGATGTTGGATACTTACCTGGATTGGAAGAAAAATTTAGAATTTACAACCACCCTTTAATGGATAGTTTGGATTATATCATTAGAAGTGAACACAAAAAGAAAAAAGCTAATAAAAAAAATGGTGAAACTTATGCAGAATTAGATGATCAAGAAGTGACGATTAGAATAGATCAGTTTATCCAAAACTATAGTATTGAAACCATGTGGGTAGGGGAAATGAGAGGACGAACCATATCTAATGCAGTGGTTATTGTCGATGAAGCTCAAAATATGTCCAATAAGACCATGCAAATGGTCTTATCTCGAGTAGACAGTTCTTGTAAAGTTATCATTCTTGGAAGTAACAAACAAATTGATAACTTCTACGTGAACAAACATACCAATGCACTTACTACTTTACTTCGATCCACAAAAGAAAAAAGTGATTTAGTGAACTTATTTGCTATTGAATTGGAAAAAGTACTAAGAGGCCCAATTACAGAATGGGCAGAAAATATATTTTCAAGTAAAAAGAGATAACGAATAATTAAATTGGTTATCTCTTTTCAAATTCTATTATATCTCCAAATATTCACTCAACTGTAAACAATAAAACACTATCATTGTATATTAAAAATTAAAATTACAAACACTAAAGGAATAAGATGAAGATTGTATTTTTAGATCGTTCAACTCTAGGATCAGACATCTCTTTGGATGGATTCAAGGAATTTGGAGAAGTAATTACTTATGACTCTACTAAAGCAGAAGAGACTCTTAAACGTGTTAAAAATGCAGATATTGTGATTACAAATAAAGTTGTGATTAATAGTGAAACTATGGATAAGAGTAATATTAAACTAATTTGTGTGGCTGCAACAGGTACCAATAATGTTGATTTAAAATATGCTGCTTTAAAAAATATAGAAGTAAAAAATGTGGCAGATTACTCCACTTCAAGTGTATCACAACTTACTTTTTCCATTGTGCTTAAATTCATGCAAAAACTTGAATATTATGAAAACTATACAAAAGATGGGAAATGGGAAAAATCAGATATTTTTACCAATCTTGATGTTCCTTTTCATGAATTAGCTGATAAAACATGGGGCATAATTGGTTTAGGTGGTATTGGACAAAACGTAGCAAAGATTGCAGAATCTTTTGGATGTAGAGTGAATTATTACTCAACCTCTGGTAGGAATTTTAATACAGATTATGTTCAAATTGGTTTGGATGAACTTTTATCTACTTCAGATATTATTTCAATACATTGTCCTTTAAATGAAGATACTTTAAATTTGATTTCACAAGATGAACTACTGATTATGAAAGAGAAAACAATATTGTTAAATCTGGGACGTGGTGGCATTATAAATGAAGTTGATTTGGCAAAAGTCATTGACGTTAAAGAGCTATATTGTGGGATTGATGTTGTTTCTAAGGAACCTATTGAAAGCAACTCACCTTTACGTAATATAAAAAATACTCAAAGGCTTATTTTGACTCCTCATATAGGCTGGGCATCTGTTGAAGCTAGAAATAGATTAATTGAGGGAGTAATAAGCAACATAAAAGAACATGTGTTATAATATGTAATAAAATACAAATAGGAATTAGTCATGAACTATCTACGTTACTCATCGGATGAAATGTTTTCATCAACTGAACTTATTAGAAAAAGTAAGAGTATTTTTGATAAGTTAAATAAAAAACAGATCGAAAAAGCAATCATTCTACGAGATGGTAAACCTGGATTTATGTTGTTAGATTTTGCAAGCTACGAAAAAATTATGCGTGAATTTGAAAAGCTAAACAATAAAGTTTCTAAAAAAGAGGATGAATTGTATTTGTCTTTAGAAGATATAGAAATCAAAAGTCATGATGAGATACCAGTAAGTGTGGAAGTAGAAGCTCTAGAGAGTGTTGAGGAAATTAAAGTACCCACTTCTAATAATTCAGATACAACAGTTCCTGAAGTGTCACAAGAAGAGGAAAAACAATTGAGTGAAATAACTCAAATTGAAGAGATGGTTTCTGATGAAATCAATGATGAGGAACTATTAGAAGCACTCGCTGAAATAGAAAAAATTAATGTTCCAAGTGATGATTCTCAAATTAAAAATGAAGATATTAATGATGATGATTTAGAACTTAGTTTAGAAGAAACTAGTGAAACACAAGACTCAAATTATGGAGAACCTTTAAAAGAATTTTGGGATAAGTAAAAACTTCTATTAAGAGATAGAATTAAGTTAAATGAAAAGTAAAATCAAATGGGTTATTCACCCATTTGATTTTATAAATTATCTTTTATGTATAAATAGTCTGATATTTTTGTCCATTCTCTTGCTTTTTTCATATACGCATTTTGAGAATCTAATATTTCCTTAACAAAAGGGTTGTCTTTTGTTATTTTGGCCAATAATTCATCATTAACTTTTTTGAGTGAATGCATAACTTCTTTTGGAAGTGATTTCACTTTAATTCCAGGATATTCCTTAAGCATTTTATCCCATGCAAGTGCACTCATATGATAGTTTTGTGTATACATATCAAAAGCTGCAAGTTTCATAGACAAAGTTAAAATTTTTTGTAAATCTTTTGGTAATTTATTCATCTTTTTAATATTAACCAAAAACTGAGTTTCAGCTCCTGGTTCATGCCATCCTGTATAGTAATATGGTGCAATTTTATGAAATCCCATTGTTATATCCATACTTGGGCCTACCCATTCAAGTGCATCAATCGTTCCACGCTCTAAGGAAGTATACAACTCACCTGGAGCTATATTGGTTACTAAAACTCCATGTTTGGCCATAATTTCTCCTGCAAACCCAGGAATTCTCATCTTAAGACCTTTTAAGTCCTCAACTGAATTGATTTCTTTTCTAAACCAGCCACCCATTTGTACTCCAGTGTTTCCCCCTGGAAAGGACAACATACCATGTTTTTTATATGCTTTTTGCATTAAATTTAAGCCACCACCATGATAAAACCATGCATATTGCTCAGGTGCAGTCATACCAAAAGGCATGGTAGTAAAAGGTAAGGTATTAATATCTTTACCTTTCCAAAAATATGAAGTAGAGTGAGCAATATCATATTGTCCCCCTTTAACCATATCAAATACACCAAAAGGTGATTTATGTTTATTTGATGAATCAACCTTAATACTTAAGCGTCCATTGGACATCTCATTGGCGTACTTGGCCATATTTTTAGCAGCATCAATTAGCGGACTAGCAGATGTACCCCAAGTTGTTGCTAACTTAAGCTTATAAACCTTCTCTTTTGCAAAACTTGATGTTGTAATACCCACACTTAATACTACCAATGCAAGTACTTTTAACACATTTGTTTTTTGTGACATATTTTCCTCCTTGAATAGATTTAAAAAATTATATCTGATGTATCTTTAAAAGTAAAAAATTGTTTACAGTAAAATGTAGAGTTAATTTTTAGTGTTACTAATGTAGTAGATAAATATACTACATTAGAATAAAGTAAGAAGGTGTTTTAGTTACCAGATATTGCATTTTTAGTTTTGTCCCAAGCATCACCTGAGACTTCTTTTGTTTTATCCCAAGCATCTGCACTATCTTCTTGAATTCCGTCCCATGTAGCACAGCCTGATAGGC
>ERZ724576.23-NODE-23-length-10721-cov-2.664621_pt1 | contig 10721 bp, 12 predicted proteins | sample MGYA00375870_ERZ724576 | MGnify/ENA primary metagenome ERZ724576 (study PRJEB28725, sample SAMN03264851) | marine sediment metagenome | biome: marine pelagic biome; feature: marine oligotrophic desert; material: marine snow | place: Pacific Ocean:North Pacific...
GGATATTTTGTAAGACCATCTATTGTAAATTTGTCATTACAAGTAAATGTATGATTATTCACTGTACTGCTGTAAGGACTCGCAAAGTTAATCACAAATCCCATACTCGCATCACTTAATACCTTGCACGTCATAGATTCAGAAAAGCCTTCTGTTTGTATAGCCCAATAACTGTGTATGTAGGGCTTTAATAGCTCATGAGTTTTATATAATTTAAAATTTAATGTATCTAAATTTGGATTGAAATAGCCCATATCCCCTCTATATATTATAAAATATGTTCTTTTAAGTCAATCATTATATCATTTAATTGTGTATCGCTATATTTAATTGAGTCTACGCCATATAATAAAAATGGATCAAGTTCTTTCATTCCCAGTGAATAAGCAGTAACAGAATATGAAGTTAAACACTCTTTTACTTTTACACCCATTTGTTCATACTCTTCTTCACTGGCCCCTATAGTAACAATCATTTGAAATTGTTTATCTTGTAGTTTTAATGTTTTCCATGTACCATTTTTATCATAAGTAAAAGCAAATCCATATGTAAACACTTCATCCGTCCATTGTTTTAAAATAGAGGGTGCTGTGAACCAATAAAGTGGAAATTGAAAAATCACTTTATCCACATTTACTAAATCCCCTTGTTCTTTTGCTACATCAAAATCAAAATTTTCATATAAAGATTTAATATCTTTATATATAATATGTTCTTGGTCTTTCAAAGTTTCTTTAATTCGTTTATTTATTTTAGAATCATTAGGATTTGAATGTGCCATAATGACTAATGTTTTCTTTTTCATAGTCTTCCTTTTTTTGAAGAAGTATATAGAAAATCATTTTTTTATAATTGTACAAAAGCGACATTTGTAAAATTTATGTAATAAGTAGATCTTTTATATCTCTTCTTGGTGAGTGTTCAACCTTTGCAGCAGTTCCAATTCTAAAAAACATTTGGACGGTATGGTTTTTTGGTACTTTTAAATAGTTCAAGAATTCTTTTTGCAAGGCATTCATATCAGAATACTCTTGAAGTACTTGACTCATTGGATGGATTTCCAAACCTAAATAATTTGCAAGCAGATTGATTCTTTCATACTTGCGTCCCGCTTTAACTTGGTCAAGTCTAGTATTATTTGTTGTGGTCAACCAGCCAAAAGTTGTGCTTGAATCAACTTGTCTTTGAGTCACACTAATGGCTTCTTTTCCAAAGGATATTGGGTCTTTCTCTGCACTGTTTCTTGAAAGGAAAAGGTTTTCTATGAGAAACTTTTGGATTCCTGTAACACCACTTTGAGCCAAGCCAAAGCCATCTTTATACTGATTGATTTCTTCTTGGCTAAATCTAAACATCTTGATAGTTTCCATATCTCTATCATGATTATTTGATTCTATTTTCATACTATTCACCATTATGTCTCTTAGTTTTTTCACATGTTCAGTTTTACTGGTAATATTAAGAGAGAATCCATCATCTAATTCTTCTTTGATTTTTGATTGTAGTATTTTTAGTTGTTTTAAGGGTGCCTTTTCATTGTCATAGGCTCTTTTATTAGATTGTCGGACTAATATTTGATCAAATAAAGGATCTTTTGAGATACTTTTATCTTGAATAAGTTGTATGGATGCCACTGGTTTGTTCTCAATAACACTATTTGAGTATTGTCCTTGCGGAAAATAGTTTATGATAGCTTTGTATCCGAAGTTAAGGGCTGCAAGATTTAAGTTCTCTAAAAAAGTACCTTGTCCAATATGTATTTGTCTAAAAGGAGGATCTGTGTGAGGTAGGGTTCTATTTGTATCTACATATAAATCAAAATTGCTTTCATCTTTTAACTCTATCAACCAAGGTTGTTTATTATGTGGATTGGGTGCTAAAATAGCATAAGACAAAACAATAATACGAATGTCTTTTTCATCATATTTATGACCATCCCAAACACTTTCTTCTTTTTTGGTTTTTTCAAAACATCCTGTGAAAATACCTGGTACTAAAACAACACCTGCAGCGGTACTTGAGATTTTAATAAAGTTTCTTCTTTTTTCGTTCATTGTAATTCCTTAATTGATTTATGAGATTGTAGTATAAAGAGAAAAATTTGTCATTCACATATGTTAACTTTTTTAAATTTTAATTGGATTCATTTTTTAATCGACTTAAAGATTGTGGCGCAATACCCAAAAAAGTCGCCAGTTGATGTTGTGGAACTTTTTTTAACAAGAGGGGATTTTCATGTAAAAAATCTTCATATCTTTGTTTTGCAGTAGTAGTTTATCTGTAAACCATATCATCTCTAATACTTGTAAATACCAAAGCTGACATCTCATTCATAAATACTTGTACGCTTTTTACTTCAAGGCATAATGCTTGTAAATCATCATATGAGAGTTCAACTATTTCACAATCTTCTATCATATCTACAAAAGAGTGAGAGGGAGTCTGTTTGGAAAAACTCTCAAAATCAAGAATAAACTTATCCGTTGCTCTTGACTTTTTATCATTATGTGCTATAAAACAAGTAAATTCTTTACCTTCTTCATTTATAAAAAAAAGCCGTGCGATACCTTTATTGATAAATCTTAGTGTTTTACATATATCTCCTGCTTGAAGTAGTACATCCCCTTTTTTATATGAGACAAGTGTTAACTTTGACTCGATTTTTGACCACTCCTCATTTGAAATTGTGCTAAAAGTACTTATGAGGTTTCTATAGCTTTCATACATATTTTGCCTTTTGTTATAAAGTCTTTAGAGTATACTTAAGTCTATGTTTTTTTAATATAAATTATTTTCTTTTTTTGATAAACTCTTATACAACTTTTACTACACAAAAATGAAATATAATAGATAAAAGGAGATAGGATGAAGAAACTAGTCATTATTTTACTGTTAAGTATGACAACATTGTTTGCATTTGAAGATTTAACTGCAAATAATTTTGATCGTAAAGTAAATAATAAAAACGTTTTAGTCGAATTTTACACTATCTGGTGACCCTCTTGCCATGCTTTAGGTCAAAGCTTAACACAATATGATGCAAGTAAAACAGATGATGTAACAATTTATCAAGTTGATTTAGAAAAGGAACCTACTTTAGCCAAAAGGTTTAAAATAAGAGGGTTCCCCATTTTACTTTATCTTAAAAATGGAAAAGTTATTGCTCAAGAGTTTGGGGTGAAAAGCCCTTCTGAGTTAAAATTTAGTGTACAGAAATACTTTAAATAAATGGTAGTGTTGAAAAACACTACTACTTTATATCCAAATGTACGAGGCTAAATGTACATTACCCCTTTGAATTAATAACAAAATCAGAGTTTTAGCAATTTTACTTAATTCTTTTATATTATTGACATTTCCTATTGTGATATATAGATTTTTCTTCACAATCAAAACGATAGCTTATTCTATAGGGTGAATTTTAATTTTTAGTTTACATAAATTGTCTTGGGATCTATTCTCAATAGCTAGTAATATTGAAGTATTCCCTTAATATTATTTTTTATTGTCTTTTTTTGATTTTGCAAAAACCATTTTTGTGAAAGGTTTTCTCTCAGTGTTTTTTAGGGTGTCTTTTTCAGTAGGCTTTGTTTCTTTCTTTTGTTCTTTTACTTCTTTTTTTGTAATTTCATCAAGATCGTCTTTTATATTATTCCAGTTAATTGCCATTTATTTCCTTTTCTTTTTTTATGGGGATTTTACTTTTTGTACAAAGGATATATGCCAATTCTCTATCTAAGTGTTATTGTTCTATCCATAAAGTTAAAGAATGATACAGATATTTTGTCAAAAATAACGTCACAGTTTCTTTACAACTACTTGATAAAGGCAGCTCATAAGTAAACAAATAATTGTTCTAAATCAAGGTCTTAATTTTTAGAACGTGATATACTTCATACAGATTAACATTAGGATGTTTGAATGCATAAAATTAATATCTATGATAGTATAGAATACTCAGATAAAAAAGTACAAATCACTCCCTTATTTGAAAGTAACAGTTTAAAAGAAATAAGAATAGTTTTTAAAAAAGGTCAAATTATGAAAGAGCACCAAACCAAATTTCCAATAACAGTGGAAATTTTTGAAGGTGAAATTGATTTTGGAGTTTCAGGTGAGGTTCATACTTTGATAAAAGGTGATATTGTAGTTCTTGAAGGAAGTGTTAAACACGATTTAAAAGCTAAACAAGATTCAATTATAAGACTTTCTTTATCAAAAGGGGATAGTGTTTTAAGAGTAAAGGGTGTATTAAAACTCTAAAAATACAAGTAATATACGATAAAGCTATATTCTGTTTTCATTATACTCAATAACTTAAAATTATTAAAACCAGAACATTCATAATTAATTTTATTGTATTATGTAGAATTAAACTTTTTTTATTTATAATTTATTAGCTATATTTTATAGCTTATTTTAGCTCTTATAAAACTGTATATATTTTTTAACTAAGTTATTTTTATGTAGGAGAATAAAATGCTCAAGACTTGCCTCTTTTTATCACTTTTCTTTTTCCCTATTGGACTCTTATCCTCCGAACTTTCTTCTATTGAAGCGCAAATAGATATGATGTGGATTTTGATTGCTTCAGCACTTGTATTTTTTATGCAAGCAGGATTTGGACTTTTAGAAACTGGAATGATACGGGCTAAAAATACAATTAATGTGGCCATGAAGAACTTTACAGATTTTACTGTGGCAGTGATTATATTTTGGTTTGTAGGTTTTGGTTTTATGTTTGGTGAAACTTTTGAAGGCATTTTAGGGTTCAGTGGGTTTGGTCTTTCTGGACTAAATACATCCTGGGATTATACTTTTTTTATCTTTCAAGTTGTTTTTGCAGGAACTGCTGCCACTATAATATCTGGAGCTATTGCAGAGAGAATGAAATTTGCGGGGTATTTGGTTATTACTGTTTGTGTGACAGCAGTTATTTATCCGATATCTGGACATTGGATTTGGGGAGGGGGACTTTTAAGTGAGCAAACAGGTTGGTTACAAGAACTTGGTTTTTTAGATTTTGCTGGATCAACGGTTGTTCATTCTGTTGGTGGATGGGTAGGTTTAGCCATTGCTTGGGTTTTGGGACCTAGAATTGGAAGATATGACAAAAATGGAAATTTGCAAGAAATCCCTGGACATAATTTACAAATGGCAAGTATCGGTGTACTCATACTCTGGTTAGGTTGGTTTGGATTTAATGGAGGAAGTACACTCTCTAGTGATGAAAGTATTGCAATTATCATTTTAAATACAAATCTCTCCGCAGCTGCAGGAGCAGTGACTTCACTCCTTATATCTTTTGTTGCAAGCAATTCTTTAAAAGTTGAAAGTATCTTAAATGGTGCCTTGGCAGGTTTGGTAGGAGTAACAGCAGGATGTGCTTACGTAGGGTCATGGGGCTCAATTTTTATAGGAATTACTTCTAGTATAGTAATGTTATATTCCACTTGGTTATTAAACTATAAACTTAAAATTGATGATCCCGTAGGCGCAATACCTGTTCACGGCTTTTGTGGTGCTTGGGGTACACTTATTTTATCTTTAGTAGCTCCTATTGAGAATTTACCCACAGGAAGTCATTTTATACAATTTGGAGTGCAACTATTAGGTGTTGTTGTGGTTTTTTGTTGGGCTTTTGCTGGAGGATTACTTATTGCAAAATTTTTGAAATCACAAAATATTTTCAGAATTGACAAAGAAGGAGAACTTCAAGGGTTAAATATCACAGAACATGGAGCGAAAATGACTTGGTTAGATACTTTAAAAACCATTCATAGTGTGATGAACAGTGGAAATTTATCCAATAAAGCAAATGTTGAAATAGGAACAGAAGCGGGAGAGGTGGCACATAGTTTCAATGATTTTGTAAAAAAACTACATCATACGATTAGTGATATTACCCTTCAAATTGATAAAATAATAGACTCAACGAATCAACTTGTGAAATTTTCAAGAACAATCTCAACTAACTCAGAACAAATGAAACAACAATCAAGTGATATTGCTAAATCTTCAAATACAACATCCTCAAAGGTAAAAGAAATTGCAGTTTATGCAAAACAAACTACAGATAATATTACAACGGCTTCTGTTGAACAATTAAGTACGAATATAAACATCCTTTCAAGCTCTTCAGAAGAGATATCTAAAAACATGAGTGAGATTAACAAAAATAACCACGAAATATCAGAAGATATATATCATGTGGCCACAACACTAGATGGAATGTCAAATTCTTTATCTAAGGTTAATGAATCTACACATCATGCAGTAGATATCTCAAATGAGGCCAATAAATCGGCTAAAAAAACATTAGAAGATATGAATTTACTTCAAGGTGTTGCACACAAAATTGGAAATGTTGTTAATCTTATTGAAGAAATTGCAGAACAAACAAATATTTTGGCATTAAATGCTTCAATAGAAGCTGCTAGAGCTGGTGAAGCAGGAAAAGGTTTTGCCGTTGTTGCACTTGAGGTAAAAAAGCTTGCGAATCAAACGTCTGAGGCAAACTCTCAAGTTGGCGATTATATTCAACAAATAAGAAGTTTTATATTTACTACTTTAAATTCAACAAAAGCTACCAGTAAACATATTTTGGATGTGAGTGAAATAAATAATTCCATCTCTTTTTCCATGCAAGAACAGGTTCTAAATGCAACCCAAATTACAAATTCAGTTGAAAATATAGCACAATCAAGTAAAGAATCAATCAAAAATATCAATGAATCAACACTCGAACTTGTAGATGTGACAAACTCTATTGCTGAACTTTCAACAGCAGCTCAAGGTGCAGTAAAAAGTATTACCAATGCTTCAAGTGGCTTAGAAGAAGTGAATAAGTCAAGTATGAAAGCTACTGAAGAAGTTGAAGAAATAAATGGAAATATTCAAGATGTACAAGTTTCAATTACTAATATAGATGATGGGATACATTATGTACAAAAAAATATTGAAAATTTAGTTGAAATTTCAAATGTCTTAAAACTATCAATTGATTTCTTTAAACTTTCAAAGAAGGAATATACAGATAGTACAAAGGTATAATACTAATTTAGGTTTTATTGTAAGATATGATTAATTTTTAGAGATTTATTTTTGAAATACGTTATCTGTAAACTTGTCACCATGAAACTTATACCACTTACACCTTTTTTTATTTTTAATTGAGTAGATATTATAGGTGAATTTTCTCCCACATTCTTGACATAAAAAGGTTGCTCTATTTTTAAATTTATTGTATTTTACAAATAAAAAATTTCCAACTTGCTGACCTTCTTTATAAACAACTTTTTCATTTTTTTCAAAAGACCTTTCGGCTATATTTGCATCTTCTCTTTGTTTGACTAACCACGTTGGTTCTTCATCTTCTTCAAAATCATAGTCCATTTACATTTTCCTTTTTGTATTTTGGGAATAAGCAGGTATTTTTGCAAAAGGTTGAGAAGTAAATAGTAAGATGATGGCGAATATTATACTTAGAACTTTCATAGAAGATTCCTTTTTTTGAATGCTTTATTGTCTTATAGCCAACTTTTTTATAGGCTAAAATTTAAGGTTAACGCAGGTATTCTTATTTTGCATATTTAGGATTTGCAACATCTTTTGTTCCTAGTATTTTATTGTAATTAGAAGCAGCATCACGTGCACCGCCCATATTCCCAGTATAAATAGCATATCCAATACCCAAAACTAAAAGTAAAAGTATCCATTTCATCTAATAAATCCTTCATTGTATTCTTAGTTTATTATAACATTAAATCATACAAACTGCCTAAAAATAATATTCTAACTTTAACAAAGCTTTATTTTCTCCTTTAATGAGCTGTTCTGTCAGCTGTTTGATAACATCTTCCTTTTTTCTATTAATTATTGGTTAACCATGTATTTTCTATTGATTAATCATAGTCCATTATAATTACTGAACCAATAAGTTATATTGCGAATTTGATAACTTATTAATATGTAGTTTCCGCGAACAAACTACATTCTTCTTAAATGAATTTTGAAATTGAATAAAAAGCATCCTCTCCTGGATGCTTTTTTACTTTACAGCTTATATTTCTAATGAGTGTTTGTTTTTTTCTAAATGCTCTACTAATTCTTTTTTATGCCATGGCAAGTAAATCTTTTGTAAGTTGACATAATTTGAATCTGAAAATAAGTTGTCAAATTCATCTGGTTTGGTGTAAACTCCAATAACCACACCTTCTTTATCATTGTCTAAAACATTATCACTTCCACTTTCTTGTAAATAGACTTTTATTAAAGAAAAACCATCTTCTATCTGTAAAAATTTATTTTTCATAAATTCTTTTTTATTGACGTAGCCAAAATAATGATGAAATACTTGATCAATAACTGATTTTCTATCTGTAAACAAAACAATATTTATCTCATCTCTTTTAGTATTCAGTTGTATAGATTTTCTTATTACCTCAGAAAAGTTACCACTGTCGATACCTTCATTTACCTTATGGTGCATAGGTTTCCTTGAAATTTTTTGGTATACAATACTCAAAAAAAATCAATTTCTAATTAAATTTTTAATTGTAATTTAAATGTGAGGATTATTATTTTTTAGGTACTTGAATATGTCACATTTGTAAGTATATATTAAATATGTAAAGTTTTTGTGCCATTTTCTTTTATTTTGGTCTGTTAAAATTGAAATATAGGGATTATTCTTAAGATATATAAAAAAAGCATATCACAAAGCCTTCTGTAGAAATAAATAATTTTATCTACGATTGAAACTTTTTTAAAAAGGGTTTTGCTTGTTCCCCAAGAGTTTTTTGAAAGTGGAGATAGGATATTTAATCCAAAATGTAATTGTTCAAGTTCTTTCTCAATGTTATTCATGGAGACCTTATTGATTTTATATTACTATAAAACCAATAAAAGCTATGAATGAATCTATTTTACTTATGTTTAGATATTTGAGAAAGTTTAGCTCTAAGTAATTCAAATAAATATATCACTACAACAGATGCACCAAACAGTGGGAAAAATACTCCCAAAAGAACTGTGATGAAAATAATGCCATATCCTACTTTGAAGGAAGCAGGGACACTTGGAATTCCAAAATCATTTTTTTCTTTTCTTAACATATAAGAAACAAATCCGGCCATCCCAGATAAAAAGAACAGTAGGGAAACTATAATCATCAAGTACCAGTTCCAAGGACCAAATAATCCTTGGTGAAAACGCATGAGCCATGTTCTAGTTTGCCTCATTGCTCCAACGTCGTCCCAAGTATAAGAAAGTACTTTTTTGCTTGAGTATTGGTCAAAGTGGTATATCTCTTGTTTAGTAATATCAGCAGCTCTATTTTGAACTGTAAACACATTGGTTTTTTTCTTTGGAATAGAAATGGTGACTCGACCTTCTAGATTTAAGTTCTTTGCAACGCTTATCATCTCATCTAGGGAAATGCCTTCATCGTTTTGTACCATAGATGTTAACTTTTTTCCGTTATAGTTTTTGGGATATCCTGTGTTGGTCATCTTTTGCACTTTTTTAAAACCACTTCCCCAAACATCTGTCCAAGGAAGTCCACCTGCAAGAGTGATCAATAAAAAGATTGATAACCAAAAAGCAGTGATTACGTGTACATCTCTAAAGAAAGCCCTCTTTCCACTTCTAAAACGAATAATGAAAAATCCTTTTAATTGCCAGCCATTTTTTGGCCACCAAATATATAGTCCTGTTAAAATTAAAACTACAGTCCAAGAAGCAGTAAGTTCAACTATTTTGGTTCCTACTTTTCCTAAAAGTAACTCTCCATGTAATTTTTTGATTTTATGCATTAAGGTGTCACTGGTTTTAATATCTCCTTGTATATCTCCTGTATAAGGATTAATATAGATGGTTCTTTTTTTAGACCATTTACCCACTTCAAAAGTACTGGCTTCATCTTCTTTATTTGAAAGAACAAATTTACTTGGATTTTTTCCTGCATACGTAGACACCAGTTTTAATTGTTTGTCGTAAGATAACCTTTGGTCTTGAATGACTACTTTCATCATTTGATGATTGGTATAATTTTCATACATTGATTTAAATAAGTAAATTGATCCTGTAAGTGTGAGTAGTAAAATAAAAGGCATTAACACAACGCCTGCTATAAAATGCCACTTCCACATCCATTTATTTAACTGTCTTATATTCTTTGATTTCATAAATACTCCCATAATTTGATGAAATAATAGAAAAGAGTTGTTAATTTACTGTTAATTGTTAAAAAGTAAGTGAAAAAAGAAGAGTTATAATCCCTAGCTAAAAAGTCTAGCTAAGGCTGTCAAAGTTTGTATATCGTCTACTTTTAGTAGCTTTTTTATCTTTGATAAACATGATTGTTTGATGGTCACCTTGCATGTCTATTTCAAATAAATCAATAGCACGTATAAGTTCTCCTAATTTTTTATAACCATAATTAATTGGTGAAAATGATGAATTTTGATTGATATATAAACCAACCTTGGCAATATTTGACCAGTCATTATCATCAGAAGTTTGTTCAACGGCTTTGCGTAGGATTGAAACCAATTTGGTGTCTTTTCGAAGTGTTGTTTTACTTGCAACTTTATTTTTCTTCCCTTTAGTTGTTTCTTCGGCTGAATAATCATAAAGTTTTTCCACATAGATAAATTGAGAGCAGGCATTTACAAAAGGATTGGGTGTTTTAACCTCTCCGTACCCATACACAGTTAGTC
>ERZ724576.24-NODE-24-length-10616-cov-2.429498_pt1 | contig 10616 bp, 10 predicted proteins | sample MGYA00375870_ERZ724576 | MGnify/ENA primary metagenome ERZ724576 (study PRJEB28725, sample SAMN03264851) | marine sediment metagenome | biome: marine pelagic biome; feature: marine oligotrophic desert; material: marine snow | place: Pacific Ocean:North Pacific...
GATATATACTACCCCAAATTGTCAAGACAACTAATTATAAAATCTAATTCCCTCCATAACTTGTAACTTTACCCTACACTTTGTTCTATATTTGTATAATCTTCATTATTTATTTTGATACTTTTTAAGTATACATTCATGGGTTTTTTATACTTTAACGTTTCATGAAATCTTCTATGATTATAAAACTCCATATAGTCAGATACATCATTTTTTAAAGTACTAATTTTAAAATATTCATTAAGATATATTTTTTCAACTTTTGCACTTCTCCAAAATCTTTCTATACAAATATTATCAGTAGCTCGTCCCTTTCCATCCATTGAGATAGTTATTCCATTATCTTTTAATGTTTGAGTATGAATATAACTGGTATATTGGCTACCTTGATCCGTATTAAATATCTCAGGTCTGCCAAACGTTGATAAAGCTTCATTTAGTACACCCATAACTAAATCTGTATCCATAGTATTCGATATTCTCCAAGATAGTATAGCCTTACTATACCAATCAATAATGGCAGCCATATAAACCATTCCACCCTTTATTTTAATGTAGGTGATATCAGTTGACCATACTTGATTGGCTCTTACTATATCAAGCCCTCTAATTTTATAAGAATGTTTCGGATGTTGTTTATTAGCCAAAGTTGTATTTGGTGGACGTACTGCAAGCACTGCTCTTAAGCCTAACTGTTTACGATATTCTCGTACTGTATTAACACATACACTATGACCTCGTTCCAATAATTCTTGATGTACTTTTAGATAGCCATAACAGGGTATATCTTCAAATATTTTAACAATCTCATCTTCAATAGATTTCTTAACAGGTTTTACCCTAGGTATATAAAATAAATTACTTCTATTGAATTCAATTAATTTACATTGTTTTACTACAGATATAGTTTTATGCTCAGACTTATCAATCATTTCTTTTTTATTAGATAAGTCCAAGCTTTTTAGCTTTCCCACTGCCCAGTCTTTCTCTACTGTTAATTGACCAACAACTTTAGCATATTCATCATTCTTAGCTTCCAATTCAACTATTCTAGTTTTGTATTCTTGAACTGCACGTGCTGGTTCCATAGCAATCTCTGCATTTTCTAAAAATACCTTTTTCCAATTTTGAAGATTTTTTGGTGTAATATTATTTTTACTTGCTATTGCATTTAATGTATCTTCATTTTGTAAAACTTCTAGTACCATTTTTGTTTTAAACTCTGCACTTATGTTGTTTGTTTTCGTGGGGTAGTATAAAGAAGTGTAGTTTTATCAGAATTTAATCCAAAATAATTTGAAAAATGTTATTAAAACTTCATTTTTTATTGTATACTTTTCCAAAGTACACATATTTATATTCACAAAATTGGAATTTATATATGGGATGAAAGCTTTAATAAATAAAATAATAGGAGAAATAAAATGGAATCTACTAGAACCCCGTTAAATTTTACTAGTATTGAGTTTATGGAATATGTATTTATGGTTTTTGGGGTTACAAAAAACATCAAATTCATGTCTACATACACTCGAAATCTAGTTCCTAAAATAAAACAAACAATATCTTTCCAAACAAGAGATTTTCTCTTCCAACGAATTCACTAACTTTTATTAACATTACTATTTAAACATCAGCACAAATACAAAATACTAAAAGTATTCAGTAAAGTATTGCCTTGCGCAAGTACATATATGTTTTTTTAAAAAGGCACGTTAATGGAAAAAATCAGTAAATATACTTCAAGAGAAATGGATGATAACGGATATATATCTTGGAGTGACGAAGAAAATGAGATTTGGTCAATATTGATCAAACAACAATTAGAATGTATTAAAGGAAAAGCTTGTGATGAATTCATAGATGGATTGAATAAGTTAAATCTACCTCTAGATAGGATTCCTCAATTAGGTGATGTCAGTAAAGTGTTAAAAGATAATACAGGATGGTCTTGTGAAGCAGTTCCAGCTTTAATTAGTTTTGATAGGTTTTTTGAACTATTGGCAAACAAAAAGTTTCCAGTAGCTACTTTCATCAGGAGAAAAGAAGATTTTGATTATCTTACAGAACCTGACATATTCCATGAAATTTTTGGACATTGTGGAATGTTAACAAACAAAGAATTTGCAGATTATACTCACAAGTTTGGACAAATAGGTCTTAAAGCATCTAAAGAAGATAGGGTATACTTAGCAAGGTTGTATTGGTTTACTGTAGAGTTTGGACTCATCTATCAAGAGGATGAGCTAAAAATATATGGTGGGGGCATCTTATCCAGTCCAAAAGAAACCATGAATATATATAACAACACTTCTAAAATTTATGATTTGAAAGTCATAGATGTTTTTAGAACACCTTATCGAATTGATATTATTCAACCTATTTATCATGTTATACATGGTATTGATGATTTATTTGACATCTCAAATATGGATTTAATATCTCTAGTAGAAAAAGCCAAAGAACTTGGTTTGTACAAAGCCAGTTATGGACCTAAAATTAAAAAAGCGAGTTAAAGGAATACCCATGTCAGAATTAAGTATACAAAAATGTGAAGCCTGCAATGCAGATGCACCAAAAGTAAGTGATGAAGAATTAGCCTCATTAATGAAAATGATTCCTACCTGGAGTCCAATTGTAGTGGACAATGTTATGCAACTACAAAGAGTATATAAATTTAAAAACTTCAAACAATCTCTAGCTTTTACAAACAAAGTGGGAGAGTTAGCAGAAAAAGAGTTTCATCACCCAGGAATATTAACAGAATGGGGGAAAGTAACTGTAACTTATTGGACACATGCAATAAATGGTTTACATAAAAATGATTTTATTTGTGCGGCTAAGACAGAAGAATTATTGAATTAAAACAATGAGAAAGGCTCTTTTTTAGTAGCCTTTCTCAATATAGTTTTTGCAACAATTTAATTTTTTGGAAATTTTTTTATGAGATTAAGAGAATATTACAAGGATATAACTTCATTTGAAATCATAATTGATAAGTTTAAGAAGTGATTAACTCTTATGTGTTACCATGTTGTCATGAATAAAAATATACAAATGGTTTATACCTATCACAATGAAACAAAACACTCCCCTCAAAGATATGCAAAGTCTTTAGGTTATATGGATTGGGCAACACAGCCAAGCCCATATCGGACTTATTCAAATACAAAAAAAACTAAATTACCTTTATCATTTGAGAATAAAACTTTAGAGTACAGTCAAATATTTTCTCAAACAAAAGAAAATTCTATAATGGCACCTTTATGTGTTGAGTCTATCTCACAATTTTTCCAATTTTCCCTTGGCTTGGCTGCTATCAAAGAATATGCAGAACAATCTTGGGCTTTAAGATGCAATGCTTCAAGTGGAAATCTACAACCAAGTGAAGCTTATATGATTGCTAAAGATATCCAAGGTATTGAAGATGGCCTTCATCATTATGGACCACAAAATCATAATTTAGAGCAGTTATCTTTAGCAAATGAGAATCTTACTTTGCCTCAAAATAGTTTTTTGGTATCTTTATCATCTATTGTTTGGAGAGAAGCTTGGAAATATGGTGAGAGAGCTTGGAGATATACGCAACTTGATTGTGGACACGCTCTGAGAGCTTTAGAAGTCTCTGCTTTAATTTTGGGATGGAAAATTGAAGTTGTGAATACTACTGATTCCGAATTACTAAATCTAATTGGGTTTGATCAACTTGACAGATATATACCCCAAGAGCGAGAACTTTCAGACATGCTTTTGCTGGTCACTTTGGATGATGGCTCGTCAAGTACTATTACACAGATTGATGTGAAAACTATTCGGGCATCTCTTGAAGATAAATATAAAGGTCAAGCGAACCAATTGAGTGAGTCTTGGCATAAATGGGATATCTTAGAGCAAATAGAAGATGCCAGCTTATGTGATGAACTTGACACAAAAGCTTTCGTTAAATATCAATTCGAAGATAATTCTTATAGGGAAACTTCCTTTGGGGCAAAAGATATTGTTCTTCAAAGAAGATCGGCTCAAATCATGAATCCTTCTGATTCAACTATTACAAAAAAAGAGTTTGAAACTATAATTGGCTCCGTAAGGTCTAATACTTCTGTTGTTCACTTAGTCATCTTTGTTCATGATGTTATAGGTCTAGATTCTGGTCTTTATATACTAATAAGAAATAAAGCACATAAAACTCAATTACAAGAGTTATTGAAACAAGAGTTTTCTTGGGAACAAATAGATACCGAGGCAGGAGACTTGTATAAACTTGAAAGTGGAGATTTTAAACATATATCAAAAGTAATTTCTTGTAATCAAGATATTGCAAGTGATGGTGCTTTTTCTTTGGGTATGTTGGTAGAATTTACAGCTCAATTAGAAGAGTTTGGAGCATCAAGATACAAACAGTTGTATTGGGAATGTGGAGCGTTAGGACAACAGCTCTATTTGGAAACAACATCTTTAAAATTATCTGCAACGGGAATAGGGTGTTTCTTAGATAATATTTTTCATTCTGTTATTGGATTAAAAGCCAATCAATTTCAATCTTTATATCACTTTACTGTGGGGCGAGGTTTGGTTGATAATAGATTGACAACTAGAAAACCTTATAGTAAGTAATCACAGATAAAAAAGGTTTTAACTAGATTAAAAACCTTTTTTCTTTTTTCGTTTAGAAACTTTCCCATTCATCATCATTTGAAGTGTCTTTTACAATAGTTACAGATTTACTTACTGATTCTTTTATAGGCGTAGGAGGTGTTTTTGTTGGTATTTTTTTTAGTGTATCTTTTGGAGTTACAGGGGTACTTTTTATTTCTGGTGCCTTATCAATTACTTTTATAGATGCAGGAGTAGCAATAATATTCTTATTTTTTAAAGCTTTAGCTTGAACATTTTCTTTGCCAATAAACTCTTTCTCATCTGCATTTTCAACAATAAGCGTAGCAATTTCATCCGTTTCTTTTGCTATTCCTTGAACAATTGTGGTTACACTTACATTTTCTTGTGTCTGGTGATCAAGCTGATTCACTGAATCATTGATTTGTTCTACTCCAATTAATTGCTCTTTAGAGGCAGTTTTAACATCGACAATTAGTTCAAGTGTTTTTGATATATTTTGATTTAAGTCGTCATATCCATGAATCATCGAATCAGCAATGGATTTTCCTTCATCGGCTTTAGTATTTGCATTTTCAACAAGCTCTTTAATTTCTTTAGCCGCTTCTGCTGATCTGGCTGCTAGATTTCTTACTTCTTGCGCAACAACAGCAAAACCTTTCCCTGCCTCACCTGCAGTTGCTGCTTCAACAGCTGCATTAAGAGAGAGAATATTTGTTTGGAATGCAATTTGATCAATAACCCCTATTGCATCATTAATAGCACTGACTTGCGTATTAATTTCATCCATAGCAACAGTTGTATCTGAAGCCAGTTTCTGTCCTGAAGTTGCAGAGCTAGTTAATTCATTTGCATAAGAAGCCATTTTTGCAATATTTTCAGTATTTCCTCTAATGTTCCCTGTTATTTCTTCTAAGGATGCTGCTGTTTCTTCTAAAGATACCGCCGTTATATTAGAGTTTTTATTTAAAGTATCCACATTTGTAAGAAGTACTTGTGAACTATTTTGTAGAGTAAGTCCTATAGATTTATTTTCAACCAACATATCTGTAATTAGTGTTATTACTTGATCTAAGGCAACGGCAATTTTACCACTGTCATTTCGAACTGTGTTTGTAAAGTCTAGTTTTCCAAAACTAACCAGTACATCTAAAATTTTATTGGTACTTCCTGCAATATTGTTTTGAAGATTATCTAACATTTCGTTAAATGTAATTCTTAATTTTTCTAAGTTTTGTGAATCAATTTTATTGTCGAGTCTTTTGTAAAGATAACCATTGCTAACTTCTTCTGACATTTTTTGTATTTCTTTTAAAAAATGATCTTCCTCTTCAATAATAGATTTTGATTTTTCAATATTTTGATTGATGATACTTGACATCCTCCCTATCTCGTCATATTTACTAATTTTTATAGGAGTTATATTTTCGGACTTTTTATTTAGAAATTTAAAGAATTCTTCTAATCCTACTTGCAAGTGTTTAAGTGGAGTTAAAATCATATTTCCAAATAAGACATAAATTGTTCCCAGAATTAGAAGTAAGAAAATTAAAAACAAACCAATGATTTGCATTCCCAATGCTTCCGCACTGATAAGTTGGGCTTCAATAGGAACTATTACTTCCAAAGCACCTCTAACATCACCAATTTTCCAATCATTTTTAGGCATATCTGTTCCAGTATTGAGACAGTTTACACATCCAGGTGCAACCATGAAATATGGAATAGAGACTCTAACAGATTCTTTGCCTTCAAATATTTCTACAGAAGTAATTGCTTTGTCAATTTGACCACTTCTAAAGGTTTCCATTGCTTTTGTTGAAAATGCATCTAAAATTATATTGGCTCTATTTGAAAAAGGGAAATCGCTATAAAGTTTTAGTTTGATACCCTCTTTTTGCTCACCTATTAAAGCACCCATGTCCTGAATCATGGATCCAGGATGTGGAATGGTATCGCTGTTGTTTTTGTGATCAAAATTTATTTTAATTTTACCATCACCATTTTTCTTCATTTTAGCTATGACATTTCCATTATAGTACTTTCTAAGTGTTTTATATTGTTTTACGGTGTTTGTAGCACTAACAATACTTTGTTTGATAATATTTTCTTTAATTTGGTAAGAAATAAAGAAATATGTTCCTATAATTACTATTAGAGAAATAATAATAATTGGAATAAAAAATTTTAACCTTAATTTCATGTCTCGGTTCATGATTTTTCCTTCTCGAAAATAGTTGTTACGTTTTGTTATAACAATATTCCATAATCTCTGTTAGGTATCTCTTAAAATAAGAAATTTTAATAGCTTATTTTATTATTTTATAATAATATATGAAGAATTTTGATTAAATTAAGCTGGTTCAATTATAATACGTATAATAATTTATGAATAAAATAAGGTAGAGATAGATGTCAAAAGATTTAAGTTTAGAAGAGTATATGAAAGAAGATGCATTTATATTTGATGCCCTTTCAAAAGAAATTTGCCAACCAGAGAATAATGAAAATATTAATTACAAAATCTTATTAGAAAAATGTAAAAAATTTGAAGATGAAGTTGTACTGTTTAACATTGTACCTTCTTTTTATGTGATGAAAACAATTTTATATTTTAAACTAAACGACTACGAAAATGCGAATAAGTATATTCATGCTTCTTTAAAGTATTTAGTCTTTGTTGCTAAAACTGGAGCACTTTCTAGTGAAAAAGAGCATGAAAACTTTGAGGAATACAAAGCTAATGTTCTCGATCAATACAAAATATTAACTCAAGATAAACCAGAATCTCAAAATAAAATAAAAATATCTTTACCTTTAAATGTAAAATATATTACAAGTCAAGATGAAGAATTAATGAATGGAGAAATTCAACGAAGAGTGAAAATGAGACAAGCTAGTCATTAAACTTCATCTCCTTCAATATCGTTGGTATTGATATCTTTAAAATCTTTCGTGGTATCTGTCCAAGTATAAGTACTCACTGCTTGGGCTAAAATATCTTTTCCAAAGTTGCTTGTGTTTAAAAGATTGTTGGCAACCTCTTCTACATCTTCTATCCTATCGTTGTACATATCATATAATGTTTTGAGAATATGTATCTTGTATTACTGATAATTTATTTTAAACGACAAAAGTTATTTTTAACATAAATCTTGAAAATAAGAATTTAAAAAAGTTTATTATTACATATAAAATTTTGGGTAGTAAAATATTTTAACATTAAAAACAAAGTTGTTTTGTTAAGCTAGTAAATAAGTAGGTGTAAATATGCTAAATAAAGTAAAATACACAACCCATGATCTCGATGTTAATGGTAATGTTCCATGGACAAAAGAAGAAAATGAAGTTTGGAAAACTTTATATCATAGGCAAATAGATATCGTTAAAGGAAGGGCTTGTCCAGAATTTATTGTAGGGCTTGAAAAACTAAATTTACCCCAAGACCGTATTTCACAACCTCATGAAGTTAGCAAAGTTTTAAAAGCAACAACTGGTTGGAGTATTGAACCTGTTAGTGCAGTGATTCCTGCTAAGGAATTTTTCACTCTATTGGCGAACAAAAAATTCCCAGCAGCTTCTTTTATACGAACTATGGATGACCTCGACTATTTACAAGAACCAGATATATTTCATGAAATCTTTGGACACTGTCCTTTATTAACCAACCAAGCATATGCTGATTTTGTAGAATCTTATGGGAAAATGGCCCTGAATGCTGATCCCAAACAAGGACAACTGTTATTTCGAGTGTTTTGGTATACCATTGAGTTTGGGTTAATACATACTATAGAGGGGATAAGAATTCTTGGTGGTGGAATTTTATCTTCACATGAAGAAACACTTTTAGCAGTTAAAAAAAATCATCCCACTTATTTAGAGTTTAAAACCATCGAAGCGTTAAGAACCCCTTTTAGAATTGATATTGTACAACCTCAATACTTTGTGCTTGGTGGATATGATTCTTTATATAATATCATGAGAGAAGAATTATTCAAAAAAATTGAAATAGCCGAAAAACTAGGTGATTATGCTCCGACGTTTGAATATGATAAGGAATCAAAAAATGCTAGATACAATTGAATTAAAAAACGCATAGATGAAGATTCCAAAAAAATTAATGACTTCTTTTGATATAAAAGTACTTTTCCTAAATTATTTTAAAATGGCTATAAAACTTAATCAAATTTAAGATGTTAATATAATTCTTGATTGAATGTGTTCATAATATATACAAAAATAAAATATAAAGTTAATAATAAGATACAATTAATTATTTTATGTTAGACTAATACATAAAGGAAAAAAAATGAATATTTATAAAGTAGAATCTAAAGATAAAAGTTCATCAGAACTTCCTCTTTTTGAAATAAGAGATTATAAAATTTATAGAACGTCGTCTCATCCTGAAGGATTATCAGGACACCATCTTTTTGAAATAAAAGGTAACAAGATATATCCATCGGCTTTTGAAGTTGAGGATTCCTCAGATTCACATCACTTTGAAATCAAAAACTACAAACTGTACAGAACAGGTTTTCATCCAGATGGTTTATCAGAATCACCTGATTTTGAGATTAGATAGTAAAGTAGAATCTTAACAATAATGAATAAAATAACTATGAATTCACTTGTTGTTTCAGATATATATGGAAAACACCTGCACTTGAAGAACTCTGTTCCAAACTTGAAAGACAGGTTCAAGTTAATGGTGTTTGTTTAAATTTTTTGATGAGCTAGAATCCTATAATTACTTTAATGAGGTTATGGGAATGAACAGCTATGGTATTCTTTTAAAGAATGTTATGCTAAATCAAGAAAAACCTTTTAAGATGTTAAAATATAAAAAATGCTCAATATTTTTATGGCCCTCAAATTAGAAATATGAGCACCATCAATCCTTTATTTCTGATTACTATTATCATGCCTGTTAAAGAAGACAATTTATTTACATTGCTTTATAAATAAGTTTTCAAAACATATCAAACAAACTATTAAAGTTTGTGATTAATACCCATTGGCACTTTTGACCATACAGGTGGAAAGGAATACTTTGGTAAAGATGATGCCGTAATAGTATCCTATAACAATATTCGAAAAAGAATGTCAAAAGAAGGTTTTATAAAAGCTTTTCATAAAACAATTCCAGCTTCTCCTTAAAGTAGTACTTCCTGTAATTACATTCAATGATGAAATTAAGTTTCATTTTAATAATGAAGAAATAGAAGTATTTGATCAAGAAAATGCAAATACATATGGGGATAGTATTCTCTTGTTTAAATCATCAAATGTTGTGCATACAGGAGATATCTACTTTATAAGTCTGTTGGTTATATTTTATCTCGAACAAATGATCAAACTAAAATTATTCCTGGTCATGGAAAATTATCAAAAGGAGAGAATACTAGGTGTTTTGTCCCACACCTTGAAACTCTCTTATATGTTAATCAATATATTCACTTTCTTTAATATTAAAATGATCAACGGAAAAACTAAATATTACTTTCATTATAAAGAATAAACTTACAATTAAAAACCATATGGGCAAAGATAAATATATCAAAAGAAACATACCATAACATAATAAATTTGCAGCAATAAAACCTTGAATAACTTTTCCTTTAAGAGCATTTACAATACCTGCTGAGATCATTGTATATATCCATATGAGAAATGAGCTTTCTAATGACACATCTAAAAGTAAGGCAATCACAATAATATGAATATGGATAGTTATAAAAATAATGCGATTTTTTGCTCTTTTTGCATAATAGTTATTTGTGCCTTTCGTAAAATTTGCAATACAACCAGCCAAAACATCTGCTATTAATATAAAACCTAAGATGATTTTCCATGAACTTATCTGTGGATTTTCTAGTGAAAAAAGATTATAAATCAATATACTTCCAATTACTGCGAATAATAAACTTGCAAAAACCTCAGGAAAAGATTGTTTTTCACCAAATACATCATGTAGAAACTCGGGTACTTTAAAATAATTC
>ERZ724576.25-NODE-25-length-10537-cov-2.532949_pt1 | contig 10537 bp, 12 predicted proteins | sample MGYA00375870_ERZ724576 | MGnify/ENA primary metagenome ERZ724576 (study PRJEB28725, sample SAMN03264851) | marine sediment metagenome | biome: marine pelagic biome; feature: marine oligotrophic desert; material: marine snow | place: Pacific Ocean:North Pacific...
ATTATTACTTTGGTTTCTTCACAAATGATTTCATCTAGAATAATAGGGAATGTTAGAAATCTAAAAAATGGATTAACAGATTTTTTTGAATTTATTAATGGTAAAAGAGATGATATAGAAGTTATTCAGGTTAAAAATAGAGATGAATTGGGGTTAATGGCAGAATCTATTAATGAAAACATTGAAAATACCAAACAAAACATTTTAAAAGAAAAAGCATTAATTGAAGATACTATTTCAGTTGCGAATAAAATAAATAGTGGACATTTAAACAATCAAATTACTCTAAGTTCAAATAACCTTGCTTTAAATAATCTCAAAGATATTATTAATGAGATGTTAAAAACTCTTAGTGGAAATATCAATAAAATTACTCTAGTTCTGGATTCATATCGTAATCTTGACTTTATATCAGCTGTGAATAATGAATCTGTTGAAGGAGAAATTGCCCAACTAGGCAATGATATTAATAGCTTGGGAGAATCAATTACTCAAATGTTGGTTGAAAATAAAAGAAGTGGGATACTCTTAAATCAAAATACAAAGGTTTTAACTAATAATTTAAATCAACTTTCAAATGCATCAAATGTTCAAGAAGCTTCTTTAGAAGAAACAGCAGCTTCTATTGAAGAGTTAACGGCAAACTTTAAGTCTAACAATTTATCTACGAATGAAATGTCAAAATATGGAAACTTGGTTAAAAATTCTGTTGAAACTGGACAAAAATTAGCAGATAGTACAGTTGATTCAATGAATGAAATTAATCAGCAGACAACTGCAATTTCAGATGCCATTGGTGTAATTGATCAAATTGCATTCCAAACAAATATTTTATCTCTGAATGCAGCAGTTGAAGCTGCAACTGCTGGAGAAGCTGGTAAAGGATTTGCTGTGGTTGCCCAAGAAGTTAGAAATCTTGCAAGCAGATCAGCTGAAGCTGCGAAAGAGATAAAAGAATTAGTAGCGAACGCACAAAATAAAACTGAAGATGGTAAAAAAATATCAGATGATATGATTAATGGATATAAAGATTTAAATGAAAATATAAGTAAAACTATTGAATTAATTGAAAATGTTTCCACAGCCAGTAAAGAGCAAGAATCAGGTATTATTCAAATAAATGATGCAGTAAATAGTTTGGATAAATTAACTCAAGAAAATGCACAAAATACTGCCAGTGCAGATACTATTGCTAAAGAGACAGAAAAAATTTCGCATAGTATAGTTGAAAGTGCTGATGCAAAAGAGTTTGAAGGAAAAAATTCAATTGAGACTGTAGCTGTTGAAACTATTTCACATGATACAAATAAAATTGTAGAAAATAGAGATGTCAAAACAAAGAAGACAATTGTTTCTGCTTCAAATGATAATGAATGGGAAAACTTTTAAGTCCTATTAAATAGAGGTTAAAACCTCTATTTTAAAATATATACTTCTTTTATGTACATAAAATATACATATTTGAAAACACTTTCCTGAATAAAAATTACATATTTGTATAAAAAATAAATAATCAATAAATACTAATAAAAAATAAATCTATTATACTTAGAAGATAAAAATAGACAAGGACAAATATGGATTTAGAATCAGTAAGTTATGTATTAGATACATTTTTTGCAATTTTTGCAATGACGTTGATTATATTTATGGTACCAGGTTTTGCAATGTTAGAAGCGGGACTTGTAAGAACAAAAAATGTTTCAGCAGTATTGATGGTAAATACAATGATTTATGCAGTAGCATCATTGGCATTTTTACTTATAGGTTATTCTGTAGCATTTGGTGAGTTTGGAAGTGATAGCATGAGTAAGTGGGCTGCTTTTATGTTCCAAATGGCATTTGTGGGTAAAGTAATCAACATTATGAGTGGGGGAGTTAGTGAACGAGCCAGAGTTATACCTTTGGCAATATTTACAATTATAATGGCTTCTGTATTATATCCTGTGGTTGTTAACTGGGCTTGGGGTTCAAATATGATTGAAGGTACTATTTTAGAGCTTTCCATGTATGACCTTGCTGGTTCAACTGTAATTCATAGTACGGGTGGATGGGCGCTACTAGCTGCAATTTTAATCATTGGAGCAAGAAAAGGAAGATATCCTAAAAATGGTGGAGTACGAGTAATTCCTGCTTCAAATATTCCTTTAGTAACTTTGGGAGCCTTTTTATTATGGATTGGTTGGTTTGGGTTTAATGGTGGATCTGTTGGTTCAATTTCAAGTAAAGAAAGTGCCGATGCAGTTGCATTAACTATTATGAATACAAATACAGCGGGACTAGCTGGAGCCATTATTGTTGGATTTTTTATGTATTTCAAATATAGAAAACTTGATATAACCATGGTTCTAAATGGAGCGTTAGGTGGATTGGTCGCAGTTACTGCTGGACCTGACTTATATAATATTTATCAACCAATTATTATTGGTGGAATTGGTGGTGCTTTAGTTGTATTTGCGGTACCTTTATTTGATAAGTTAAAACTTGATGATCCTGTTGGCGCTTTGTCTGTTCACTTAGTAAATGGTATTTGGGGAACAATTGCAGTTGGTATATTTGCAAGTAATGGAAATGATATTACACTTCTTGGACAACTTAAAGGTGTTGCAGTTGTTGGTGTTTTTTCCTTTGTAAGTTCATTTATTGTCTTATCTGTTATTAATAAAGTTATGCCATTAAGATCTAGTGATGATGAAGAATCACAAGGATTGGATGTAGAAGAGTGTGGGCTAGAAGCCTACCCCGAATTCAAACGCGCATTTTAGAGTATTTCTTTTTGCCAATCTCTGCGTTGAAAGATAAAATTATCACAGCTACTTACCTTCGTGAGCTCTTGCATTAATTTTTACTTTCGCTTTGACTTTGACAAAAATCCCAACTCTAGAACTAGAAAATATGCAGCTTAGCTGTTAATTTTAATATAGTTAAATTTTGTTATGAAGTAAATTTAGCTAAAATATTACCAATTAAAAAGGATTGACTTTGAAAAAAATAGAAGCTGTTATAAAACCGTTTAAATTAGAAGATGTAGAAGATGCTTTAACAGAAGCTGGAATTACTGGAATGACAGTATCTGATGTAAAGGGTTACGGAAGACAACAAGGACACAGTGAGCTTTATAGAGGTGCTGAGTATGTTGTTGATTTTTTACCAAAAATAAAATTAGATTTAATCGTTGCTGAGGATAATGTTGATAGTACCATTGCAATTATTACTGAAGCTGCAAAAACAGGAAAAATTGGTGATGGAAAGATTTTTGTAAGTAATATTGAAAAAGTTGTAAGAATCAGAACCGGTGAAGAAGACGAAGAAGCAATATAATATGAGAAAAATTACTTTACAAACACCACTTGATATGCATATTCATTTCAGAGATAATGAAATGTTAAATCTTGTGGCTCCTTTAACTGCAAAAACATTTTCTGGCGCAGTTATTATGCCAAATCTTGTACCTCCTGTTACAACAAAAGAATCTGTTGTTTCATATAAACAAAGAATTCTAAAAGCTATTGGCGATGAAGAATTTGAACCTTTTATGACACTATTTTTTCAAAAATATAACAAAGAATTTTTAGAAAGTGTTAAAGATGATATTTTGGCAGTGAAACTTTATCCTGCTGGAATTACAACTAATAGTGAAAGTGGTGTTAGTTCAATTGACTCTTTTGAGTTAAAAGAAACACTAGATGCTATGGTGGAGCTTAATATTCCTTTATGTGTACATGGTGAAACCAATGGTTTTGTTATGGATAGGGAAAAAGAATTTATGCCAGTATATGAAAGTTTGGCACGTGATTTTCCAAAGTTAACTATTATTATGGAACACATAACCACTAAAGATGCGGTTGAACTATTAGATAAATATGATAACTTATATGCAAGTATAACTCTTCAACATCTTATTATCACTCTTGATGACGTGGCTGGTGGGATGTTAAAGCCACACTTGTTCTGTAAGCCCATTGCAAAAAGATATGAAGATCGAGATGCTTTACTAAAAGTTGCAATTGAAGGTCATCCTAAAGTGATGTTTGGTTCAGATTCAGCGCCTCACCCTAAACATAAAAAAGAAGCCTGTGGATGTGCAGCTGGTGTTTTTACAGCACCAATTGCTTTACAAGTCTTGGTTGATTTATTTGACAAAAATAATGCTCTAGATAACTTAAGTGCTTTTATTAGTGAAAATGCTTTCAAAATATATAATATTAATCCACCAAAAAAAGAAATTACTTTGGTAGAAAAAGAATTTACTGTACCTTCTTCTTATTCAAATGAAACAGAAAATGTTGTACCTATGTATAGTGATGAAGTTTTAGCGTGGAGTCTTGAAGAATAGTTCTTTGAATGTATATCCCTTTATAAAGTTCTAAAGGTATATACTCTATACGAGACGTTAATAAACATCTTTTTCTGATAGAAGTCTGTCGATGTTTGATTTTGTCTTTTTTGCTTGCACTCTTCTTTCTTCTCTCATATTTCTTAATGTTTCTAATGTCTCTTGTTTCTCATGGTCAATATTACCTTGAATTTGTACTGCTTTTCTATTATTTGATAACCCACTTGTTGCTACAAATTTTTCTTTATTATTAATATATAATTTTGTAGATGCGCTGTTTGCATTTTTGTTAAATACAATAACATCATCTTCTTTTAAATTTAAAATATCAACCACAGATATCTCGGTTTCTGCCATGATGGCTTGAATAGACATTTTTGCTCCAGATATCAAGGTTGTAATATCTTCTTTTCTGCTGATTTTTTTATTTTTACCTTCAGCAAATATTTTTTCAACAATTTTATTTAAAAGAGATTCTATATATGAGATAGGATAACAAATAGATAAAAATCCAGATTCTTCATCAATCGTAATTTCAAGTACAACTAAGAGGACAATTTCATGATCTGAAATAATTTGAATAGCATTTGCATTGGTATCTCTGGTTTGAATTTTAAAGTTAATCGTAGAGACTTCATCCCAAGCATCATACATATGAGAAACCAGCAGTTGGTAAAAATGATCAAAAATTTCAACTTCAATTTCTGTTAATTCTCTATCCAGATTATCACTGGCTGCTACTGCTCCACTTCCAAGAAGTTCTGCAATAATCTTATGAGAGATTCCGGGGTTACATTCAATGACTATTCTTCCATCAAGAGGTTTAATTGAGAGTGTATTTAAAGATGTTAATTGAGGAATAGAAAGAATAAATTCTCCATAAGTCATTTGTTCAATACTATATAACTTCACATCAACAATTTTACGCAACATTGCTGAAAGATCCGTGGTTAAATCCCTTAACATCTTATCATGTAATGTAGAGAACGCTTTAAACTGCTCATTGGAAATTCTATTTGGTTTTTTAAAGTCATAAATAGAGTAGTTTTTTTCTTTAGAAATAACTTGTTCTTCAGAATCTTGCTCAATGTCTTCACCCTGTTCGGCTATATCTAAAAGGGCATCAATTTCATCTTGACTTAAAAATTCTGCCATATTATCCTCTTATTTCCAGTTCAACATCAATTGCATTTAAATCTTTTAACATTTCTATAGATTCAATGATATCTTCAATAGGGAGTTTCATTATTTTCATTGCTCTCATTAAATCAGAAACAGTGGGTTCATTTTTTGAATTGATCAGTGCATTATTGATATTGACTTCAGTTGCATTATTTCCTATTTTTACATCATCTCCAATATCAACACCTGGGATGTCATTAATACCTGTTTGTTTGATTCTCAGGGTAAAACTATCACGAGCCAGGGTAACTGCCCCAATTGTAATGTTTCCACCTGCTATGATAGTTTCCCGGCGTCTATCAATAATAATTTTCTTTTTAATATCTGTGTGTATTTTTATATTTTGAATAATAGATAAAAAGTTAACTGTTGAAATATCATCGGGTTTTTTTACATGAATGGTTCTTGTATCAATGGCAGAAGCTAATTTTTTGCCAAATCTTTTATTGATTTTTGTTTCAATCAAAAAAGCATCTTTTGCACTGCTTTTTATTAAACTAAACGTTAATTCCTTTTCATGAGCAAGGGAAAAATCCAATTCATTTTCTATTGAAGCACCTTCACTGATAAAACCTGTAGTTGAATTCCCCTCTGTTGCAGTAACTTTACCTTGAGCTAAGGCATAAATTTTTCCATCTACTCCTTTTAATTGTGTCAAAATTAATTGTCCATGATCAATTGATTTTGAATCACCAATTGCAGATACACTTATAGTGATTTTATCACCTTGTCTTGCAAAGGGAGGCAACTCGGCTGTTACCATTACAGCTGCTATATTTTTTGATTTGATAGCTGTAGTGGGTGTTTTAATCAAAGCATTTGATAGGAGGTTTTTTAACGATTGCATTGTAAATTGACTTTTATCACCAGTTCCTGATAAGCCTACAACTAAACCATACCCAACCAATTGGTTAGTTCTAATACCTACGATATTAGTTACATCTTTGATTATTTGAGAATAAAGTGATGTAATGAATAAAAATAATACGAATAGATATCTCAATATTGTTGCCTTATACTTAATAAGAATAATTTTATCTAAAATTTTATAAATAATGGTATAATTTAATAAAAATTATTTAAGGTTATTTTTTTGAATATATATATTTATGGTAATGCCAGTTTTAAAAGTGACATTCATAAAATTTTTGAGCACTCAAACATAAAGTTTCGCTTGGATAAAAATGACTCTATTCAAGAAATAAATACTTTGATTGAATTACGCACTGCCATTGAAAATAATCCCAAAGAAATTTTTCTAATAGATGATGCAAAAATATTTAGGAAAAATGCTTTAAATCAAAAAATTAAATTTTTAAAACCCAATGATGCCATAGAAGAAGAATTTATTAAAGAACACGAAATTAGTGACATTAGTATAGAGTCTTTAGAAGAATTACCTAAGTATATTATTCAAAAACTCGAAGAAGTGCATGGGAGTAGTATTGACGATGATTATCATACTTCAAGAGAAAATTTAGAAATACAAGAATCAATTATAAATATCGTTGATGATGCATATAGTGAAGAAGAGAATAGTTCAAATGAGCCTACTCAAGACTATACTGCTAATATTGATGAAGAAAATGATAAAATACAATTAGATGATGAATTGAGTTCTCTACTTGTAGGTGGGAATGGTTCCTTAAATAATGATTCTTTTGATGAGCTAGATACAATAGATGGTCTAGAAGAGTTAAAGTTAGACGAAAATCTTGAGATGGATTCAAGTGATGAAATTGAAAAAGATATGGAAATCGAGAATAAACTTGATGATACCCCTAAAATAGAAGGAGAAGATATGTCAGATGAGTTTTCAGAATTAGATAATTTAAATGAAAGTGATATTTTAGCTGCATTAGATGGACTTGAAGATATCGATGTAAATTCAATCATGCCAGCTGAAACGATAAGTTCTAGCAGTAAGGTACAAGTTCAAAATAGTTTAGGTGTTGAAGTAGACAGTAAAAATGTAAATGACATAGCATCTCTAATCACACAACTTCTGAATAACAAAACTTTGGAGATAACGATTAAAGTTAAAGCATAAGATGGATTTATTAAGAATTGCAGAAAACACAGTCATGACTATCTTACTTTTAGGGATGCCTTCTTTGATGGTTAGTATGATAATAGGATTATTAATATCCACATTTTCAGCAGTAACTCAAATAAATGATGCTTCATTAACTTTTGTACCTAAAGTTATTTTTGTATCTGGTTTTATTCTTATTTCCTTACCTTGGATTGGGGATAAAGTCGAGGCATATACCCATGATTTATGGGATATAATTTTGATATTTGGACAATAAATGATTAAAAAACTTTATAATTTAAAAAAACTTCAAATAAATCAACGATTGGCTGAAAAAAGTCAGTTACTTTCAAGAATAAATGAAATTGAAAATGAAGTATTTGAAACCAATAATCAAATAGTAATGACCTCTGTGAATAAACATGGCGCTATTAGTGATTTTGCAATATTGCAACTGCATAAAGACACTATGAAATTACACATTACTAAACTTGAACGAGAAAAAAAACAATTAGAATCTCAAGTTGAAGCTTTAATGGAAGTTATTATAGAGTTACAAAAAGAAAGTGAACAGTTTGATTATTTACTTAAAGAAGAAAAGAAGAGAAAATTTAAAGAAATGATTAAAGCTCAAGATGAAGAAGCTGCTGAATATATGCAGAGTAAGTATATCGCGAGTTAAGGGAACAAATGCTAAAAATAATACTGAGTCTTTTTTTAACAACCCTTCTTTTAAATGCTGCAACGGGGGAGAGTAACTCACTTGTTAAACAAAGAAAAGCAGTAATGGATCTTAAAAAAGAATTAAATGAATTTTATCTTAAAAAAGAAAAAGTGTATCAAAAACAAAAGTTAGATATCAAAAAACTGCTGGCACAAGTTGAAAATGAAAAAAGAGAGATAGAAGAGTTGTATAATAAAAATAAAAATATATTAAATGATATTGAAGGTGCCATTGGAAGTAAAACATCAAAGATTTATAACTCAATGAAACCCAAAAGAGCAGCTCAAATATTTGACAAAATGATTGAGGATGGCAAGATTGAAGATGTTTTTGATATAATCTTAAAGTTAAAAGAAAAAAAAGTTACCCTATTGCTAAACTCATTAAGTGTTGAAAATGCGGCAATTTTAACTCAAATGCTCGAAAATTATAGTATTGAATAATAAGGAATAATTATGGCTGATGAAGAAACAAAAGAAGTAGCACCTCAAAAATCCGGTAAAGGATTGATGATAGCTCTTATAGGAATTATTGTTATTTTGATAATTGCAGTTGGGGGACTAGGTTTTTATTTACTCTCAAGTGGCGCATTGAATAATCCTGCCCCCCAAGGTCAAGAAACGATGAAAGCAGAGGCGGATGAAGATGCTAAAGAATTTTTTAAAGTACCTATTAATGACTTGGTTTTAAATATTACCAATGCAAAAGGTCGAGAGAAATTGATGAAATTGTCTTTTTCTCTTAAAAGTACGGAAGAAACTATAGAGTCAATTGTTGAAAACAATAAAGCTGAAATTATAGATGCAGTTATTCAACAAATTAGTGCTAGAAGTAGTGAGGAGCTATTAACTGTAGGTGGAAAAGAATTATTAAAAGAAGAATTGCTTGAAGAAATTAATATTGTGATTAATGATGCAACAGCAACTGATGAAGATATAAAAAAGAATAATGTGAAAAAATTGTACTTCACAACTTTTGTAATTAAGTAAAAATATAATGATTGTTACTGTAAAGAGAAAAAAATATAAAAAGCTTATAATAAAAGCGATTTCACTTTTAAGTGTTGTTGGGATGTTTACAGTTTATTACAATTACATGAGTACAAAACTACATGAAGAGTCAATGCAAAAGATGGAAGTTAAAAATAAAGAAACATTAAAAAGCAAAAAAGCAAAATCAATCGAAAAAATAATTTATCGAGAAGCTGAGACTGCAGTCGATTTAATCGGACAAATTAATGTGAAAGAAATCAAAATCTTAGGTAAAAGATTATTTTTAGTTTGTGCTACTAATACAGATTTAGAACCACTTATGATACGCTATGGTGTAATGGCACTTGTTAAACATAGTGTTAAAGATATTAAAATTGCAATAAATCTTGATTTAATAGTAGCGAGTAAGTATGATGAAGTTTAAAAACACAGTTTTTCTTATTGTTATATCTGTCATACTGACTGCATGTGCAGAAAAAAAAATTGATTTTGAAAAACCTGAAATTCAAGTTCCAAAAGCTCAAAAAATTGTAAATAAGAAAAAAGGCTCTTTGTATTCTGTTCAAGGGACATCTTTATTTGCGGATAAAAAAGATCTTCAAATTGGTGATATTATTCAAGTTGTAATTACAGAAGAATTAACCAATTCAACCAATAACAATCGAGAGATTACCAGTGACAAGTCAATTAACACAGGTACTGGTACAATTAGTGCTGAAACTGGTAATAGTTTATCTGAGAGAACAGCAAGTGCAGCGAGTCGACTCAATAGAAATTTTGGTGTTAGATTTAAGTCTACTGGCTCTTCAAGTTTTAAAGGGGTAGGAAAATCAAGTATTGCTGAAAATTTTAAAACTGCACTTTCTGTGATTATACAAGAAACATATCAGAATGGAAACTATTATATTAAAGGTTCAAAACAACTTTTAATTGATGGACAAATGCAAGAAATTATAATTAGCGGGGTGATTCGTCCTTATGATATTACGCCAGAAAACTCGATTATGTCAACTCAAATAGCCAATTTAAAAATATTATATAAAAAAGATGGAGAAGAAGCTGATGCCACAAAAGTACCTTTTATCTTCAAGTTGTTACTTAAGGCTTTAATGCTTTAAACTAATATAAAGAATTGTAATGTCATAATTAGAAATATTATTCTTTTAAAGGAGTCAAAATGCTAAATTCACTTCATGTCGCCCAAAGTGGCCTAACTGCTTCACGAACGGCTGTTGAAGGAGTAATGAATAACATTTCAAATGAGCATA
>ERZ724576.27-NODE-27-length-10264-cov-3.023774_pt1 | contig 10264 bp, 8 predicted proteins | sample MGYA00375870_ERZ724576 | MGnify/ENA primary metagenome ERZ724576 (study PRJEB28725, sample SAMN03264851) | marine sediment metagenome | biome: marine pelagic biome; feature: marine oligotrophic desert; material: marine snow | place: Pacific Ocean:North Pacific...
GAACAGAGACTTCAACTACACTTAAAATAGCATCAATACTAGGTATTGGAAAAAAGAATCCAATAGCTGATCCAATTCCACCCCAAACAATAAGAAGTGCAACCAATCCAATCATAAAAGTACTAACTCTTACGTCGCTTTGTTGCTCTACACTTTTATCAGCAAAACTTGGATAAAAGTACATCATAGCAATTAATTTAAAGTAATAATAAATCGAAATAGCAGTTGCAATAATAGCAAATATTGCCATTCCCCAGTAGCCAGCATTTATAGCTTCTGTAAAAATATAAAATTTAGCGATGAATCCTATAGTTGAAGGAATTCCCGCAAGTGAGAACATAAATATAGTCATTAACGCAGCCAAGTAAGGTCTCTCTTGTCCAAGACCTTTAAAGTCATCATACGTAACTCTTACTTTGGTATCTGCAATAACATGAGATACCAAACCAAAAGCACCAAGTGCTGATAATAAGTACGCAATTAAATAAAACATAATAGAGTATGCACTCTCAATATTTTCACCTAAGGCAATAATACCTAACATCATGTATCCCGTATGTACAATACTAGAGCAAGCTAACATCTTTTTAATAATATTTTGAGTAATTGCAAGCCAACTACCAATTGCTAAAGTAACTAAAGTCAGCACGATTAATACAGTTTCCCAATAACCTTCTAAGGTTATAAAGTCAGTCAATATTGCTCTCATAAAAAATGAGAAAATTGCAATTTTAAAAACTGATGCCATAAATGCAGTTACAAGAATAGGAGAACCACGATAAACATCAACAACCCAAGACTGGAATGGAAAAGTAGCAATTTTGAATAAAAATGTGAACATAATCATTGTTATACCAATATAAACCAATAGTAATTTATCAGTAGAATTTACACTAATAAAGTTTGCAACTTCAGTTATGTTGGTAGTTCCAGTAGCTCCATAAATTAATACAGTTCCTAAAAGAAAAAATGCTCCAATAAATGAGCCCAATACTAGGTATTTAAATACTGCTTCTACTCTTTTATTATTTTCAGTGTCAAACCCAATAAGAATATAAACTGCAAATGACGAAATTTCTAAAGCAATATATGCAGTAATTAATTCATTTGCATGTGCAAGTAACATCATTCCAAAAATAGAAAATAGTAATAATGAGTAAAATTCACCTTTAAAATACTTCTGTTGTTTTGCATAGGTTTCACCAATTAATATAATTAATAGTGCACCAGTTAGTAGGGCTATATTAAAAAAGTTTGCAAAGGTATCAAAAACAATAGCATTATTAAATACGTCATTAAAGGGTTTACTAGTAAATAAGTCACCTGAGTGGTAAATAGAAAATCCCAATGCAACGATTAAAAAAAGTGATGAAATTATGATAAAATCTTTTATCTCATACCTGTCATACATACTTTGAAACATTAAAACAATAGCGCCAACTAAAACAGTAATAATTGGCATTAAATATATAAGTTCTTCTATCATTTTAGAGCTCCAGTTTGTAAAAAGTTATTAATATAGTACGTAACAGTTGGTTCAAATTTATCTATAAACGGATCTGGATATATTCCCATTAGAAAAATTAAAATCACCCAAGGAGTTAAGGCTACAATTTCTTTAATCTTTAAATCTTTCATAGGTAGAGGATTCCCCTCTCTTTTTTGAAGAATGGCTCTTTGAAACATCCATAACATGAATGATGCAGCAATTAACACAGTTACAGCTGAAATGTATCCCATGGTATGATTAAATTCATATATTCCAAAAATAATCAATAACTCTGATACGAATCCATTTGTACCTGGAAGTCCAACATTTGAAAATAGCATAATTGCAAACATAAAAGTGAATATAGGAGCTTTTTTAGCAATCCCACCTAAGTCTTTAATTGTTTTAAACCCAGTTTGGTAATGTAATATCCCAATAAGTAAAAATAATCCACCTGTTGCAATGGCATGGGCAATTACTAAATACAATGCACCATTAATTCCATATGAATTTAATGAAAAAATACCCGCTGCAATTAATGAAAGGTGAGAAGCTGATGAATATGCAAACATTTTTTTGATGTCATCTTGCATCAATGCTGCAATACCAAAATAAATTAGTCCAAATACACCAATAAAAACAAAATAATCAGAAAAACCAACAAAAGTATCTGGAAAAATTGGAATCATAAATCTAACTACAGCATAAACTCCAAGTTTTGCCATGATAGAAGATAGCAAAAACACTGCACCTGTCGGTGCATCAGAATAAGTATCTGTAATCCATGTGTGAAATGGAAAAATAGGTATTTTAATCATAAATGCTGTAAAAAAGGCAAAAAATAGATACAGTTTTTCTGTATCTCCCAAAGTAGTAAGTGTGGTTAAATCATCATATTTAAAACTCCAATGACCAAACTCATTAAAAAATGCAACACCAAGGTAAACAATGGCAACGAACATTAATAATGAGCCACCCATTGTATATATAGTTACTTTAATAGTAGAGAATACTTTGTTACCACTTCCGAATATTCCAATAATTAAGAATATTGGAAGTAACATCATTTCCCAAAAAAAGTAGAATAGAATGATATCTAAAGATAAAAGTGTTCCAGTTACCCCTGTTTGAATCAATAACATATTCAACCAGTAACCTTTGGTTCTTCCTTCCCACAATAGTAAATACGAAGTTGGAATTAATATGGCAATTAACATTAAAATTGTTAAAGAAAAACCATCAATTCCAATATAATAGTTGATTCCAAACTTGGTAATCCATTCAACATTTGTTACAAACTGCATCTCACCTTTAGGTTCGAAATTTAAGTAAATTTTCATTACTAGAATTAGAGTAATTATTGTTGTCACAAAAGCTATATTTCTAACATCTTCAATTTTGGTCGTTGTAAGCATCAATATAAAGGCAACGATTGCCGGTAAAAAAATTATAAAAGATAAAATAAGTGTTTCACTCATATTATTGTCCTAGTAATGTAATATAAACGTAAAATGAAATTGAACTAATACCTGCAAGCATGTAAAAAGCATAATACCTTACGTTTGCATTTTGTATTATTGCTAATTTCTTTCCAATGCCAATAAAGCTACGGCAGGCATACATGAGTCCACCATCGATGATTTTCCCATCAACAGTATCTACGAAGAAATTACTCAATTTCTTAATACTTTTTACAAATAGAACATGATAAATTTCATCAACATAAAATTTGTTTCCAATTAATCCATCTTCAGTTTCTGGTTTAAATACATCGTAGTTATAATATTTTTTGTATGCCACAAAAATACCTAAAGCTGCAACTGCAATACTTGCGACCATTAATGCATATTCTGTTGCATGAGACATATGTAGTTTGATTGAGTTTAACTCAGCCAACCATGAATCAATAAAAGATGAACCGCCAAAGATTGCTGGAAAGTTTAAGAACCCCGCAAATATTGCTCCAATAGCAAGTACTAATAATGGAAAAGTAATTGTTTTATCTGTATATACATAGGCATTTTCTTGACCATTTGGTGCTTTAAAAACAATAAAGTATAATCTAAACATATAAAATGCTGTCAAAAATGCAGTAAACATTCCAATACACCAAATTAGGTATTGTTCTTGTTGAAAAGCTGCGGCTAATATTGCATCTTTTGAGAAAAAACCTGAAAATGGAGGGATCCCAGAAATAGCAATAACACCTATTAGAAATGTTGCACTAATAATAGGTAATCTTTTTCTGTGCTGAGCCATTTTGAATATATTTTGCTCATGATGGAGTGCGATAATCAAACCACCTGCACCCATGAATAACATTGCTTTAAAAAAGGCATGTGTAAATACATGGAACAGTCCTGAACTATAAAATCCAAGTCCAACGCCAATAAACATATAACCTAACTGACTCATTGTTGAATAAGCAAGTATTTTTTTGATATCAGTTTGTTTTGTTGCAATGATTGCCGCAAATAAAGCTGAAACAGCCCCCGTATATGCAATAAATAATCCTATTTCTTCTACACTTGCGTATAAAAAATGGAATCTTGCAACCATATAAATACCAGCAGTTACCATTGTTGCAGCATGAATTAGTGCAGAAATAGGGGTAGGTCCTGCCATCGCATCTGGAAGCCAAACATATAATGGCACCTGCGCTGATTTCCCCATGGCTCCTACAAATAGTAAAAATCCAGATAAAATTAATAAATCATTGGAAGCAAGGTGGATATTTTCCTTCATCACAGAAAAACTTAGTCCAGTTTGATCTAGAGCAAAAAATAGTGTTACAACTCCCAAGATAAAACCTAAGTCCCCAACTCTGTTAACAATAAAAGCTTTATTACCAGCCATTACATTTGCCCCATTTGTATAATGAAATGATATTAAGAGGTAAGAACAAACTCCAACCCCTTCCCATCCAATAAACAAAATAACAGGATTATCCGCAAGGACAAGAATTAACATAGAAGCTAAAAATAGATTGAAGTAAGCAAAAAACTTACCAAAACCATCATCACCTTTCATATATCCTACTGCATAAATGTGAATCAACCAACCCACAAATGTAACAAACATTGACATAAAAATAGATAGTTTATCACCAAGAAATTTCATTTCAATTGATAATTGACCAACATCTAACCACTGAAACAATGTTTGTTCTACATTTTCACCTGTTTCTAGTAGCTGTAAAAAGAGGCTTAGCGTAAACAAAAATGCAATAAATGGAGTTACTGTTCCAACGATTGCAAATAACTTTTCAGGAATTTTTTTAAGTTTTAAATGATAAAAATAAAACCCTGCGTTTATTAATGCCCCAAAAAGAGGGACCAATATTATCCAAATTAAATAAGGTGTATGCATTATTCAACCTCTTCTTTAAGATCAGTAAATATATCTGTATCCAGTGATTTTCTTGTTCTAAAGAGCAAAATAATTACTGATAAAAATATTGCTGCTTCAGCTGCAGCTATAGCAATTACCATAATAGATAAAATTTGACCATCCATATTAAAATGATATCGGGCAAATGTAACTAAAAATAAGTTAATTCCATTTAACATTAATTCAATTGACATGTAAATGACAAAGATATTTCTTCGACTTACTACTCCAATGGTACCCAAAGAAAAAAGAATCATTGAAACGATTGCATAACCTGTAAGACTAGCCATTTTTCACCTCTTTTTTTGGTCTTCTTTTTGCAAGTACTACTGCACCTATTAAGGCAACAAGTAATAAAATTGAAATAAGTTCAAATGGTAATAACCATTCCAAATATAACTTCATACCCAATTCTTTAATTCCGCCAAAACCTTCTGGCACAATACTCATATTAGTATCAGGTAGTCTAGAAACTCCCTCTAATACAAGTAAGTTAATAGGTATCATGAAAATTACACCTAGAGTTACTAGAATATTTTTTCTAGGTTCTTTGGGTAAATCCTCTTCTCTTATATTTAAGAACATTAAAATGAATAAAATAATTGTCATAATAGCTCCTGCGTAAACTATTAATTGAACCATAAACATAAAAGTAGCACTTAAAATTGCAAATAATCCAGCTACACTTAGTACTGAAATAAGTAAACCCAGTGCAGCATATATTGGGCTTTTATGCAGTAACATTGTTACTCCACCAGCAATGGCAAAAAAGCTTAATGCTAAAAATACCAAATCAATCATCATCGAAGTCCTTTGATCTTTCATTATTTAGTAAATATTCTTTATCTACTACAAATTCTTCTCTTGTTTTTCCTGTAAGAGAAAAAATACCTGTATCCATTCTAATCGCATCACAAGGACAAGCATCTACACAATAACCACAGTAAACACATTCCAATAAGTCTATAGTAAACTTTTTAGGCATTTTTTCATCTTGACCATCAAATCGCTCTTCTGCAACAATATCAATGCACTCTGCAGGACATGCAGTTGAACACATATAACAAGCAACACATTTAACAGAATCATCTTCTCTTTTTGTAAGCCTATGAACACCTCTGTACCTATCAGTGATATCATTTGGCTGAACTTCAGGATACTGTGTAGTTCTTAAGTTTGATGTATCTTTCAAGTTTGTGATAAAATGTTTGAATGTTGTTTTCATTCCACCTGCAATTGCAGGTATATACAATCTGTCTTTTAACGAAGATCCATGTCTTGGTACAGTTTTTACACCCATGATTAACTCCCTGACACAACAACAACTGTTGCTGTAATAAATATATTTAGTATTGCCAATGGTAATAATACTTTCCAACCTAACATTTGAAGTTGATCGTATCTAAATCTTAATAAAGTCCATCTAACCCAAATAAAAACCAAACTCATTAGGAAAAATTTAACTAAAAAGGTTCCAATTTGAATTGCAGCAGTTGCAATATTAATCCCATTAGTACCTAGTCCTGTAATAATAAATAGTACTAAAACAAGACAAACAGCACCAGTCATCATCCAAAAAGCTTTAGACAAAATTTTACCTTCTCTTGCTCTTGAATCATTTTCATCTGCCCATAAGTAATTTTTCTTCATCCATTTTGTTAACACAAAAGTAATTACGACTAAAGAGGCTGCAATTACACCAAATACAACATCGATATTTGATTGGATTGTTTGGGTATCTACCCACGGAATATGATAACCACCAAAAAACAGAGTAACTATAATCGCACTTGAAGCGCTCATTGCTGCATACTCACCAACTTGAAATAAACCAAATCTCATCGCAGAATACTCAGTATGATACCCTGCAACAATTTCACTTTCACCTTCAGCGATATCAAATGGTGCTCTATTCGCTTCTGCAAAGGCTGTAACAATAAATATTAATGCCGCCAGTGGTTGCATGATAATTCCCCATGCAGGTAAACCTATAGAAGTTCCGCCAATATTAAAGAATTCAATGATTTGACCTTGGAATACAACCATATCATTTAAGTGGATTGTTCCATAGGTTACTAACATTGAAATAATTGATAAACCCATAGCAGCTTCGTATGAAACAACTTGTGCGGCAGCTCTAACTGAACTTAAAAGACCAAATTTACTGTCACTTGAATAACCACCAAGAATAATTCCATAAGTTGCAAGTCCTGCATATGCTAAAAACCACATGATTCCAAGTTCAGTTGGAATAGCTTGCATTGTATATTCAAAACCGTCAATAACCAAAACATCAGCAAAAGGAATAACTGCAAAGGTTAAGAAAGAACAGAAGAATACAATTGCTGGAGCTATTGTATAAAAGAACTTGTATTTAACATGAGTAGGCGAGAAATCCTCTTTGAATACAAGTTTTAACATATCTGCAAAACTTTGTATTAATCCACCAAGTCTAAAGCCGTAGATACTACATCTATTTGGACCAGTTCTATCTTGGATAAAACCTGCAACTCTTCTTTCCCACCAAACCATAATTGGTGTTGTACCAACTGCTAGAATTACAGCTAAAAGTATATTAACTATAACAACAATCCATGATTCAAAACTCATTACATTCCTTTTTAAAACTTAACATTAATTGATTCTAGTAAAGACGTAATGTCTTCATTTTGTTTGTCTTTTTTCATCTGAGATTCTACTTTTTGCGTTATACCTGTACAGTTGATATAAGTACCTGATTTTTCTAAAAATGATGCAACTGGGATTGCGATATCTGATTTTTGACAAACAGGTGAGTTTTGTGAGAAAAATGATACTACTTTTTTATTTTCTAATAAGCTTAGTTGATCGTCAAAATAGTTATTTTCAAAAATTACTACTAAAGAAGCTTTGTTTAGTGCATTTTGAAATTCATTTTTATCTTCACTAATACTAACTTTTTCATATCCTGCTCTATTGGCACTTCGATCATTTTGTTTTAAAATGTCATCGCCAAATGATTCATCAATGTATTGTGGAGCATACCCACTCACTGTTGCATTGATTTTCAGTGCAGTTTTTTTAACTATGTCCATTTCTTCTAAGCTTAAATTAGGTGAAACTAAAACGAGAGTATTATTTTCTTCTTTAATTAACTCAGATAAGGCATTTTTTGTATCTTCTAAGGGTGATTTAACATTAGAAATTAAAGATTGCTCAAATCTGTTATGAGTCTCATTTTTATGACTGAGTCTACCTTCATCACAGATAAAATAACCATTTACTTCTTGGTTCTCTAAAGGTCTGTATCTATGTATTGTATCATCCACATATTTTTCTTTTCTGTGGTCAACTTTGATATTACATCCACGTGAACAGCCATTACAAATTGCATCAAAAGATTCTAGAAACCAAACTCTATGTTTAAATCTAAAATCTTTGCTGGTAAGTGCTCCTACTGGACATAAATCTACAACGTTCATTGCATAAGGATTGTGTAACTTAAGACCTGGGAAAGTATCAATAACACTATGATCAGCTCGACTAACTACTCCCAACTCACCAGTGCCAGTGAATTGTGTAGTAAATCGAACACAACGTGTACATAGTACACATCGTTCCTGATCTAACATTACATTTGCACCCAAGTCTACTTTTTTGAGAGCGTGATTTTTTTGAACATTTACTCTATTAACATAAAAACCACTGTCCATATAAAAATCTTGCAGTTTACACTCACCTGCTTGGTCACATGTTGGACAATCAAGAGGGTGATTAACAAGTTGTAATTCTAAGATATCTCTTTGAACAGTATCAATTTTCTCACCTTTGGTATAAACAACCATATCTGGTTTAACTGGAGTATCACATGAAATTTGAGGACGTTTTTGTCCTTCAATTTCTACCATACACATTCGGCAATTTCCATCAGTACCAAAAGCTGGGTGATAACAAAAATGCGGAATTGTAATTTTTTCTTTTAAAAGTGCATCAATAAGTAAACTACCTTTTTCTGCCTCATACTCTTTATCGTTTATTGTTAGTTTTACTAATTCCGACATTAAATCATTTCTCCCATATCATTCATATTTTATTACTTACCTGTATATAATTGTCTAGGTCTAGCAATTTTTGTTGTTGGATCTTGAACTAATTCAGACCACTGTGTAATCCAACCAACTGTTCTACCAATTACAAAAATTGGTGTAAACATTTCTACTGGAATTTTAAGTGCTGTTAAAATTACACCTGAGTAGAAATCAATGTTTGGATATAACCCTCTTTCTTTGAAATAGTCATCTTTAAGTGCTGCTTCTTCAACTGCTGCTGCAATATCTAATAATTTAGAATCAAGATTTAATTCTTCTCTTAATTGGTCTTGTAAACCTTTTAAAGACTCTGCTCTTGGATCTCTATTTTTGTAAACTCTATGTCCAAATCCCATTAATCTAAAAGGATCATTTCTATCTTTGGCTTTTGCAATATAAGAGGGTACATTTTCAACATCACCAATCAATTTTAATTGATCAATTACTTTTTCATTCGCTCCACCATGTGCTGGTCCCCATAAAGCACCAATACCAGCAGAAACTGCAACATAAGGGTGTGCTCCTGTTGAACCAATATTTCTAACGGATGTAGTAGAAGCATTTTGTTCATGATCTGCATGAAGTGTAAAAATTGCATCAAGAGCATCAACTTCTACTTGTTTAATCTCTTCATTTCCCATAAGTGTTCTTTTTAATTTCCCACCTGGATATGCTCTCATCATATATAAGAAGTTTTCAGTAAAGTATTTATCTACATCTGGGTAAATTGCAGGAACTCCAATTGAGTTTCTGTATGCCATTGCAGCAATTGTTGGCATTTTCGCAACAATTCTTCTTCTCATTTCTTTAAATTGTATTTCATTTTTTAAATTAAGATGTTCTTTATAAAATGTAGAAAGTGCCATAACTGTTGATCCAATGGTTGCCATTGGGTGTGCATGACTTGGAAAGGCATCAAAGATTTTTAAAATACCTTCATGTAAAAAAGATCTGTGTCTGATTTCTAAATCAAAGTCTTTTGAAGCTTCCGGAGTTGGTAATTTACCTCTCATAAATAAATAACATACATCTAAATAAGAGTGTTTTCCAGCTAAGTCAGCAATTGCATATCCTCTGTGTCTTAATTCACCTTTTTCACCATCAATGAAAGTGATTTTAGATTCACAACTTGCAGTTGAAGTGTAACCCGGATCATAAGTAAACATCCCGCTGTCTTTGTAAAAGCTTCGAATATCAACTACATCTGGACCTCTTGTTCCACTTAAGATACCATATTCATATTTGTCACCAGTTCTGTTATCTACCAACGTCATAGTATTTGCCACATTTTCTCCTTGATTTAGTTTTAATTAATTAT